>Ga0075465_10000138_pt1 | contig 12380 bp, 10 predicted proteins | sample DEB19_08_DNA_6_FD_71484 | JGI IMG/M metagenome (GOLD analysis project Ga0075465, IMG submission 71484) | Aqueous microbial communities from the Delaware River and Bay under freshwater to marine salinity gradient to study organic matter... | ecosystem: Environmental > Aquatic > Marine > Coastal ...
TTCTTCAGCAGCTTTTGCTTCAGCTTCTGATTTTGCTTTTTCAGCCTCTTCAGCAGCCTTCAATTCTTCAGCAGCTTTTGCTTCAGCTTCTGATTTTGCTTTTTCAGCCTCTTCAGCAGCTTTCAATTCTTCCGCAGCCTTCAATTCTTCAGCTTCATCTTTTTGTGCTGTCTCGGAGTTTTCCCAAGACAAAGAGTCAACGTCACCAATACCAGTACTCGTCGCCACAAACATTGGGACTCTAATTATGGAGAAGGCTTTACTTCCGTCCTCTTTTTTCAACTGTGGCAATGTGCACAAGAAAGCTATCCTTGATTTTGTTGTCGGGAACAAATGATAGATAGCATTTGCAGTTATGTTGGCATCACCAGCTAGGTCGATGTCCAATTCCTTCAATTTGTCTTTTACGACTTGCAACGTCTCGTCTGTTTTCTCCAAACCTGTTGCAAAGAAACCATTTACCTCTATGGCGTGGCGTGAAGTCTCTCTAGAAAGTGTTACGTTCATGATACTCTGTTTTTTATGTTTTTCAACAGTTTTTCTTTGGTAATATTTATTGCCTCAACGGACGGTTGAGTTTTTTCACCTAGAAAAACGCTTCTTCCTTTTTTTATGAACTGGGTTTTCTCCTCGTTCATGTTGGGTGCTTTGACCATGTCAGAACCAGAAAGGAACTTTATCCTGTTTTTGTCAGGTTCTGATATCCTCTTGTTTAGTTCTGATATAGTGTCATTGGCTATGTTTGCTCTGCCAATGTTTTTTCTCATTGAGTCTAATGGTGGTATGACTAGGATGTCCCCACCTTTTATGGTCAATGGGTTTGAATAACCATTAAAGCAAAACAAAAGATCAACAAAGTTCTGAGAACCGTAGATTATCTGAGATATTAGATGTGGTTTCCCAGCTAACTTTTTGTCAACTATGATTATTCTGTCAAACGCATCAAGCTTCCCAGAGAAAATAGGTTGTGACACAAGATCGACTATTGTTTCTCCATCAAGTTCAAGCAATGGTGCTTTGTCTATGGAGTCAAACTGAAAAATCCTATCTTGTGCCATGAATTATTTATTTGCCATGAATGCTTCCCAGATGGTCTTTGCTATTTCCTCTTGGTTTACACTCGACGAGACATAATTGATGAAATCTTGTTCTGATATTTCGCTGTTCTCTTTCAACGTCTTCAAAACGCTTGGCGGTGCTACGTTGAGACTTATGGAAATGGACACCTCTTGTTGGGTCTTCTTTAAGGTCTCCAATATGTTGTTTTGCTGTGACATTTGTACCGTTTTTTCTGGTCTTGATGCTCCCTGTACCACTGTTGTTGTTCTGGATTCTATGATCTGTTGCTGCTTCAACAAGGCTTCCGCTCTGGCCGCTTCTTTTCTGGACAAAATGTTTCCATCCCCATCCATCATTGGTGGTGAAAGTGGATTCCCATCCTTGTCAAAAGCGAGTGGTATCAGACCATCTTCGTCCTCGCCTTCTTCGTCGTCCTCGCCATCTTCTGACATGGCTCGTCTCAATTCTTCTTCTAGTTCTTTGTCTAGTTCTTCCTCGTTTACATCGCCCTCTATCATAACTCTAGTTTTAATAATTCTTGTTTTATCTCTTCTGGTATCTCTTCTGAACCCATCACACAGTCTTCAAAATCCTCTCTGGACATGTCTTTTTTCGACATAAACATCCCCTTGGCTATGTCGTATGCACCAGCGACCCCATTTTTCTGCATCATAAGGCTGACAGATTCTGCAAGCATTTCGTGCGAGTTTGATATGGTTTCCTCTATAAGATCAGCATCCAAAGAATATCTTTTTAGTCCTCTTGACATGGAAGTGATCGCTAGGGTTAGATATCCAAACATAGACCCCAAATTTCTCATTACTGTTAGATCGCTAAGGTCTCTATCCAGTCTGGACGACATGGCTTTGTTTATCATGACATTGGCCATAGCCTCACATAACTCCGCGTTACCTTCCGCGTTCTCAAACTCTATCGGGTTAACTTTTTGTGGCATCGCCGAAGAGCCAGCTTCTTGTGCTGTGTTGATTTTAACAACGATTCCCTTGCTAGCCAACAACCAGATGTTTACCGATTCCCTCTTCAACAGTAAAGAAAGCAGTTTTATAGTTTCTGATAAAGAAACTATATATGGGTAATAGTCTGTTTGTCTAGAATAAGTTGAACGGTTCAGGCCAGAAATGTCGTGTGCGCAAGACACCATGGTTAGACATCTTTTCACATTCTTTTCAAACTCCCATTCGTTCTCAACATTCTTTATGCTATACCGATCTCCACATGCGCCATTTCCAAACCTAGTTTCTGGTCTTATCTTCAGTCTATCTCTCATAGAAGATATCCCTATTTTGTCCTCGTTTATGATGACGTCAAGTAAATTTTGTGTGCTTATAGGCGTTGCCTTCTGACCGTGTGTGTACCCGACCATTCTGTCGACGCTACCATAAAACGTTTTAAGATCATCACACAAAGAACCCAATTTCGTTCCTATAAACTTAGAGGCTTTGTATGCTGAAATAGAATATGCCAGAGACACAACATCTTGAGAGGTTAAACCATAGTGTGCGTTTGTCATCCCACAATCCTCTTTCAAGAATCTCACCAGAGCGACCACGTCGTGATTGGTTTCACATTCATGTTCTTTTATTCTCTTGTAGGAAAATTTGTGTTTCACCTCATTGAAGAATATGGCAAATTCGGCAATACCAGCTTTTGGGTTGTTGATGGCATACCACCACGCCACCTCAATATCAAACATGATTCTCAGGTAGTTCTCTTCACCAAAGATTTCTCTTATTTCTGATACTCTGTTCTTGTATCTGTCTTCAAATGGAGTCATGAACCATGAACATAATTCATGATTTTGTGTTACACTGTGGACGTCTTCACTTTTGCGTTTCCATTTAAGAAGAGATTTTTTAAGTCCTCCAAATCTTGTTTGATATCGTCTGATACTTCAGCACCTTCTTTTTGTAGTTCAACCAAGTCTTTGATGTATGCCAGCATCTGTTGATCGATCGGCATCTTCTTCCTCTTTTCCTCTTCTTTCTTTTCCTCTTCTTTCTGTTTTTTCACAGCTGGATTGCTCAGACCAGTCCCCCCGACCTCGTTTATGATCGATTTGGCAACGGAATTACTACCTTGTTGAAGTTTGACCTCTATTTCCTTGATCTTCGCCATCTTCTCTATGGAAGTTGCTATCATCAAGAAACTTTTTATCTGGTCTTTGCCCAACTTTGAGATGATATCAGCAAACTGCTTCAATCCTTTGTTGAATTTTGGCCAGTCTTTCCCCATTTTGTGCATAACACCAGAAACCCCGTACAACGTCTTCATTGCCTTTTTTGGAATTAACTTATCGGCGCGACCCAAAGCAGAGAATATCCCAGTGATCATTCTTTCAACCTTTGTGGAATCTATATCTTGTCCTTTGAATGACGCCACCAAAGTAGCTATGCTCTTGATGGGTTTTGTGAAAGAAGACACAACCTCAGCACCTTTTATGTGGTTTGAATCAGAGAATATCCCCTCACTCGCTTTCGCTTGCATACCAATTCTGGCGAAGATTGATGGGATGGCCAACAAGATCGCTTTTATTTTCTTTTCGGAATCCCAAACATCTTTCATTTTGACGTTTTTCCAAGCTATCACCCCACGGGACAAACTTCCAAGGGTTTTGCCCATCTCCAGTGTTGCATCGACACCCGCTTCGATCATTTCTTTACCAACTTCGTTGCCCCACATATCGTATAGCGGTTTCCCTCCCGTTTGTGCAACTCCTAATTCAGCAAAGACCGATGGTATGGTGGTCAATACTTTTGAGACGTTATCTCTAACTAACCCGACGTCAAACTTTATGGTTTCCCACGATTTTATACCTTTTGCTAAGTTTATTAGGTTGTTTCCCAAATTCATCGTTGATTCGATACCATCTTCCACAGCCCCTCTTGCAAAGGTGAAACCAAAAATTTCCATACCACCCTTGTTAAGATCACCAACCTTGGCAAATATCGTTGGGATGGTAGTAAGTATTCTGGTTATATTGTTTTTTACTAATTCTATGTCAAAGTCTATGTCCTCCCATGCAGAAATTCCTTTTGCCAGCCTTTGTAGGTTCTTGCCCATATACCAAGTCGCATCTATGGCATCCTCCACTGTGTCCCAGTCAACTCCTTTCATAGAGAAGGCTCTAACAAAAGACCTTATAGTGTATGCGAATTGATCTGCATCTTCATCACTCCAATCGGCGTTTCTCTTGTAGATGCCCATACCTATACCTATTGTACCCAAAGCCATGGCTATCGATATGATGGCTGGAAGCTTGAAAGGTATGGAAATAGCATCTTTCCAACTCATAGCCGAAAAACCTTCTATAAGTCCAGTCATAGACTCCTTGAACATTTCCCCGTCAAAATCTTTGACTTTGGCCATCGCTTGCATCCCTTTTCCTATTGCCCAGAGAGAACCTCCCATTGCGCCCATTGCTAGAGACCCCATCAATATCAATGGAGACGCCAAACCAGCAAGAGCAAAAACAACACCGAGACCACCCAATAATACTGGTAGTTGCCACAAAATGTGACCGTTTTTGGCAACAACACCACCAATCTCAGACAGCGGATTTGCTATTAACATCAAACTCAAGCCCATGGCGGCAACGGCTAGAGACCCCCAAAGTATGTTTGGGGCAAATTTCCCCAACAACCAATAGACGATACCAGTTCCAGCTAGTATAAGACCAAGGTTCATCATGTTTTGCAACCCAACTCCTTGTAACATAGAATTGGCGACCTTGACAGAAAAAGAAAACAGCATCAAACTCAAACTCATTCCTACAACAGTCCAAGCCCCATCGACGATATTTTCATTGTATCTACCGACCAAAGCAAATGTCAAGGCCGACAAACCTATCACAGCAAACAAACTTAATAGTGCCACTGGATTGCTCATAACAGCATACCCCATAAGGGCAACAGACAAAGCAACTCCACCAGCGAATATTGCTAAACTCCAACCGACTTTCTTCAACGCGTCACCACCTTTGTCCATTTTTCCTATGGTGTCTGGCGAAAGCATAGAGAATGCTTTGCTTATACCCCACACCATTGGTATCAACAGGAAGGACAAAACAGCACCAGCTATGAGGAATGGCGCGGATAGGGTTAATGCCCTACTTACTCCAACCAGACCCATTGCGGAGCTTGCCAATTGTTCTACGGATTCGACTTTGTCTTTATCTAGGTCTATTCTGTTGATCGCTGACGACAAACCAGAGATGGATCTACCAAGATTCTCAGAATTGTTTGAAACCTTCTCGGCCAAAGCAGAATTAGATAGTGTGTTAAACAACTCGTTTAACGATGTCACTTTCTCTTTATCGACCGATTTTATGGATTCTAGAACCGCCTCTATAGACCCAGCCTCATGTTTTGAAGAGCCTTTTTTATCAGACCCACCAGCCATAGCCTCCAAGTAATCAACAATGGTAGGTAGAAACTCATCTACTACCCTATTACTATTGTTGATCAATTCTTCTATACCGTCAAAATACATGAACTTTGTTTTATGGCAACCACAGACAATCTGTATTGTTATTTATCTATGATACTTTATAGTGGAAATAAGTACGTCTTTGTTGGTGCTGGTGCATCTGGTAAAGATCACGCCAAAAAATTGGCCATTGGATACGGTTTCAAACCAGATGTCAGCTACACGACTAGACCAGCACGAAGTGGAGAAGTGGATGGAGTTGACTACCATTTCATCAGCATGGATAAATTCAACGAGATGATATCCAACGACGAATTTATCCAATGGAACGAATTTGGCAACGGCCACAAATATGGTACATCCAAAAAATCTTGGGCGGAAAACGACATCTTCATCATAGACCCAAAGACAATGAACAAGCTTGGTAGACAGTTTTTCTATGATAGGATAATCGTCTTCTTCAACATCCCTGAAAGAATTAGAAGAGCGAGGTTGGAACGAAGACAAGATTCAAACGATTCCATTGATCGACGCATACAAACAGATAAAAAAGACTTTGTTGGATTCAAAATATGGGACGTTGAAATCTCAGATTCTGACTTTGAACTGGGGTTTATCAGTTAGAGATTGGTTCTAAACTGACTTTCTTTAGCTCTAGGGTTGTTATATGGTTGTATAGCATCGTCTATAACAAAGAACGACCCAGCGTTCGTTTCCATTTTTGTGGTTGCCATTTTTACACCGTCTTTTCTCAAGACCACTTTTTTGGCCAGTTTTATCTTGCCTATTTCTGTGTCCCCGTATAAAAGAGAAAATTCCCCAGACACAAGCCTTGGGCTCATATCCTGATTGTAGTAAACCTCTTTGCCACTAAAATCTATCACTTGCGTCGCTGTGAACTTGTCGAAAAGAGAAACGATGATATGGACTTTTTCGTATGGCTCTACCGTATAACCAGAAGACATCCCAAAGACCTTCAAAGATCCATTCACCACAGCTATGTTCCCCGCATCGGATGCTAGTAAAACACAGTCTTCTGATGGTGACACTAACATGGATATAGCCCTAACTGGTTCTTTCACTGGTTTATACACAACTGCTTTCAATCCATCCTGTCCCCCAGATAACGCATACATGTATGAGCCGTCAGATACTACGCTGTACCCAACATCAGAACCAATGGAACTCCTGTTCATATCACCATAAATTTGAGGTGTTGTGTTCTGTTTCTCGTTTATGACGTTTTCTATTTCTTCCATAGTTTCTGCACCAAAAATCTTCTCATGGCTTTGTGTGTGGTCTATGAACTCGTCATCATCCTCAACATCGACTTCTTCGTAGAAATTGGATAGTGTCAATTTCCAGATCAACACAGAACCATCTATGCCTCTCTCTGACACTACGTTTGATATCTTCAAAGCCCTGTTTGTGGCTGGTATCAACACCCAGTCACCATCTCTTGGTGTCACCCCACACCCGAATATTTCCTCAAAATAACTGGCTGAGATTTCGGCTGGAAAGTCTATGGTTTCTATTCCATATTCTGTGAACTCAGCGTCTATGATCTCTGGGTACATGTTTTCTTCGGTTAGAATCCTTAAACATTTTTGTTCAACGTATTTTCTACCGCTGTATTCTTTTAAGATCACATCATCAGCAACAGGCATCGTCCTGTACCAGACCACCTGAATCCCATCAACCCCAGCTACGAATAATTGCATGTCCACCTCAAGCTTATTGGCCATGTCCACCATACCATCAAGTTTTAGGTTATCTCCCCATTTGTGCTTTGTGGTGTGAAACTTAGCGTATTCATACTCCACCACAATAACCACCACCGACGTTTCGTCTGTTGTTGATGCAGAAATGTACAACTCGTCGATTCCTTCATGGGTCAGACCAGAAAACTCGTTTGTTTCCTTGGATATATTGCCACCTATCTTTGTGCTATATGTTAGAGAGGCGTTCTGTGGGACTGTCACAAACTTTACTTTCAGAGATGTTAGATCAAAATCAAAAGATATTTTTCTTGTTTGAGGTAGACCTCTCTTCAAGTTAAAATTTATGGTAACCGATTTCATTGTTTATGTATCTGCAACAACAAGCATACTTTTTGGTTCATGTGAGATGAAAAAGATTTTCACATATCTAAATTTGGTTGGCAACATAAAAACCTATTTGGTTGCCAAGAGCGTCTTTAAGGCAATGAATGGAGAAGAAGGTTATTTCTTGAAGAGCATTCATGTATTGTTGGACGACGCCGGAGAAAGGATAGAAAATCCACAGACCACAAACTCATCCATCAGGATGTTAGTTCCCATACCATACGACGTGATTGTCGAACAGACAGTAAGCGAATATGTCGGTCAGGTTACAGAAAATGTGAGTTTGATGTTCTTGTCGGGGGGTTTAGCCTCTTATGTGGATGTGTCATTTATTGAAAAATACACAGACGATGATAAGAGACAAATGGTCTTCGACTGTGTGTGGAGATTAAAAACCAGACAACTTTTGCTGTCGATTTGTTTGTTTTCCGCCCTTCTCCTCGTTTTCCCTCTTTTATTCTTCATTTTCTTATAATACATACAAGAAAATGTCAAATGTCTTCAGTAAATAGCCTAGTTAAGGGGTCTTGTGAAACTGGTTGTAACACCAACAAGTATGTTGTTGCTGGTAGTGATCTCACAAACGGCGATTGTTCTTGGTCATTCCCTTTGGGGAATCTGTTGATCGACGCCTGTGATGTGGCGAAATTCTCAAAAACCGTTGCAAAAGGGGAGTATGCTAGTGTTGCTGCAAGCATGATCGGGATGACCTCTATCAACCAGTTCTTTTTGAACTTCGGCAATAGCGGTAGCTTAAATTCAACCATATCCATATCTTCGGATTTTTCCGTTGATGGTTCTGTTGTCTTTGGTTCTGTTAACATGGACATACTGGTAGATTCCCAAGAAATGGTGATAACATGGAACAACTTCCACTTGAAGCCGATAAACACATCTTGTATAAACTGGGATGAAGGACAAGAATCTTGGATATTCTATAGTGTCCCAGAATCTACCACCAATACATCCATGTTCACCACTTTTTCCAGTTCGCTTTCTGATATCAATTTTTTGGCAACTGATACAGCGATTGTGACATTTGAGTTTGGTGACGCATACGGCAAAAAACTTCTTTTCGATGTGTCGTTTGATCAAAATGGAAATTATGAGATCATCAAGATATATGGGTATGCCGTGAGGTTTAGAACCATATACGACGAGGCAACCTCGTCGGTCTTCTTCAGGGATGTATTATTGTTTGATAAGTGCGAAAAACTCTATTTGAGCATGCTTCACAAAGATGGTATCTACAACATATTGAATGAAGATCAGGAGAACCAGAAAATCGATTTCTTTACAGCATCCCTGTGTCCTGAAACAAACCTTTCCACTTGCTGTTGTAACTCCTAACTTCGAGTTTGTAACAGCACCGTGACCAATGTGTTTCTTAATCATAAAAATCATTAGTTATGACCAAAGCGGAATTGATTGATTCAATCAAACAGGACGTTGCTTCACAGGGTATTGAAGTGACTAAAAAACAAACAAAAGCGATCGTAGACTCGTTCTTAAACCAAATCGTTAAAACCGTAGCTGGAGGAGAAGAAATTCTTTTACAACCATTGGGTCGTTTTGGGTCTAAGAAACGTGCTCCTCGAAAAGCAAGCAACATGGTAACTGGAGAACCTATCTTAGTTCCAGAACGCTTCGTTCCTATTTTCAACGCTTCTACAGAGTTGAAAAACAAAACTGCTGAATTGCCTGTTGGGTAATATAGCAACCAAATTATCTTTGAGGGGTTGGTAATACAACCCCTTTTTTGTTTTTACACATTTAGATAAGCAATGAATACGGATTATTTTTTTAAAAGAGGCAAAGTATCCTTTGTCATGGATGGTGCGGCTGGGTCTTCTGGTAAGTCTCTGTTGACATCTTTCTTGGTGGAGCATAGCGACAAGGTCAATTTCCTTATGTCGTCTTTCACACCAAACGCATCCCACACCGTGAGCAACGATGATGGTAGCGAGTATGTCTTCAAAATCTTTGCTGGTGGTTCTCAGTTCCACGAAAGACTTGAAGCTGTGTATATAGTTGACAACTCCGCGATAGAGTTGGAAACCCTATGGAAAGAAATGGAATACCTAAAAATACCTAGAGAAAAGGTCAGGATTTCACCAAGATGCGCTATCGTCCAACAAATAGATAAAGACTTTGAGGCTGGTTTGTGTGATTTCCACGGGAATTATTACTCAGAAGACGAATTGGGAGACGGGACTATCTTGACAGGCAGCACTTGTAGCGGTTCTGGCGCGGTTCTGGCGCGAAAAGTTGTTAGGAACAAACTGTTGAAAACGGCAAAAGATTGCCCAGAACTGAAAGACATGTTGTATCCAATGGATGAGATCGTAAACAGACTCGATTCTGGACAGTGTGGCTTGTATGAAATAGCCCAAGGTTTCCCATTATCTATGAATCATCACAGGTTCGCTCCACACACCACATCCAGAAACGTGACGACCAGCAATGCATTGAACGATGCCATGTTACCGCCTTCGTATTGTGGCCATGTCTTCATCAACCTAAGGACTTATCCAATCAAAATCCATTCCAAAAAATATAAGGACAAGGTATCTGGTAACTTCTTAACATGGGAAGAAGTACAAAGTGCATCCCCTGAGTCTTATGAGGTTGTGGAGTCTTACTCTGGGGATTTTTATCCAGATCAACACGAAATGTCGTGGGATGAAGTTACCAAAATGTCTGGAAGTCCTACCAAAATAATGGAGGTCACGACACTCACAAAGTTGCCTAGAAGGATTGCCAATTTCAGCAAAATCAATCTAGAGGAGGCGGTATTGTTCAACAACACTGGACACCGAGTTTTCTTGTCTGTTAATTTTATGAATTATGTCGTCGCTTCGATTTCTGGAAAAAGGTCTTTTGAGGAAATGACAAAAGACGAACAGGACATGATCGACAAATGGTTGTCTGAAAACATCAACGAAACTGTACATAGACTCAAGTTTAGAGGAGTGAACGTTTCTATGAAATACATCGGAACTGGTAAACTGGTAAACGATAAAATCTTGGTTAAATCGCCTCTGGCAAGCAGACGCTAGAACATAAAAGCCTCTTTCTATCGGGGGAGGCTTTTAATATATGTCATCACTACCTCCGTCGCTATCACCACTTTCCCCAAATAAGGCCAAATCTATGTGTCTTCTTTCCTCTGGGTACAATGCCTCATAAACATCGTTCACAAAATCAGCCCATTCGTCTGTTTTAAAGAATGCTGTTGCGTTCAAGACGGTCATGAAACAGTCGTCGTTTTCGCCAAGCCCTTTCATATTTCCTTTCTTGTCTTTACCAAATGACAGACCCTCTTCTATTGTGACTGATTCTGATATTTCGATCGAATGGGACTCTATGAGGAAGTTTATGTTGTCTGTTGAGTATTTCTTGGTTTTTACGTTTTGTATTATCCCCTCTTCAAGTCTAGGTTTATCCGCATCAAAGTCAAAGTTCAGTGGATATTCTATCACCACCTCTTCTCTTCTACCGTATAGGAAATTCATATCAGCCTTGTACGCAAACAGTTTCTCTAGGAAAAAATCACCTTTATGGTTCATTTCTATGGAAATCCTCACGTTATCAGCTATAAACATATCCTGTAGTATCTCGTGCAAGTATCTGGCCATTATCTCTGGCTTGTACATGTTACTCCGCACGACAGCCACTTGCACCTGTTTAAAGAAATCCCTTTCATCCTCGAAGAAGTGAACATCTCTCACATCTTCTTCTGTTTTTGGTACTATCTCGAAGATGGTGAAAACTGTATAATCTCTCTTCTTGCCACTGGCCAAATCGATAGAAATATGGAATCTTCTATCGGCTTCAGAAAACCAAGCCACATCATAGTCTGGCCTGATCTTGAAAATCTTGTCGTATTGTCTACCAGATATGTTCGGATACACTTGATATTTGGCGTTGATGGCTTTCTTAACGGTGTCCTCAAGGAGCATATCTTCATCAGCATCAAAGGATAAGTCATACTCTCTTGCGAAACCAACCTCTCCCATGATTTTCTTCTGTTCTTCCACCCACTCTGGTGTGTTATGCTCTGGAACTTCATACCAGTATACCTTGCTGTACGCAAAAGGCAAGTAGTTTGGAGAGTCTGGTTCTGCAATAGCACCAGACCAAATATTGTAGAATTTGTTGTGTCTACCCCTAGGTGTGCTAGTTATTATGAATTTGGCAGAATCACCCCATTGTGCCATGGTTGGGAAAACACCAGTAAATATCTTTTCTTGCATTTCAGCATCCAACAAGGCCATCTCGTCCCAATAAACAAACTGGAACGTACCAGATACCCCCGTGTTTTCTGTGGTGTTTTCTGAATGTATACTGCAGCCGTTCTCGTATATCCTCCTTTGGGTCGAGGAGTATTCTAGACCAACTTGCATATAGAACGGCATGTTGTCTTGGATATCTTTGATCTTCGAGAATAAGTCTTTGGCTTTTTTACCTGTTTCAGACAACAACAAAACGTTTGAATCGCCGCCACCAAACAATATGAACCAACACACATATATGGCAACAGTTATAGATTTACCTATCTGTCTGGATGCCAGTACTATGTTGTATTTGTTCGCTTGGAATTGTCTTAGAATTTTCTTTTGGTATTCCCTCAAACCACCGACTTCTCCAACCAGTTTTTTACCTTTCTTTGTTGATATTTTACAGAAGTTTTCTGCGAAGTAGATGACATCTTCTTGACACTTCAACAACTCTAATATCTCTTCCGTAGAGTAGCCAAAATTCAATCCA
>Ga0075465_10000148_pt1 | contig 11936 bp, 17 predicted proteins | sample DEB19_08_DNA_6_FD_71484 | JGI IMG/M metagenome (GOLD analysis project Ga0075465, IMG submission 71484) | Aqueous microbial communities from the Delaware River and Bay under freshwater to marine salinity gradient to study organic matter... | ecosystem: Environmental > Aquatic > Marine > Coastal ...
GTCGATTTCTTGGGTGTTTGGGAGCAATTGAACAACCCTGGTTTTAATCTGGTGGAATTCCACCTAATTGACATCTTTCTGGTTGGCCGAATTCTGGCCGGACGCATATTTCCCGGGGCTCTGAGGCTGTGGGAGAAGAAGAAGTGATTCAAGTCGCTTGCTACAACCCGCAACAGGCCCATGCTGCCATGACGCGCCAAATATGGCCGCAACTCAAGGCCATGTTGACCGCTGGTCATCGCATGGTTCTCACGCTCAAGCCAGAAACGCGCAGCCTCGCACAGAACGCCCGCCTATGGGCCATGCTGACAGACATCAGTCATCAAGTGGATTGGTATGGCCGCAAGCTGTCGCCGGAGGAATGGAAGCACGTTTTCAGCGCAGCACTGAGGAAACAGGATGTAGTCCCCGGCTTGGATGGTGGGTTTGTCGTGCTTGGGATATCGACCAGCAAGATGACAAAAGCAGAAATGTGCGACTTGCAAACACTGATGGAGGCTTTTGGGGCAGAAAGAGGGGTGAGATTTGGGGCACCAGAACACATCGACCAAGAAACCGGCGAGGTTTACGCATGAGAAGCAAAAACAGTGCACCCATAACCAAAGCAGAACACCAGCACTTCGAGAGGGTGAAGGCTCTGCCGTGCTCTGTTTGTGATGCTCCGCCACCATCAGACGCACACCACATCAACCAAGGGCAGCACTACACCACGGTCGCCCTGTGCAAAGACTGCCATCAAGGCTCATTCGCCGGATGGCACGGCCAGAAACGCGCATGGATCGCTAGAAAGCTGGATGAGATTGGCGCCTTGAATATCACCCTGAAACGGCTACACACATGACCCTCGAAGAAATATACGCCCGCTGCACAGAAGACGGCGACTGCCTTGTCTGGGCTGGCCCAGTCAACAACTACCGCCACCCAACATTGAGCGGCGCCGCGGTTCGCCGGATTGTCTGGAGGTTGCTGCACGGGGAAATTCCAGACGGCAAGCTGGTGACGACCAATTGCGGTGACAGCCTTTGCCTGTGTGAGGACCACCTTGTTCTGACCACGAAGTCAGAAGTGTCACTCAAAGTGGCACAGCGCCATGACTACGCACTGCGAAAAGCTGCATCAAACGCCCGCACTGCCCGGGAGAAGTTCGGGCTGATCACGATGGATATTGCTCGGGATATCCGCGAATCCGACAAAACCGGCGTGGCCCTGGCTGCAGAGCTCGGCGTCAGCGTCTATTTGATCTCAAACGTCCGGACCCACAAGAGTTGGAAAGAGCACGTTAACCCGTGGGCTGGACTGATGGCATAAATCCTCCCCCATAAAACGCGGACCTCCCTACCGTGCCACTCAGGGGTAAATGAGTGGATACCTTTCAAGGCACGCACTTTGTCTTAAATCGGGAATAAGTGAAAACGAGCAGCCATACAGCGCACAAGCGTCAAGTCTCAATGTGTGGCACCCCCAATCAACACAAGGATGCCGATGCGAGTACGACTGAACCTCTCCGACGCTGTGCACGACCTGGCGCCCACAGCCCCGCCATGCTTCCTTAATCGCACTCAGTGGATCGAGTATTTGATATCAGCGGCAGCGGCTCAGAATCACGCAGGAGAGCCCAAGGTCATCCTTGTGATCAATGGAGAGCCGTCGTTCAACCGAGACTTCAATTTCTGCGAGGACTGCACGCAGATCAAGAGCGTGGAGATGATTGGCAAGAGCCGGTGTGACCCGCTATTCCTGAAAAGGGCCAGCGATGAGTAAGACCCAAGCCATTGAAGCCGCCATAGCCCGGGCGCTTGAAAGGCTGGGCAGGGCAACCGCAAGGCAGATCGAATCAGACTCAGAAGTCGCCCAGGCCTGCCGACTGGCTAAGATCAAGTGCCGCCACAGGCTGGAGATGATGGTCAAGGCTGGCAAGATCAAGTCAGACCAAGCCCATCAAAACGCCCTGCATTGGATGTAATCATGAATATCTTCAACAAAACTACCAAGAATGGAAGGGTAAAACTTGAATACAGTAATTGGTGGATGGAGGATGTCTACTTAATATATGCCAGACCTGAGCAGCTTGAACCGTACTTTGGCAAGTATGGTGATTTCTTCTTGCAGGACTTTCTTGTGATGTTGGATTCATACCGCCAATGCGCCTTTGTAAAACATACGCCTCTTGACAATGTTCGCGTAGTAAAACATACAAAGCCAGAATGTGAACAGGCGGGAGCCAAAAGGCCAGAAGCAAAATATCTTGATGATAAATTGATCATGGGAAGATTAGCCAACGCAAGGAAACAAGTTCTTGACGACAGAGAGATGCGAAGAAAACGCGGGAAAATCGTAGGGTTTCGGGCGTAATCCCGGATGGCGAGGGCCAGGAAAGTGAAGTCTGATGGGGCAGCGCAGGGGGCGGTGCATTGGGTGTGAAATATATTTTCAAAACCTATTGACATGGTGTGATTACGTGGCACAATAACACCATAAGCCAAGCAATCCAGCGAGGCACCAGGAGAAAGAAAATGAGCTACCAAGTAACTGTCAAAGCCGAAGCCTACGCAACAGACGCAGGCCCAGTCGTAAAGAAGTCAATGATTGCACTGCCTGAATGCACCATTGACCCCACTGAGCCATCAACTCGCGTTGTGTTCATGGTGGCGCTGCTTGCGAATAGTGATAACTGGTGCTTGTTTTATCACCAAGGCGGCGATTGGGCATCTTTTGGCGATGGCGACGAGAACAGCGCAGAAATGCTTAGCGACTGGATGCCGGATGCCATCCGTGCTTGCGTTGCAGCAGTTGAAAAACGCATTGGCGAATCTGCAGCGGATGACATGGAGTGGTTTACCGACTGGGCGAATGCTGCAGAAGAAACACTGAACACTGCCGACGAGGAAGATTCGGAGTGAACACCCAACCAAAGCGCCCGCCCGCTGACCGTGGGCAGGGCCGCAAGAGCCTGCAAGGTGCTGGAGAGTCGCCAGTCATCCGCATCAGAGGCAGTCAGGAGCTGGCTGACAAGGTAAAGCGCAACGGACCAGAGTGGGCACGCACGGCACTCGAAAACACACCAGAATTGGAACAAGTTCCAGCTAAGTGGTACGACCCCACAACCCAAATCACGGTTCGCCCGCCAGCAATGGCGGGCGTGGATTGAAACAATACAATCTAGTCCTTGATGCAAGTGAGGCGGTTAACCGAAGTGAGAGAGCCCGGTCAAAAGATCCCGCACATGCCTGGAGCCACTTAGGGCCGTCAAGCAGCTAAGCCCACCTTGAGCAATCTCGGTGGGCTTTTTTGCGCTTGTTGACTCCGAACAGATCCATCAAATAATTTCCTGAGAAACACAACTCCCAGGAATCATCATGGCAACAGCGCCTCGCAGGAGTGAGGGTACGGGCAAGCACATAAAAAACAATGAAATCAGAATCATTGGTGATTTTGCCTATGTGCCTTTAACAAAAGGCTTAGAAGCGGTAATTGACGCAGTTGATGTGCCCATTGTTCAAGAATTGCCGTGGTACGCAAAAACAAAAAAAAATGCAACTAGCTATGCTGAAAGCCGTGTAAACGTACATGGATGCATGGTCGGTGTCCTGATGCATCGCTTGATAAATGCCACGCCAAACGACAAAGACACAGATCACATTGATGGCAATGGCTTAAATAACACCCGAGCAAATTTGCGAAATGCGTCAAAAAGCCAAAACATGCACAACGCAAAAAAGCGCATTGACAACTCAAGTGGAGTCAAAGGTGTTTCGTGGAACAAGGTCAGAAACAAATGGCAGGTACGCATTCGTTTACACGGAAAGCAACACCACGTTGGCATGTATTCAAATTTGGATGAAGCAAGTTCCGCTTATTCATCTGCCGCTGCTTCAAAGCACGGCGAATTCGCAAGTGGGCGCTAAATATGCCAACCACAAAAAGTGCGACGAAGATAGCACCCCCAAAAGCCAAGCGCGCAGACTGGGATGCTATCGAGCGGGATTACCGCACTGCCAGATTCACTTTCCGAGAGCTATCCGCCAAGCACGGCGCAGACCCAAGCCTGATTTCACGCAAAGCTAAGAAACTCGGGTGGACACAAGACCTTTCCGTTGCAATCAAGCAGGCCACAGCATCAAAACTGGCAGCCATCAAGCAACAGCCTACAGCCGATGAACTTGTGGATGAATTGTCCACAAAAGAAGTCCACAGGGTAGAGCACGGTCTACAAGAAGTCCACAAAATAGTGACCTCCGCTTCCGATGTGAATGTGGCGGTCATTCTTGGCCACCGCCATGGCTTGCGCTCCATCACCGAAGTCAAGCAGCAGCTTCTTGATCAAATCCGCCAGGCAGCCATCCACATGGTTGATTTGGCAGAAGTCATTGAGATGGTTCGCAACCCAGACGACAACGGCATTGACCGGGCCAACGATGCGCTGAAGAAGGCCATGGGCCGCTCTGCACTGGTGGACGACCTGAAGAAGTTGGCCGATGTGGACGAGAAAGTTCGCAAGGGAGAGCGCGAAGCATTCGGCATTGAATCACTGGCCGATACGCCAGACGCAGCCAAGCCCAAGCGCATCACCCTCGAATTCGTAGACGTGGAATCGCGCACGCTATGAGTGATGCACTGGCCATCAAGGCGCAGTTTCCTATGAAGCTGTTGCCATTGTTCAAGCCCAAGCGCTACAAGGTGTTGCACGGCGGCCGAGGCGGGGCTAAGTCATGGGGCGTTGCCAGGGCGCTGCTTTTGATGTCGCTGGACGAGCCTTTGCGCATCCTTTGCGCGCGTGAAGTGCAGAAGTCCATGAAGGATTCTGTCCACCGGCTTCTGAAGGACCAGATCGTTTCAATGAGCCTCACTGATGAGTTTGAGGTGTTCGACACTGAGATTCGAGGCAGGAACGGGGCTATTTTCCTGTTCGCCGGCCTGCAAAGCCACACGGTTGATTCCATAAAGAGCTTCGAGGGATGCGACCGCGTTTGGGTTGAAGAGGCCCACGGCGTATCGAAAAAATCATGGGACACACTGATACCGACGATTCGCAAGCCTGAATCCGAGATTTGGCTGACGCTCAATCCAGACATGGACACCGATGAAACCTATCAGCGCTTCATCGCCACGCCATCAGATGACACATGGGTGTGCCAGGTTAACTGGCGCGATAACCCATGGTTCCCCAAAGTTCTGGATGACGAGCGCCAAAAGGCCGAGCGCACCATGCTCAAGGATGACTACGAGCACATCTGGGAAGGAAAACCCAGGCGCGTGGCCGAAGGAGCCATCTATCGCCACGAGATTGATGCCCTGTTTGCCGATAGCCGGGTGCGTGATGTGCCATACGACCCACTGTTGCCAGTGCACACGGTGTGGGATTTGGGTTGGAACGACTCGATGGTCATTGGCTTTGTGCAGCGTGGACCGATGGACATTCGCATCATTGACCACATCGAAGAATCAAACCGAACGCTCGATTGGTATGTGGCCGAGCTTGACAAGCGACCGTACCGCTACGGCATTGACTTTATCCCGCACGATGGCCGGACACGCAACTTCCAGACTGGAAAGAGCACAGAGGAGCAACTGACCGACATGCGCCGAAAGGTGGAAGTGTTGCCGGTTGACAGCATCGAAGAGGGCATCAAGGCCGCACGAATGGCTTTTCCCAAGTGCTACTTCGACAAGACAAAGACCATGCGCCTTGTCGAGAGCCTGAAGCGTTACCGGCGCGACGTGAACCAGCGCACCAACGAGCCAGGCGCACCACTTCACGATGAATACAGCCATTCGGCCGACATGTTCAGGTATCTCGGGCAAGCCGTTGACCTGATGAGCAACAACGTGTCAACCAAGCTCGAATCTTTCAAAAACCGAACCAGAAGCTGGAGATAGCCATGCAGATGAGTCCCATCGTCACCCCATCAGGCCGACCCATGTGGTCAGCCGGTTATCACGCCCACAAAACCAAGGTGCACCGCGGCTTTGTCTGTTCGCTTGAATGGATTGGCGAGGGCAAGAAGTCTCAGCCTGCGATGGTGATCTGGCCAGCCAGCAACGTGTTTGCCAGCCGTGAAGGCGCTGGATTGTGGGTGATTGGCCGCAGAGCCATCACGGAGTTCGTGGGTTTCACTGGCAATGGCAAGTGTACCGGTGGCCCAAGTGAGCATTGCATTCGTGAAGCACGCCAGGCATTGCCGATTCTGGATAAGGACATCAACGACAGGGAGGCTTTGAGCGCCCTGGTCGATGTGGTGGTGACGTTTGCGCCTGAGCTGGTGCTGATGCCGGTCACGCCAAAGATCGTCAAGGATTCATTCGAGACCGCGCCTCTTTGGGATATGCGTGTTACCGAAAAGAACTCAGGGAAAACATTGCGCGAGGAGTCCGTATGAAGGGCATGAAGATGGACGAGGCGAGTGTCCGTGAACGCCACACCAAAAAGCGAGATTGGTTCTTGGCCGAGGCTTCTAGGCAGGCCAGCAATCGGATGATGATGGCTAAATCGGAGTCATTTTACGATGGAAACCAGTGGACGCACGAAGACGCCGAAACAGTGCGCGGCCGCGGGCAGAATCCTATCGTCTATAACGAGGTCAAGCCAACCATCGATTGGCTGATTGGAACCGAGCGCAAGACCCGGGTTGACTTCTTTGTGACCGCTGAAGCGCCAGGAGAGCAGGCTACAGAGGATGCCAGCAACAAAACCAAGTTGCTGAAGTACCTTGACGACAGCAACCGGGCGCAGTTTGAGCGCAGCTATGCCTTTGAGGATGCAGCCAAGGCCGGTGTAGGCTGGATTGAGGTGGGTTTGCGTGGCGATAAATCAGGGGTGCCAATCTTCATCGGCGCCGAGTCGTGGCGAAACATCTTGTGGGACTCGCAAGCGACCAAGCGGGACTTGTCCGATGCGCGCTACCTGTTTCGCATCAAAGTCGTGGATCTGGATGTCGCTGAAGCCATCTTCCCCGACAAAAAAGAGCAACTGGCGCAGTGTGTGCAGACCGGAGACGACGCCGAAGTGTTCCGAAGCTGGCTGGGCGGCTCTGGCCTGATTGCTGGCCTGGACACCTTCAGCCGCGATGACCCGAACCTCGACTACATGACCGCCAAGCCGGTGGATCTGTTCAATGCCCGTGAGCGCGTTATGCTGATTGAGTGCTGGAGTCGTGAGCCGTTCGCCAACACAGAGCCGGGGCCGTTCGGCATTGCTGACCCGGTGACGTTCAAGATCGCGTGCTCTGTGATGACCGAGAAGGACATGCTGATTGAAGTTTGGAGCCCGTTCAAGCATGATCGTTTCCCGTTTATTCCTGTGTGGGCCTATCGAAACAGGCGCACAGGCTTGCCTTACAGCCCCATCCTGCCGCTGATTGGACCGCAAGAAGCCAAGAATCACCGAATGAGCCGCAGTCTGTACGAGGCCAGCGCCAATCAGGTGTGGATGGAAGAAGATGCCTTCAATCCTGAGGTGATGGACATTGACGAGCTTCGCCAGGAGTTGGATGCGCCCGACGGTACGGCCATCTTCGCCCGGGGCGCTCTGGCCGGAAACAAGGTGCGCGACCGGGACAACCGCGGCAAGGCGCAGTTCCAGATGCAACTGGCCGAGCAGGACACCAACGCCATCCGCATGATGGCCGGAGTGAACGGCGAGAACCGTGGGCTTGACACCAACTCCATCAGCGGCAAGGCTGTGCTGGCCAAGCAGGAGCAGGGCAGTTTGTTAACCATGGAGCTGTTCGACAACACCCTATTCGCCCGCCAAATGGAAGGTGAAATGACACTGAGCCTGGCCGAGCAGTTCATCACCGAGAAGATCACGGTCAGAAACGCGACTGATGTCGGCAAGTACGACTACACGACCTTGAACGACCCGCAGGACGATGGAACCTACCTGAACGACATCACCCAGCGCAGAGCTATCTTTGTGGTTGGCGAGCAGGCGTGGAAGCAGTCATTTGCTGAAGCCGCCTTCGAGTCGCTGATGCAGGTCATGACCCAACTTGCCGCCGCAGCGCCTCAAATGGTGATGCAGATGCTTGATGTGGTGTTTGAAATGCACCCGAACCTGCCAAAGAAGGAAACGCTGTTGCAGCGCATTCGCCAGGTGAATGGCCAATCAGGCTCAGACGGAAAGATGACGCCAGAACAGCAGGCCGCCAAGCAGCAGCAGGCGCAGATGGCCAAAGCACAGTTTGACTCGCAGATGGCCAAGTTGCAAGCCGATATCCGTGAAGCACAGGCCAAAGGAGAGAAGCTCGAAGCCGATGCGATGGCCAAAAGGCTGGAGGGACTGTACCTCAGTGCCCAGGCCGCGCAAGTGCTGGCCATGGCGCCGCAAATCACCCCGATTGCCGATGAGTTGCTGAAGTCTGTGGGCTTCAAAGACCAGTCAGGAACCGGCGTGATTGACCCGAGTGTGATCCCGCAGCAATCCGAGCCAAGCCCGCAAGTTCCGCCCATGCAGCAGATGGATGGCGGCATGGCGGGCAGTGAAACGATGCGACCCGATGGCATTCAGCCTGAATTGATGTAACCCTTTTTTAACCACGCTGGAGTGTGACTATGACCATGAAAACCCCCGAAGAAACCCGCATCCTGACCGAAATTGCTGCCGCCAAAGAGCGAGGAGAAGACCCGTTTGGTGATAACGACCCGATCGAGGTCGAAGCCGCGCCAGAGTCTGAGTCGATTGCCGACCCGGATCAGGCCGAAGAAATCCCCGAAGAAGTAACGGCTGAAGCTGAACAAGCGCCGGTCGAAGACGCCGCCCAGTCCGAGCAAGCACCAACGGTGTACCAGGCCGATGTGCCGGCCGACTACAAAGCCCAGCGCGCGGAGCTGCTGAAGGAGAAGGCTGGCCTGATGAAGAAACTCATGGACGGCGAGATGGACGCCGACGAGTTTGCAGCCAATGAGGCCCGGGTCAGTGATGCCCTTGAAGACCTGACGGCACAGCGCATTCGTGCCGAGACTCTGCAGGAGGCCAACATTCAATCCCAGGCGCAGTACCAGCGCAAGGAGATTAAGAAGCTGATCGCCAATTCAAAGGCCGAAGTCGATTACGCCGCTGATGCCAAGGCGCAAAAGCAATTTGACATGGCATTGCAGGCCGTAGCCTCCGATGCGGACAACGCCGGTCTTGACTATGCCGAGATTCTTGCCCAGGCGCACAAGGTGGTGCTGGCTTTGCGTGGCGCGACAAGCAAGGGCCAGGTTGTTGAGCAGGCGATCAAGAGTCGCATCCCTGATGTCAAGGTTCCGGTGACGCTTCGCAGCATCCCGACCGCGGCAACACCCAACGCCAACGGCAACATGCTCGATCAGATTGGCCGGCTGACTGGCCAAGCCTATCAGGACGCCTTTGCAAAACTGTCGCCAAACCAGCGTAAGGCTCTGCTGGACGAGGCATAGGCAGGTATGGCGCACCAATCCGGGTTGATCATGGAAATGCGCGTAGGTGAGTCGATTTGCCTGCGCGGAATAAATGGTGTTGACTCCGAAAAAATTGTGCTAATACTTGAATCCAAAGATGGACGCAAGGCGCGTGTTCGCATCCAGGCAAGTCAATCCGTAAGGGTTGACCGGCAGGAAAAGACACCTGTATTGCCCCACCTTCCGTAGCCACGCTAACCCGTGGTGTGTGTCGGCTCGCAGGAGTGAGTCAAAAGCCATTTTCAAGGAGATACCATGGCTCGTACCACGATTTTGCCCGCCGACGCAAACAAACGCAAGGCTTGGGCTGCAGCAGTTGCTGAAGATGCAGCAAAGGATCAATACTTTGCACGGCTGGAAGGCCCAGAAGGTTCCCGCTCTGCGGTGATCAAGAAAACGGAGCTTGAAAAAGGCTCTGGCGATGAAGTGACAACCGCTCTGGTGGCCAAACTGCGCGGCGCACCCATTACCGAAGGCAAGAAATTGTCCGGTTCTGAGTTCCGTCTGCAGCACAGCGCCCACACGATGCGTATCAACGAGTTCCGCCATGGCGTGAACATCGGAGCCCGCATCGAGCAATCGCGTGTTGGCTTCAACCTGAAGCAGCAAGGCCGCGAAAAGCTGACCGAGTACATCAAAGACCTGTACGAAGAAACCATTGCCTGCGCTGCAGCCGGTGCACGCGGTGTTGGTGACGAGATTCAACAACTCGGCACAGATTACGCTGGCTACCCGAACGCTCTGCGCGCGCCGGATGCCAATCACCTGTTCATTGGTGGTGCTGGCGACAAGGTAAAGAACACATTGACGGCAACAGGTGCCGACAAGATGTCTCTTGCCACCGTCAACAAGCTGCGCACCAAAGCCAAGAAGCTGCTTGGATTCGGCGCAAATGGCGTGAAGATGACTCCCATTCGCAAGAATGGCAAGGAGTGCTTTGTGCTGGCCGTGTTGCCCGAAGTGATGCAGGACATCCGCGACGACGCTGGTGGCCAAGGCTGGTTTGAGGCTCAAAAGGCTTTGACCGCTGCCATTGGCAAGGAAAGCGAAATCTTCAAGGGTGGCGCTGGCATGTTCAACGGCGTGCTTGTTGACGAGTGCGAAGTCGGGATCAAGTTCAGCGACTACGGCGCTGGCGTCAATGGTTTGGCTGCCCGCTCGCTGTTCATGGGTGCCAACGCTATCGCTGTGGCGCACGGAACCAAAGGCATGGCCGATGGTATGTCGGTTGCACTGGATGAAGACATGGATGACCGCAACCATGACCACATCCTGTTCTTCGAGATGATCTTCGGCGCTGACAAGACTCAGTTCCCAAGCCCATCGGGGACAAACATGGACTACGGCCTTATCTCCGTGGACACGTTCTACACCGCCGCTGTTTAAGGAGCAAACACCATGGCAAACTATCAATCCAAACAGGTCAAAGCTGGCGTGCAGGCAGTCAGCCCCGATGAAGCCTACGAGGTGATTGGCGTGATCGCTGACTACGTTACCCCCACGGGTGGCCTGGCATCGGGCTCGATCATAGAAATGGGCGCCATCCCTGACAACTGCATCCCGGTGGACATCATTGTTCACACGGGCGTGCTTGGAGCTTCCGTGACTCTGGACGCCGGCATCATGAGTGGCGCCTACGCCTCGACCGACCAGGCCCGCACCTTGGGCAGCGAGTTCTTTGCATCGGCGCAAGCTGCTGCAACGGCTGTGCTGCTTCGTGGCACCAAGTCGTTTACGCCAATCGCTCCAAGCGCAGAAGTGAAGTCGTGGGGTTTGAAGATCGGTGGGGCGACAACCTCGGCCGCCATCAGCATCCGTGCGACGTTGCTGTGTGTTCCAGCCCCTGTGGGCATCGTGAACGCCTAACCATGGCAGGCAAGCCAAGAGGCTGGAGACAGTCCTTGCAACAACCGGAGGGGGAAACCTCTCCGGTGCTGACATCTGAGCAGCGAAACAACCCGGCATACCTGACAGGCGATGACCTTCGTCACCTGGCGTGGACCTTGGGAATGCCCAAGTCTGAAGCGTCGTCAATGAGCGACGACAAAATCCGCTTGCAATTGAAGTATCTGACGCACAGGCGGTACGGCGATGCAGTGGAGTGAATTTAACCCCTACGTTGCCCCATACGTCATTGGGTGCCCTGATCCGCTGATTGAGCAGCACGCAAGGCTGGCGGCCATCGAGTTCTGTCGCAGAACCTCATGCTGGCAAAAGACCCTTGATCCAGTCGTTACCGATGGCGTTAGCAATCTGGTGGAGCTTGAGAATGAAACGGGTTTGCAGATCATCAAGATCAAGGCCGTGTCTGTTGATGGCCGTAGCCACCCGGTAACCGATTCATCTAATGGGTTGAAGCTGGCTCGCTCGGGTTCAACGCAAAACTATTGCTTCACTCAGGACAACAAGACACTGCATATTTCACCGCTTCAAGTTTCCGGTATTGCGGTCCAGGTGGATGCTGTCCTTGCACCATCACGCACTGCGGCAACACTCGATGACGTGATTGGCGCCGA
>Ga0075465_10000150_pt1 | contig 11897 bp, 18 predicted proteins | sample DEB19_08_DNA_6_FD_71484 | JGI IMG/M metagenome (GOLD analysis project Ga0075465, IMG submission 71484) | Aqueous microbial communities from the Delaware River and Bay under freshwater to marine salinity gradient to study organic matter... | ecosystem: Environmental > Aquatic > Marine > Coastal ...
CAAACGCATCCCGTGCTCATCGCGCCAAGTGCCGTGCTTCATTGCACCGTCGATTTCCTCTACGATACGTTTCAGGCCCAGCCCCGCCACATAGTCGGCAGCGGGGGGCGTCAGGTCGGCGCGGGTCACGGCAAATCCGTTGCCAGTGAGCAGCTTGATCGCATCGTAAGCCGCCGAGCGCGTCAGATCGCCGTGTTTTACGATGAATTGGATGGCGTCGTTGCTGGCATCGTTAATGCTGGCGCTCATGTCGTGGGTTCCTTGTCGGTTGTGAGGGCGGCGCGGGCGGTTTTGCAGCAAAGATTGCCGTCATATCCACACGCTGATGTTTCAGTTTCATCGCACCCGTCCGCGTACACCTTCAGCGCCTCCGTCAGTGCGGCGATGCGGGCGGTGGCATCAAGATATTCGCCATCACGCGCAACGTCGATTTTCACCAGCGCATCCCGTTGCGCCGTCACCCGCGCCAACTCCGCATCACGCTCGTCAAGCTGCGTGGTCAGGTCCGCCATCTGCGGCAGCAACACAAACTCGATATGGTTGCCGCGCTCGGTTGCGATACGCTGTTCCTCGGCAAGCTGCGTGGCGAGGGCGGCTTCGGATGTCCGCAGCGTGCCCACTATCTCCATGGCCTCGTTCAACGCCGCGCGGGCAACGTCATCGCTGATATGTATGCGCGTGTTATTCAGCAGGGTTTCATTCTCATCCCGCAGCGTGGTGTTCTCGGCGGCGAGGGCTGTGAGCATGTCGGCGGCACCGTCAAAATGCCATGCGTCACCCTGCGCAGTTCCCGTGTTCTCAGCTTTTGCAAAAATTGCACGCTGTCGAAGTTGCGCAACCATCGCCACCACCTCTGCCGTCAGGGGCGCGGGGGCTTGATCGTGGGGGTGGGTCATTTTGAGGGGTTCCAGTTCTTATCGAATGAGCTGATGCGTTCTTTCAAGGCATCAATCTGCGCCTGATGTGCATTGCGAAAACCCTCTGCGGTAAACAGGTCGCGTTGTAGTTGCGCGCGATACGCCTGCATCATTTGATCAGCGGTCATGTTGGTGCTGAATGCCATCACACGCACCCCGCCTTTGCCATCGCTTTGGCGTGGGATACGGGGCGGATGCGGTTTTGTGTCGGGTCAAAGGTCACCAGTCGTACTCCTTTTCTGTCAGCCCAAATGTGCGGGCAATTTGATTGCGCATCAACTCCGTATCACGCTCGGCAAGCTCGGCGGCGAGGGCAAGATACCCGGCTTCGAGGTCGGTGTTGTGATATTCGGGGTGTGCCGTCAGCACGTATCGGGCACGGCAGACCCAGTCGGCGTGATCCACGAAGACCTGAAGCGGAAATGGGGGTGGGTAGCGATGTGTCCCACCCCCCTGCTCGGAAATTCCCATGTCCGGGCAGTCCATGTCAACGGAGGGCAGCTCCGTTCCGACCCCGTGGGTCAGCAGTTGTCCAACGACCCGCTTCACGATCGAGGCAGGCGTGGAGATTACAAAGTCCTCATGGGCATCCATAGCAGACTTGACGGCCCCAGCCACGATTTTCCACAGCTGGGGGTATTTTTTCTGGTTCCGGTGTTCAGGCGAAGATGTCATCGGTGATCCCCAATAGTTCCTTTTGCTCATCAAACCAGACCAGGGCCTCGGGCCAGCCATTGATCAGTAGCTGCTCTGGTGCAAAGGTCCGCACGAAATAGTAGGCCTCGAGCCGATCAGCAAACTTCAGCCACTGGGCCTCCAATGGGGAAAGGTCCAGCTCCGGGACACCAGCCTCACTGGCCAACACCTCCTCGGCCTGAGCATGAGCTTTGGAGATCTCCGGGAAGCGGCGCTTGAAGTCGTAGGGCAGATCCCCAGCTTTCTTCTCGCCACTGTCGTGGAAGAGCGCGGCCTTGACCAGGTTCATCGAAGGCTTCGGGTGGAGCTTGATGATGATCACGGCCACGCCCCAACTGTGATCGGCGGTGGTCTGCGTCACCCTCGCCAGCACCGGGTTGATGTGCCAGCGGATGGTCTGTCCAGTTTGATGAAGCTCTCTCATTTCTGTCCCTCGAAAAGGTAATCCAGAACCCGCTGGATCTCGGTCTCGTTCAGGCGGCTGTCCTTGGTGAAGCCCAGCATGTCCGGGGCTTCGTCCAATTCGATCTGCCCCAGCGGGGCCTCCACGGGGTGGAAGGGTTGGAAGTTGCGACCCACCGAGGTCGTGCAGTCGATCACCAGATGTTGGATGATGTCTGGGTGGGTGGTCATGATCACCCGGGCCATCCGGATGAAAGCGATGGCGTCGTCCTTGTGACAGGACCAGACCAGTTCGTCGTGGATCGGCATCATGAAGCGGACGCGCAGCCCCAGCCGCTTGGCTTCGGCGCGGATCCGGAGGATCGAACGCTTGGCCAATGTGGCACAGGTGCCTTGGATCATCGAGTTGACGATCTGGTTGCCAGCGCGGTTGAAGATCTTCCGGCAGAACCACACCCCGAAGTTGCTCAGGCCAGCATTGCCTGTGGCATCCCACCGATGCTGCCAGAGTTCCTTCCACTTATAGGTGGCCTCGAACTTGGCGCGGCGGTGACCGTCGGGCAGGGTGACATAGCCTTTGTCCCGTGCCTCGGCGATCAGGTTGACCCGCCACTGCTCAGCCTCAGGGAATGTGTTCCGGTAGATCTCGGTCTTCTCCCACATCTCCTCGGAGGTCCAACCCATCTTCTCACCCACGGTGTTCAGGGCGCCTGAATACCAATAGTTGAAGTTCGATCCCTTGCCGAGCTCGGTGCGCAGGTCCTTGGCATTGGGCAGCGCCCGGATCTCTGGGATGGTGAGCCCCATGGTGGCCGCCGCGGCCTTCCAGTGCAGGTCCTTGTAGGGGAGCTGACCATAGGCGTCCTTGAAGCCGCTGTCCTGACTGAAGTCGCCGATCTCGACGAGCTCGATCTGGGACCAGTCCTGCGAGATGATCACATGATCGTCCTCATCAGCCAGATAGTAGCCCCGGATGTATTTGTTGCCACCGCGCTTGGCCAGCTGCATCCCGTTCGGATCTTTCATCGCCATCCGGCGGGAGTTGAGCATCGAGTTGACGACCGGATAGACCCGGCCGGTTTCGGGGTCGATCAGCTGGAGGTAGGGGTTGAGGTAAAGCTTCATCCCCGTCTCGATGGTGGCCATCTCCCCCAAGACGTCGAGCAGGGCGTCGAAGCCCTTGCCCTTCATCTTCTCGCGGGCCTCGGCGTCGGAGGCGACCTTGCCCTGAACGATCAGCGGCTCGGCCCCTGTCAGGTCATACATCAGGGTCCGCACCGTCATGAAGTAGGACAGGTTCAGGTTCTTCGCCTTGCTGCCCCGCCACGACTCTGACACCGGCCCGCCAGTCGATTCCACCACCTCGTAGTCGGACATCTTGGTGAAGTCCAACTTGGCCCAGCGGGTGACCTTGTCGCGGTATCCTGTGGGGTTCTTCTGATACCAGCTGTCGTGCTCGAGCAGACCGGCATTCGGGGCGGGGAAGGGCAGCATATCCTTGATGACGGCCTGGACCTTGCGCAGGGTCTCGGCATAGCGGGTGCGCTCCCGAGCTTGGGCCGCCAGCACGCCCTCGTGGTTGATGCGGATGCCCGTGCCCCAGATCTCGGAGTAGACCTCGATCATCGGGTTCTCTTGGGTGAGGAAGGTATCCAAGAGCTTGTCGTTCTGCGCCATAATTCGGGGCAGCAACTCGTGGAAGATCCGAACGCACCAATAGGCGTCATCGGCGCCATAGGCGCATACTTCCTCACCAGTCAACTGGCCCATGTGATCCCGACCGGCCATGACGGTTTCGAACGAGGTCTGGTCGTAATCAAACAGGCTCTTGGTCAGTTTCTTCAGGCCATAGCCATAGGACAGGTCCTTGACCAAGCCGTTGTAGGAGTGGTTGGCCTTCGAGGTCTTGCCCACTACCTGCTGCAGCACGGCATGCTGCTCAGCATTCAGCTCGGCGTTGACCCGGCCAAAGGCCCGAGCGATCGGCAGCATCAGCGTGGAGATCCCGCCGAAGCCACAGGACAACATATTGCGGGTGGCATACTGGTCCTCGTTGAAACAGGACACAGCCATCTGGAGGGTGCAGATCACGTTGTCTAGCACATAGCCCAGCGAGGTCCGCATCATGGTCAATTCGTAGGGGGCGTTGTGGCAAATCCACGGAGCCCCGGTGGACCGTGCCTCAAGGATCTGACGTGCCTCGGACCAAGGGATGCGGTTCTCGACGTCAGCATGGGCGAGGTTCAGATAGTAGGCGGTGTCGCCGCCGTCGGGATACCACGAGAAGCCGGTGACCACAGTGCGGCGGGTATCGAACACCAGTTTCTTGCTGCCAGCCATGAACAGGTTCAGGCCCTCGTGGCGCCCGGAGTCCTCTGTCTCGATGTCGAACCCGCTCAGCTCAGCTGCGGCGACCTCGGCGATTAGAAACGCCTTCAATTCGCCCCAATTACGGGCGTCTACCAGAAGAGATTTTATCATGTGGGGTTCCCGGATATGAGAAGGGCGGGCCTAAGCCCGCCCCCAGTCAGTCGATGGATCAGACGATCTCAAAGGTGATCACACCCCAAGTCAGCTGGTTTTTCTTCCCAGTGACCTCTTTGGCAATGATCTTCGTCTTGATGACCTCGCCGAGGCGGTCGGCTTTTGCCACCGCTTGGTAGAAGTCGACCCATTCCGACCAGTTGGACATCGACAGGGTGTGCCCGATCTTCGTGCCAACTGCAATCGGGCCGCCTTCGCGCAGCTCGATCGGGTCTGCCACCGTCATGATGATGTCAGCCGACGGGAAAACCTTGGCCCGCGGGTCGACACGCTGGGCACGTGCCACAACATCCGCCCAAGGGTTGCCGTTTTCGTCGGTCGCGCCGTCATAGCGGGAAGCGTAGTTCACCGGAGTGTTGCCCCACTTGATCGAGTCCTTGACGAAGAAGCCGACTTCCTCGGTCATGTCGATCTCGACCAAGATCTCGGTGTGTTTCTTGCGATCTTTGTCGATCGACAAGCCGAACTCGTCAACTTTCAGCCAGTTTTCCACCAGCTTGCTGATGCCGTAGGAGTTGCCCATCGTAGCCATCGACGGCTTCGAGGTGTTCACCAGAGGTGCCTCGTTCGACGTCGTTGCGGGGAGGGTTTCTTCAACGACCTCAGCGTCAGCGATTTTCGCTGCGGCTTCACGGGCTTTGTTGATGGTGTTCGAAATATCAGCCATGTTCAGTTCTCTCTTTTCAGGTTCAGGTTCTCAGGTGGTTCAGACTGGTTAGACTAGCGCTTCTTCATTTGCAACTCCTATTTTGCATTGTGGGTGGACTATCTCGCATCGGTGGTGGAGGCCTCACCTTTGCCGCAGATATTTTGACTTGGACCTGGGTCTCGTCGACGGCCACCGCCATCGCTGACTTGGTCTCAACGATCTTGAAGATGCGCTGATCCACCGAGTCCTCGTATTCCATGACGTAGATCAGCAGGTGGGTCTTACGAACCCCCCGCATCGCACGCCGATAGCCTTGCAGGAACGAGCTGTCCATGAAGTCGATCGACATGAAGATCACGATGTCGACATGACCCCAGTTGAAGCCCACGCCCGCCGTTGCTGGCGAGGCCACCACGACATCGTATTCCCCGGCTTGGAAGGCGAGGTCGATCTCGTTGCGTTTCTTCAGGGACACCGTGCCGTTGATCAGCCCAACCCGCAGCCCCATGTCCTTGCAGATCTGGACGATCCGCTCCTGTGAGGGCACCAGAGCGGCGAAGATCACGATCGGTTTCTTCGTCTCCTTGGCGTTCTCGAGATGGATCAGCAGGCGCTGTTCCTTGCCGGTGAGTTTGATCTGGTCAAGCGGCGCCCCGAAGGTCTGGGGGTGCTCCATCAGCTGCCGGCACCGGATGAAGTTGACGCCCGGGAGCGTGCCCTCCAACCAACTTTCCTCGAGCTCGAGGATGGCATTCTCAGCGAACTCATCGTAGGCGATGCGCTGCTGCGGATCCATCTGACACTGCTCGTTGATCACGATCTTGGCTTCCTTGCCATAGACCTCCTCGAAGGTGTGGCGGATGCCATACTTTCGAAGAACATCCGCGATCGGCTTCGGATTTCGCCAAGCCACAATCTTGCCGCTCTCGTCCTCGATCGCGTGTCGGATCAGGAAGTGCTCATAGCTGGTGTAAAGCGTCGGGTCGAGGATATGGATGACCGGGTAGGCTGAGGACAACCGGCCATTGATCAGGCTGCCGGTCATCGGCAGGAAGTATTTGATCTCGTCCATGGCGTCGTAGAGCGCTTGGGTGCGCTGGGAGGTGTCCCCGCCATAGCCGAGGTGGATCTCGTCAACCTGGAGGGCGTTGAGGTCCGGGTGGTAGGACCGCAACTCCCGCCAGTTGGTCGAGAAGCAGGAGAAGCCCATGATGAATACCTTGGCGTCCATCTTCATCAGCTTGGTGCGCCGCGCCTTGCTCCCCGACACGATCACCACGTCTTCAGGTTTGAAGTCAGTGAACTCGAGGATCTCCTTGCGGTTCTTCTCCATCAGGGAGAGGGGCATCGCCCATGCCGACCGGACCTTCTCCAGGGTCCAGAGGGCATATTGGTAGACGACGACCGGGGGCGTCTTTCCCGTCCCCGGATCGCTGAGATTGATCGACCGTGGCATCGAGAGATGAAAAGCCAGGTCGATCTCTTGGAGGGGCCGAAGCTCTTTAACTGCCATGCTGCGCCTTTCTTGCGAAGTCCCGAAGGTGGACGTAGCCGATGTCCTCCCATGGAAGGTCAGGGGCCACGGCGATGTCTGTCGAGATCACGTTCAGACCCTTTGGAATAGGTAGGTCTGCGCTGCCGGTCAAGATGACCGTCCGGGGGAAGTAGGAGCTCACCCGGGTAACGTGTTCCAGAAGCCAGTAGTGTCTGGGTTCTGCCTGCGTGATGATCAGTGGTTGGACGTTTGTGCGAGACAATGCCAGGTCCACCTCAAATCGTTTGTTGAAGGCCCAGGCCGGAAACATGATCCGGCCTGAGGGAGAGGATAGCCGAGAGAGGGCGCGCAACACCGGAGCCAGTTGGTCTTTGGGATCTATCAGGAAGTGGGCTCGGGCATCGGGGCCGTGCGGGACCGGGAGCATGGCTTGATACAGGGGGTCCGCGACGGGCCCCATGTCTGACGGGTCGGCCACCGGGGGTAGGATCCGGTGGTCGCTCCGCATTCTTGGCAGCTTGAAAGGGCTGGGCCCCTTCAAGCCGAGGAAGTTCTGTTCGCCCTCGGGCTGGAGCAGCCATGCCACCGCTCCATCCCAATGCAGGCCCATGTGTTCAACCGCTTGCATGTTTGAACCGCGCTACTGCCTTGGCCACGATCGGCCCTTCGGTCTCGGCCTGAAGCCCAAGCATGTCCAGCCAGACCGGTTGCTTGGTCTTGTTCCAGAGCGAGGCATTGATCCAGTATTGCTTCAGGGTTTCAATCACCATTCACCAATTCTCCTATCGTTGTTCCCATGAAAGCCGCGAGATCCTGCAGCTCGAACAGGGTGGCGTCACCTCGCCCTTGCTCAATATTGCGCAGCCTGAGGGTGTTCCACCCCAGTTTCTTCGCCGCTTGGACCCGGGAGAAGTCGTGCTTCAAGCAGAAGTCATAAACCTTCATCCCAACATGGAAATGCAACTTGGACAAGGGCGGTTTCTGCCCCGGCGAACGGCGGGTCCGACGCTTCATCCCCGGGGGGCCTTTGGGACCAAAGAGCAAAGCGTAAAGCTGACGCGGCCCGATAGCGTGCTCCCGGCAGATCTCGCCGAGGTCACGCTCCGAGTTATATTCGTCCGCCAGCTGTTGGATACGAGGGTCGATCACCCCACGACCACCTTGCTGAAGGCAAAACCCGCGTCCTTGATGTGGGTCTTGAAGGTCTTGCCCACCGACACGGCGTTGCGTACTGCAAGGAAGGTTTCTTCGGGCACCCCATCATACCGATAGGTGTCGCCGCTCGTGAAGGTCACAAACATCTGGCCCTCCTTATAGGCCATCCGCCGGATGTTGCTGGAGATCACGTTCTGCCAATCGAGGTCTTTCATGCTGCTGTCCTATAGATGAAGGGGGAGTCCGTGTTGCGCAAGGACCCCTTGGGTTTGAGACCGACGATGCAAGGGCTTGGGTCCTTGAAGCGCAGGTCGTTGAGATCGCCGTCGATGATCGGATAGCCGAACAGGTCGCCGGTTTTGTCAGTCACGATCGCCGCGACGTTCATGCCCCGAGATAGCACGTCCACCGCCTGCATTTGGTTGGCCTCGGTCAGCGAAAACGTCAAGTGGTAATTCGCTGGCCGGGGCCGGAGCATCCGAGCATAGTGCTTGGTATAGTCGTAGAATTGGGTCTCGGGGAACACCTCTACGATACTTTTGAACGTGCCGGCCTTGGTGCCATAGTGGTCGGCCAGCTTCTGGCTCACAGTAATCGACTGGCGCTCCCACATCCAGTCAGAGAAGACGTTGAGGCGGATCGAGGCCTCACGGTTCAGGGCCACGTCCTTGTAGAGCCGCTCCAGAAAAGTTTTCCGGTCTCGGAAGAACCAGATCGTCTTCAGGATCCGGGACACCCAGACGGGGTTGCAGGGCACCGAGGGCATGTGGAAGTTGGGCCCCGCCATGCCAGAGGTGTGGATGCAGTGCAGGCGGCACTCCGGGGTGCTCGAGGCGCAGACCTCGTAGCCCGAGACGCTTGCGGGGGCCAGGGATAAGCCCACGTTGCGCTCGGATTTCTCCAGCTTGGTGTTGGAGCCGGAGAGAAGGCGTGCGGGGCGCCACCCCGACTTATAGCGGCTCTCGGCGATCGCTCGAGCGTAGTCGACTTTGTTCACGTTTGATAACCTCCATGTCATATTCTGCAGCCCGTAGGCGGTTCTGACAGCCTCGGATGTGATGTTCCTTGCGGATCTCGCAGTCCCGCAAGGCCAGTTCTTTTGTCGGCAGGGCCAGTTGACGCTTGGCCACACCCCGCATAAATCCCCAACCCTTGAAGATGACGCCCCTCGGGGTGTAGCGCTCGACCTCGTAGGTCGACCAAACGATTTGGGTGTAAGATCCGACGACGTCCCCCCACTCGTCAATGCTGGAGTAGCGCTTGACCTCAGCCCGATACCATAGGTCCTTCATGGGATCTCAACCCAGATCGGTGGGTGCATCGAGCCCACAATGACCACTTGGATTGGAGCCCCAGCGATCAACCGCTCCAGCTCCTCGGGGCTCGGCTGCCAGCTCGATGTCATCACGGGGTAGCCCTCGGGGGTGTGGCCATCCACGATCGGGAGGGGCTGGTATCCTTGGGACTCACCGAGGATACGAGTGGTCCCCTGTGGGGTATTGATTTTCATCTATCTCCTCCTATCATCTTGAAGTTATTGCCTTTTCCGACGATGCAGCCCTTGTGCTTGGGGCTCTCCAGCACCATCGTCCAGGTGCCATCGGGGGCCACGAAGGTTTGAAGGCGGAGACCGCCTTCAAGTTCTTGTGAGACCAGGTGGACCTGATCCGTCGTCTCATAGATCGCCGAAGCGATCTCAGTATAGGCGAGAAGTATACACTCCACGGGGGGTCACCTGTGCAAAGCCTGAAGCGGCGATTGTTTCGTCCCAGCATTTGTTCGGATCCAGCGGCCGCGCCGCCAGAGCCTCATCAAATTCCTTCTGCCGGCGGATGTCCTCAAGGATGTATTCGGGGATCTCCATCACAAGAGACCATCGTTGACCGTGGCCTGAGGATAGCGAGCCCCGAGCTCGGCGATCTTCACGTCGGCCTCCTCCCGGGTCAGGCCCTCGTGCTCGACGATCGGGTCCCGTCCATCGGGGCGCAAGAGCACGTCCCAGTGGTTGAGCTCCCCTCGGGTGTCGGCGATGCTCCCCTCTTCGTTCATCGGGAACACCTCGATCACCAGTGGCTTGGCAAGGCCCAGGGCCATCTCGATCTGGTGGATCATCTCGTTATAGCCATTCTCGTCTGCACCGAGGATGGTGTCCCCGTCATCGTCCGGGTGCATGCTCAGGATCTCCTTGAGAGGGCCCTCGAGGTTCTGGTTCAGGCGAGCCCACCATTGGCGTGCGGTTGTCTCATCAGCGATCCAGATGGCGCTGATGCCCAGATCCTTGGCCGTATCTTCGGCGGCATCGAAGTCACCGTGATCTCCTAGGCATGACAGCTCCCCGTCAGTGCCGAGTGCGAACCAGATATTGCTCTCGTGCATCAGTCGATCCTCTCTTCAGTTGTGCGGCCGAGGGCCAGCAGGACATCTTTGGCCAGCCAGACGTTCCCCATGGTTTGGATGATCGCCTGATCCGTCCAAGTGTCCACATCGAGGTGGACTGTTCGGGTCACCCCGCCATAGGAGACATGCCGGTTGGCGATGTGCAGGATGTAGCGCCCGCCCTTGGTCAGGAAGAGCGCGTTTTCCCAGTTCGTTTCTGGGTGGTTCTCGTTGTAGCCAGGACCCGGTGGGTCCTCCGGGACCAGGCGCTCCGCCTCGATGACGATAGGTTTGTCCCCCGTCCGCTCCAGTTTCCAGTGGTGCATCATTTTCGCATCTCCAAGATCACCGTCTGGACACGGGTCCCGGACTCCGCAAAACTTTCCATAGGGAGATCGGTCCACATACGACCGTAGTTCTCCTTGCCGACCTTGGTTGCCCAAGCTCGGAAGGCGACGTGTTTCGCCGACTCCGAAACCTCGGCGGTCGCCGGCAGCACGGCCCGCAGCCGCCCCCCGGGCTTGAGGCAGTCGAAGGCCTTGCGGACATGGTCCATCCAGTGGGTGCCGTAGAACGGGGGGTTCATCAGCACGTAGTCGAAGTCCTGCGGGATCTTCATGGTCAGGAAGTTCCCACAGTTGGCCCCGGCATAGGCCGCCCGGGTCGGGTCTACCTCGATGCCGATGATCACGGTATGGGAGGGCAGTTCTCGGATGATTGCCCCATCACCACAGCTCGGCTCGAGGATCCGGTCACCAGCTGCGAAGTTGAGGTTCCGCAGCAGGGCAGCGACCACCGCGGGAGGAGAGCGATAGAACTGCAGGTCCTTGGCCACGGCCGTGCCGGGTGTTGGATCTCCGGGGGACACGCCATCGGGTAGGATCGGGCCATAGTATTCGGCCAGCAACTTGTTGGCCTTCTCTAATAAGTCTGCCCTCGTAAACCAAAGGTGAGCATTACCGTTTTTGAAGCCTTTGATCCGGAAGTAGGTAGACTCCACTTCCGACTGTCGGGCACCATAACCTTTGCGGCTGTCATTAATGGCCTGCCGCAGTCCGAGGAAATTGGGCTTCTCGCCATCGAGCACCGCAAAGACCCGCTCGACGTCCTGCAGCGTGTCATCGTGGTGGCGGTAACCGTTCCAGCTGCCCCATTCATCGAAGGCCCGATCGAGGATCATCCGGCTGCCAATTCGGAAGGGGTCATGGCTCTTAAAACGCCGGTCCAGTTTGGAGAATGCCTTGGCCAGACCCCGTTGGAAGATCATATCGGAGTCGCTGAACAACCGGTCCAGTGTGGCCTCGACGTTGCCCTCGGTCACCTCTGGTACATCCTCCACCAGTGACAGTCGGAAGGTGTCTTTGGCGGTCTTGTCCATCATGTCGTACATGCCGGTGGAGTGCATCAGATGGCCCCAGATACTGGCATCGAGGATCTTCCGATAGCCCACCAAGGCTTTCTCGGCATCGAACTCGCGGTTGTAGAGGTGCTCAGCACCCTGGGTGTTCAGCGGGGCCTGGGAATAGTGCCCCCTGGTCGCGGCTTTTGCCCGGAGGGTCGCCTCTTTGGTGCGGGCATAGCCCTCTTTGAGGAGGGCCGCGCCTTCCTCCATCATGGTCAGAGCATCGTTGCGGGCCTTAACGATGTCGGGGATGGTCGCTCG
>Ga0075465_10000153_pt1 | contig 11880 bp, 10 predicted proteins | sample DEB19_08_DNA_6_FD_71484 | JGI IMG/M metagenome (GOLD analysis project Ga0075465, IMG submission 71484) | Aqueous microbial communities from the Delaware River and Bay under freshwater to marine salinity gradient to study organic matter... | ecosystem: Environmental > Aquatic > Marine > Coastal ...
TTCATTTAAAAAAGCTGGAATTGATTGTGTTTCTTGTTCGACAGATCAAGATATTGTGAAAGCCTTAGTAAAACTATTTCACCAAAGATAATGCAGAAGTATATCCTACCCTTGGCTTTTATCTTTGCTGCATTTGGATTGCACGCGCAAATTACTAGAGCTTCTATTTCGCAAAATTCTATTCTCATCGGAGAAAAGACAACTATCACCTACTCTATTCCTTTAAATGGGAATAAAAAACCGCTGTTTAAACCTGAAAATGGGTTTTTGGCAAGTCGTTCAATTTCAAAAAATGGAATTTTGAGCGGTGAAAATAGCGACCAACTAGAAATTCTCAGTCCATTCAAAGATACTATAATTGAAGCCGAAAGTTCCCGCTGGTGGATTGGCGTTTATGAGATTACGGCTTGGGATTCTGGCTTTTATCGCATTGAAGGACCTTCCATTAAACTGTCAAATGCGACTTTCGATTTTCCAGTAATTGAATTGCGCGCGGATTTGGTAAAAGCAAAAAAAGGACAAGCAATTTACGATATAAAAGAATCCTTCGCTGAGATTCCGACGGAACCTTTTTCGATTAAAAAAATCACAAAAAATAATTGGTGGTGGATGCTAATTCTAATTGCTTTAGTCATTGGTGCAATCGTTTACATTCGAAAAAAATCCAAGAAAAAGACGAGCGAGCCTGCCAAGGCCTTAACAATAACGGAGCAGACATTAGAAGCAATCAATACCTTAGAAAATTTGCGTTTGTGGGAAAAACAAAAAACAAAAGAACACTTTATTGATCTTTCTTTGCTTATCCGCACGTACTTGTCATACCGTTTCACAATTAATTTATTGGAAAAAACAACCTACGAAACAAAGCTTTTACTACAGCAAAAGGGATTGGAAGATAGAACTATTGATTCAATTATTTTGCTTTTGACAGAATCCGACATGGTGAAATTTGCAAAGTCACAACCGGAAGAAATTGCAATTTTAAAAATCGATCAATTCGCACTGGAAATTGTTGCCGAAACAAGTCAATTTGAAATAGAGAATGCTGAATAACTGGAACATACGATTTTGGGAATACGATTTCCAGTCTGCCAATTGGCTGTGGTTGCTTCTGTTGCTTCCTATAATTTGGCTGCTTTTATTTCGTGCCGAAAAAAATAAAATTGGCGAATTAAAATTTACCGGAAGTTCAATTTCACAAAAAAACCTGAAATCAAACTGGATTTTAAACTTCCGAATTGCCATAATCACCTGTAATACAATTGTTTTTGGACTGTTTGTCTTGGCGTTGGCAAAACCTTTTCATTGGGACAGTCCAGAAGCCGCAGAACAAAATTATAAGAATGGAATTGACATTATCTTAGCGATGGATGTTTCTGTATCAATGCTTGCGAAGGACTTTGAGCCAAACAGACTCGAGGTTTCTAAACGCGTTGCGAAGGAATTTATCGCAGGAAGAAAAGGAGATCGAATTGGTCTGGTTGCGTATGCAGGCGAAGCGTATACGGCATGTCCAGCGACCTTGGATTATTCCATTTTACTAAAGCAAATTGAAGAAATCGGACCGCAAAACATTGAAGGCGGAACAGCTATTGGAACTGGTTTGGGAACAGCCGTAACGCGATTACGAAACGATAGTTTGCCTTCAAAAGTGATTATTTTACTCACAGATGGAAGCAATAATTCAGGCGAAATTGATCCAATAACTGCAGCAGAACTTGCACGCGCAAAAAATATTCGCGTTTACACGATTGGAGTTGGTAGTAATGGTGAAGCACCAACTCCTGTAATTACGCCTTTTGGGGTGCGCTACGAAAATATGCCCGTGGAAATCGACGAAATTACATTAAGGAAAATAGCGGAAATTGCAAACGGAAAGTATTTTCGTGCAACGGATGAAAAAAGCCTAAAAGCAATCTACCGTGAAATTGAAAAACTCGAAAAAAGGAAGATCTTGGATCAAAACTATACATTAGAGCCACCTGCAACGCCAATGGCTTTTTTGAATGTGGCGATTGTTCTGCTGTTCCTGAGTTGGACAACTAATCGTTATTTTTTTAAGAAAGATGTTTAATTCGAAGTTCACATATCCTATAAAAAAGATGGTGACAAGCAGTATCATCTGGGAACTTATATTTTGGTTTTTTGCTGGAATAATTACACTAGTTTTGGGAATACAGGATTCTTCTGTTACCAAGCAAAAACTATTTTTTGCGAATCCTGAAGTGTTTTGGCTGTTATTGCTGCTTTTGCCAATTTTCGGAATGTATCTTTATTCCTTAAACAGCACCAACAAATTAGGAAAAGCAAGCAATCCAACCATTCGGAAATTTAATCTAAAACCCATTTCCTCCAGAAGAAGTTTTTTAAACTATTTCTTCTTCAGAAATGCATTTGTGTTTTTACTATTTGCCATGGCGCAACCTGTTTTCGGAACAAAGAAAGTTTCTGCAACCCTTGATAGTTTGGAACTGGTAGTCTGTCTAGATATTTCTAATTCCATGAATACAAAGGATATTTCCAAAGAATTAACGCGCCTTCAAATTGCAAAACGCGCCTTAACAGAATTGGTAAATAATCTGAAGGGTGAAAAACTTGGAATTGCGGTTTTTGCTGGCGGAGCTATTGTTCAACTGCCTTTAACGAATGATTATGCTTCCGCTAAATTATTTATTTCGGAGATTGAAACAAATATGATTTCCAACCAAGGAACCAATATCTCTGCAGCTTTGGTTACGTCGAAGGAAATGTTCTCAGCAGATAAATCAACAAAGGGAATAATCTTAGTAACGGATGGTGAAAATCACGAAGAAGATCCATCGGAAATACTTGAAAAACTAAAAACGGAAAAGGTACAGTTAAGCGTTTTAGGAATTGGCACAACGCAAGGTGGGCCTGTTCCTATCCATCCGGAAAGACCCGAATTAGGCTTGAAAAAAATGGCAAACGGACAAATCATCGTTTCTCGCGTCGATAGTCGGTTTTTAGAAGAAATTGCAGAAAAAGGCGGCGGTTTTGCGAGTGTTAGTTCAGATGCTTTTCCAAACTTATCTGCTTTGTTAACACAAATTAACCAAATGAAGCGAACCAAAGTGAAAGATTTCGAGTTTGAAATAGAGGAGAATCAGTATCAAATTCCGTTATTTGCAGCAGTGGTATTTTGGTGTTTATTTCTACTTGGGTCAAAAAACATATTCACACTGAAAAAGAGTGAACAATAAATGAAAAATATATTTTACATATTGGTTTTAATTGGTGCTTTCAGCGCGAATGCACAGGAATGGCGCAATTCATTAAATTCAGCAAGAGCAGCTTACAAAAACGGAGAGTTTGCAAATGCACTAAAACACTACCAATCTGCTCAAAATAAAGCACCAGAAAGTGTGGATTTATCCGATGAAATAGCGCAATCTGCATATAAAGCAGGCGAATATGAAAAGGCTGAAAAAATATACCAGCAAAGTGCAAATTCTAAAAAATCTGCACTAACCAAATCAAATACGTTCCACAACATGGGCAATTCACGGATGCAAAAGAAAGATTATTCAGGAGCAGTGGAGTCGTATAAAGAAGCGCTCAGAAATAATTCAGGAGACGAACAAACACGCTATAACCTTTCTGAAGCAATTCGTCAGTTAAAACAACAAAATCAAGACCCAAAAGATAAAAAATCGCCGCCAATGGATTCGACAAAGAATTCAGATAACGCGAAAAAAAGTAAACAGCAAGAAAAGAAAAAGCCTGAAAACTCTGAAAAAGAACAAGAAAACAGACAAAAGAAAAATGGAAATTCAAGTCGACTGCCAAATAAATCCATAGAACGTTTACTAGATCAATTGACAAAAGCAGAAGCGGAAACAAAACGTAAAATGGGAGGAAGTCGCGCAGAAGGTAGCACACTAAATTCGGGGAAAGATTGGTAATGAAAACATTCATCCTACATAGTTTCTTTTGTTTTGCGGCGGTTTGTTCGATTGCTCAAAAACCACTTGTTTTTTTGGAAGTTGATTCGAAAGAAGCTGAAATTGGTGAAGTTCTGACAATCACCGTGAAATCAAATGTGCAAGGAGAAATAGATATCGATTTTCCATCCGCATTCGTCCATGGATTCAATGTTATGAATGGAATGGAGCAAGAAATAGATTACAATACAGGCAAAGTAATTTCCTATTATTACCTTTCTCAAACTGGAACACTTCAAAAATCAGGAACGTTTAAAATTGGTCCTGCTTATGTTAAAAAAGGAAATAAAGTGTACCGTTCCAACACGGTAAACATTACAATTTCTAAAGAAAATGATCCAGTAAATTCTGGAAACGAACTCACTTCAAGACAACTAAATCAGCCCGCTTTTGGAGTAATAGAAAAATCTAAAACGGTTATTTATGAGGGTGAATCTATAATTTTGAACGCAAAAGTTTACGCGCAATTTGATGCTTCACATTTGGAGAATTACGAAGGATATTCCTTGGATGGAGCAATAGACAAACACAGTATTGGAAATACGACACAGATAGTAGTTGAAGAAGAAAAAATCAAACGAAAAAGTTATTTTTCTTTCGTTTACGATAAAAAAGTCGTTTTCCCGAATGGTATTGGAACGCTTACCATTAATCCGTTTAAACTAAACTTACGGCGCGGTTTTGAAAGTTTACCCTTAACTTCAAGTGCCACAACCATCGAAGTGAAACCATTGCCGAAAAACGCACCTGAAAACTTCATCGGTGGGGTTGGACAATTTGGTATTTCAAGAAAGTTAACTTCCAAACCGTCCAAGCAAGGAGATATTTTTACGCTTCTTATAGAAATTGATGGCTTTGGCAATTTACAAAACATACTAGAGCCGAATTTGAATTTGCCGAAAGGTTTTCTTCTCTATGGCGATCCCATTGTGGAAGAAGATTTCGTGTATGGAAGTCGCGGCGCAGAAGGTAAAATTAGTTACGAATACAATATTCAAGTTACAAAACATGGGGAACTAACTTTTCCGGAAACAACCATGGCGTATTTTGATCCTACGAAAGAAAAATACATACAAATTTCTTCTGAGAAAAATTCTTTCACTATTTCTAAAAATGAGAAATTCAGTGGAATTCTAAATGATTCTACTCTCCTTTCCAACAAGGAGAAAAATTTAGTTTCATCACCAATGCCATTGGATGAAAATAGCCAATCAAAAAGTACTGATTTTCTGCAGTCACCTGCATTCTGGATTGGTGTTTCTAGTCCAATTTTACTCTTATTTTTTCTAGGATTATTCTGGAAAAAGAAAGCCAAAAACAAGGTAAGCACCGAATTAAAAAATACGCAAAAAAATACGCAAAAAGAAATACAACACGTCTTTGAAGAAGCTGAAAATGCTTTAATTCAAAAAAATTGGAACCACTTTTACTCGCTGATTGAAAAAGGACTTCTTCTGTCGATTGCTTTATTCCTTGAGAACAATGAAATTTCACTATTAAGTAAGAATGAAATACTATCAAAATTAAAGGAAAACAAGTTGGATTCTGTAGAAGTTAAAACCATCGAATCGATTTTCACGCACTGCGAAGCGGCCAGATACGGGATGGGGTCCAATGAACTTGCCCCCGAAAAAATTCTTACTGCAGCAAAAGAAACGGTGCACGCAATCTTAGATTGAATTTCTCAGTATAATACTTACGATTGATAGTTAGGAATGGATGTTTCGCATCTTTTGTTGGGCGAAATTTAAAAAGTCAGAATCTTCATGTATTGTTTCGCATGAACAAACTTCTTGCTTCGCATAATTCCTTATCTTTGCAGCGCAAATGACAAACTCAAAGGCTAACATTAGGAATCTAACCTTGGAAGAATTAAAGGTTTCCATGGAGAAATTGGGCGAAAAATCTTTTCGTTCAAAACAGATTTTTGAATGGCTATGGCAAAAAAACGCAGCAACCTTTGAAGAAATGTCCAATCTTAGCAAAGACCTGCGACTAAATCTCGAAAATCATTTTTACATCGACCATATTGTTTTGGATGATCAGCAAATCAGCTCGGATAAAACAATAAAATGTGCGTTTTCTATCGGCGAAGGAAAAGTTGTTGAAGGGGTTTTAATTCCAACAACCTCCAGAACTACAGCGTGTATTTCATCGCAAGTTGGATGCAGCTTGTCGTGTACATTTTGTGCAACTGGAAAGTTGAAATTAATGCGAAATTTAAGCGCTGGCGAAATCGTAGACCAAGTGGTTTACTTGAAAGACCAAGCAGAAAATCGCTACAATTCTCCATTAACCAATATTGTGTACATGGGAATGGGCGAACCATTATTGAACTATAAAAATGTTTTGCGTTCGGTGGAAATGCTGACTTCTGAAGAAGGATTAGGAATGTCGCCAAAACGCATTACCGTTTCTACAGCAGGTATTGCTAAAATGATTCGTAAATTGGGTGATGATCAAGTGAAATTCAATCTTGCAGTTTCTCTTCATGCAGCGAACGACAAGAAACGCAGCCATATAATGGAGATTAACGACACAAATAATTTGGCGGAATTAGCAGATTCATTGCGCTATTTTCACGAACAAACAGAATCTCGCGTTACTTTCGAATATATTATTTTCAAAGATTTCAATGATCAATTGGAAGATGCACAAGAACTCGCTGAATTCACGAAATGTGTACCATGCAAAATTAATATCATCGAATACAATCCAATAGACGATAGCGAATTCCAACAAGCGGATAAACAAAAAGTAGATGCATTTGCCGCCTATTTGGAATCTAAAAATCTTGTTGTAAATATCCGCAGAAGTCGCGGAAAAGATATCGATGCTGCCTGCGGACAATTAGCCAATAAAAACAAAGCGATTTTAAAAGATAATCGGGTTTTGAAAGGCTAAAAGTTGTTCAGACAATAACGAAAACCTGTCCAAATATGCTGTTAATAATTTAAACACGCTTTATATTCTATAAAAGCAATCTAACACGTATATTTGTCTCATGCTCACCGTAAAGGAAATGATCGCGCCAATTAAAATGGAAATGTCGGAATTTGACATCCGTTTTCGCCGAAATATGCAGTCAAAAGTTGCATTGTTAGATAAAATAACACATTATATTATTCGTCGAAAAGGAAAACAAATGCGGCCAATGTTTATTTTCCTCTCCGCAAAAATGCTTGGGGAAGTTAACGACAAAACGTACGATGCGGCATCCTTGGTAGAGCTTTTGCATACTGCAACTTTAGTCCACGATGATGTGGTAGATGACGCAAATGAACGAAGGGGATTTTTCTCTGTCAATGCGCTTTGGAAAAATAAAATTGCTGTATTAGTTGGGGATTTTATGCTGTCCAAAGTGTTGCTTCTTTCTATAGAGAAAAATAACCTACGCTTGCTGGAAATAGTTGCACGTGCTGTGCGCGAAATGAGCGAAGGAGAATTGCTGCAAATTGAAAAAGCAAGACGATTAGACATAACGGAAGATGTTTATTTCGATGTTATTCGTAAAAAAACAGCTTCTCTGATTGCTACCTGCTGCGAAGGTGGAGCCATCTCCGTAGACAGAGAAGATATGTCAGCAACTATGCGGCAATTTGGAGAACTCGTTGGTTTGGCATTTCAAATTAAAGACGATATTTTTGATTACGGATCAGATGATGGAATTGGAAAACCAACTGGAAATGACTTGCGTGAACGTAAAATGACATTGCCATTGATTTATGTGCTTAATACTGCTCCAAAGAATATAAAAAAGGAATTAATATCTATTGTGAAAAACCACAACGAAGATCCAAAGTATATTGCACGCGGGATAGAATTAGTCGTTTCTGGGGGTGGAATTAAATATGCCACAGCTAAGATGATGGAATTAAAAGAACAAGCGTTACAACTTTTGGAGGGAATTCCAGATTCCGAATCCAAACGTTCAATCATTGGGCTTGTCGAATATACAACTCAAAGGAAAAAATAATAACTGATAGAAATGAAACAGATTGTTGCGTTACTTGTGATGACTCTTCTCTTTGCATGTGCAGAAGAAGTTGAAAAACAAAAAACTCCCGAAAAAGAAGAGATTTTGGTGGAAATTAAAAACGGAATGTACACCGAATGGTATCCGGGTAAAAAGCAAATTAAATACACGGGAGGCCAGGATGAAACACAACGTAGAAATGGTGTTTGGACTTTTTATGGTGAAGATGGGAAAGAACTTTCCGTAACCATGTATGATCATGGTTTGCGCGAAGGTTTTACAGTAGTAAAATATCCGAATGGAGCATTGCATTACCGCGGAGAATATAGCAAAGATAAAACGGTCGGTATCTGGACAACTTACAATGAAAAAGGCGAATTTCAATCGGAACAAGATTTCGGTTACGCGGAACAAGACAGCGTAAAATAATGTCTAAGATTCCCGCTCATATCATAGATGACATAATGCAAACTTCTCGCATAGAAGAGGTAATTGGCGAATTTGTCAACTTAAAGAGAGCGGGCTCAAACCTGAAAGGCTTAAGTCCTTTTACGGATGAAAAAACACCATCCTTTGTTGTTTCGCCAGCAAAACAAATATTCAAATGTTTTTCGACTTCTAAAGGTGGTTCAGTTGTAACTTTCCTAATGGAAAAAGAGCATTTTTCCTACCCAGAAGCGTTACGGTGGTTAGCCGATCGATATGGGATTCAAATTCCAGAAGACGAACCAGCGACCGCTGAAGAAATCGCCGCGATAACAGAACGGGAAAGTCTATATATCATTAATGAATTTGCCAAGGAACATTTTCTGAATAATTTACAGAACGCGGAGGAAGGCAAAGCAATCGCACTTTCCTATTTTGAAGAACGTGGTTTTCGCAAAGATATAATTCAGAAATTTCAGCTGGGATATTGCCTAAATTCCGGAAATGACTTCACCACCGCAGCTCTTGCAAAAGGGTATAAATTAGAGTACTTAGAAAAAGTTGGATTAGTAAAAACGAAAGATGAACGCCATTTTGATTTTTTCAGGGGACGCGTTATATTTCCTATTCATAGCGTTTCAGGTCGCGTTCTTGGTTTTGGTGGACGTACATTAATTACAGACAAAAAAGTTGCAAAATATTTCAACTCTCCAGAAAGTATAATTTACAATAAAAGTGAAATTCTTTATGGTTTACATTTTGCAAAAGGAGATATTGTAAAATACGACAATTGCTTCCTTTGTGAGGGATACACAGATGTCATCAGCATGTATCAATCTGGCATTCAAAACGTTGTTTCCTCTTCTGGAACTTCGTTGACGAAAGATCAAATTAAATTAATTCGCCGATACACACAAAATATCACGATATTATTTGATGGCGACCCCGCTGGAATTAAAGCATCTTTTCGCGGTATAGATTTGATTTTGGAAGAAGGAATGAATGTAAAAGTCGTTCTATTTCCCGAAGGAGAAGATCCAGATTCCTTTTCTAAAAAATCAAGTTCTACAGAACTCGACGACTATATTAAATCCAGCACACAAGATTTTATTTCCTTTAAAACAGCTATTTTACTAAAGGATAGTAACAACGATCCAATCAAACGAGCAGAATTAATTCGCGAAATAGTGCATTCTGTAGCCTTGATTCCAGATCAAATTACGCGAAGCGTTTACATGCAGCAAATTGCCGTAAAATTTGATATTAGCGAACAAATTATTTCCAATGAGCTTATTAAATTGCGGAAAAATGTCATAGCAAAACAACTGCAAGAGCCAGAAATTAGAGAAATTCCTGTTGAAAAACAAGTTGAGTCCTACCAGCAGATAGATAAACTAGATACGGACGAAATATCGCTGCACGATGAGTTCAATTTAATCCGTCTGATGATTAAATATGGCACTCGTGTTGTTCAAACGGAACAGTTGGGAGAAGATGGCAAATCCGTAATTGTAGAAACGAGCGTTATTGAATTGATTTTTCACGAACTGGATAAAGATGAATTGACTTTCTCTCATCCACTATATTCTAAAATTTATAGCCTTTTTGCGGAAGGTCTCGCAGAAAAACAGTTGCTGTCCACACCGTATTTAAAAAGGTTAGAAGACCAGGAAATCGTGAAATTTGTTTCGGATATTGAATCCAATGATTACGAATTAAGCACAAAATGGTTGAGTAATTACAACATTGAAACTCGTACAGAGGGAGATCGTCTGAATGAAGCAATTAAAAATTCAGTTCTTGGCTTCAAATCGTTTAAAATTGAAACTAAAATTCGAGAAATACGCCTAAAATTAGAGGATGTTGATAATCTGACAGATACAGAAATGATGGAACTATTAGCCGAACAGATGGTCTATGAGCGCATTAAAATTGTTTTTGCAGAGAAATTAGGTCGAATTATATTACGTTAATTATGCTCAGCCAAACACTTTTTAAATTAGGGCCGTACAATGTTTGCTTTTGGAACATTATTCTATTATCCATCATATTTTTCACTGCAGTTATTCTAAGACGTGTTATCCACAGACTGTTGCGTCGCTACCTCAAAAGTGCAAATATTCGTGTGGAAGGACGTGGACTTACCTGGTTGAAACTTATTAGCCAAAGTTTTTACATACTGGCTTTTTATATTGCCGTAATAAGTTTTAATATTAATAATGAGGACGTTACTTTTACGGATTTTCTAGATTTTAATATAATTGAAACACGAAAATTCACCTTAAGTTTTTACCATATTCTAGTCATATTCGCCGTGTTTTTTGGCGCAAGAATGCTATTGAATATTGTAAAAATATACATCAGTAAAAAGTTTAGAAACAAACCGAATTTCAACGCTGGAACCGAATTCATCTATGTTCAAATTGCAAAATATATCATCTATATTTTCGCTATTCTGATAAGTCTTAAAGCTGTTGAAATTGATCTTTCCCTTTTAATCACGGGCTCATTAGGTATTTTTGTTGGGATTGGCTTAGGATTACAAGACGTTTTCAAGGATATGTTCTCCGGTTTTGTTCTCTTGTTTGAAGGAAATGTGCGAGTTGGAGATATTGTTGAAATTTCAAATGGTGGGAAATCAGACGCAATCGTTGCTAAAATATTGAAAATAAATGTTAGAACAACCCAAATAGAAACGCGGGAAGGAAATGTTTTAATTTTACCCAATTCAAAACTAACCCAGGAATATGTAGAAAACTGGAGCCATGGTTCAGACCTTTCGCGCTTCATGATAAAAGTTTCTGTTGCTTATGGGACAGATGGTGAATTAGTGTCCCGACTTCTCAAGCAAGCAGCACTAGCCCATCCAAAAGTAAGGAAATCTGAACCCGTAGAAGTGCGCTTGTCGAATTTTGGGAATAATGGTTTGGAACTCGATCTTGTTTTTTGGGCAGATCAAAGTTGGGATATTAATTTACATAAATCAGAAATCCGCTTTGAAATCGACCGACTTTTTCGCCAATATGAAATCGTTATTCCGTTCCCCCAAAACACCATTCATTTTGCGGATAATACGATTTCAAAATAACGCGTCTTCGTTTTTAGATTTTAAACGCAGAAAATCAAGAAAGCATAAATTTATAGCGTTGAATCGTATTCTCTAATCCTAAATAAAGTGCGTCCGAAATCAGAGCATGTCCAATTGAAACTTCCGCTAAAAATGAAATAGAACTTTTGAAAAACTTCAAATTTTCTAGGCTCAAATCATGTCCGGCATTAATTCCAATTCCGAGTGAATGAGCCAATTCAGCAGCTTGAATATATTCTTGAATTGCCTTAGTTGGGTTTTGCATGAAATTTTCAGCGTATGGGCCAGTATACAACTCGATTCTGTCCACTCCTGTTTTAGCCGCAAACTCAATATTTATCAAATTCGTGTCACAAAATATTGAACTTCTGACTCCTTGACTTCTAAATTGCTGCACTAAATCTGTCAATAAGTCTACATTATGTTGT
>Ga0075465_10000156_pt1 | contig 11776 bp, 8 predicted proteins | sample DEB19_08_DNA_6_FD_71484 | JGI IMG/M metagenome (GOLD analysis project Ga0075465, IMG submission 71484) | Aqueous microbial communities from the Delaware River and Bay under freshwater to marine salinity gradient to study organic matter... | ecosystem: Environmental > Aquatic > Marine > Coastal ...
AACGAATCGTCTATGGCAGAAAGAGAAGCGGAAGTTATTAAGGAGGCTGAGATTGCGATTGAGGATCCTATTGAAGAGCAGATAGAAATTGTAGAAGACGTAACACCAGTTGCTGCGTCTAACGAGATAAATGACGATGTCGTTCTTTCACATATTAGAACAAAATACAACAAGGAGGTGGCCAGCCTAGATGACTTGTTCCAGGCAAGTAATGAGCCAGAACAGTTAGACGCAGAGGTGGCAGCATTCCGTAAGTATAATAAAGAGACGGGTAGAGGAATCGATGACTTTGCAAAGTTAAGCAGAGACGTTGACAATATACCTACAAATAAATTGCTGTCTGAATTCTACAAGGATAACGGAGACGACGAGGAAGAGGTTGAGTATAGACTTAGTAAGCTAAGCTATGACGAGGACTTGGACTCTGACGAAGAGATCGCAGACCGAAAGATGGCATTAAAACAAGAGCTAAAGAAAGCTAAGCAGTACTTTAATGAGCAGAAAGAAAAATACAACGTACCCCTTGAGTCAAGGGAGCCGTTAATTCAAGAAGCTGATAGAGAGGACTACGAAGCCTACAGAGCAAATAAGACCAGCAATACTGAATTGCAGGAGGAACAACAGAAGAAGTCGCAATACTTTGCTGAGAAGACTAATGAATTGTTCACCGATAAGTTCGAAGGTTTCGGATTTGATATCGATGGGGAAAGAGTTGTCTACAAGCCAGCAGATGTTAACGCTTTGAAAGAACAGTCTACATTAAATAACCTAATCAGTTCATTCTTGGACGAGAACGGTTTCTTAAAGGACGCTGAAAAATTCCACCGAGCAATGATTATAGCTGCTGATCCTGATAAGTTCGCAAAGTTTTTCACGGATAAGGGAATAGCGAAGGCTACAACTGGATTCGAGAAGGATGGAAAGAACATAGACATGATTAGAGGTGGATCAACTCCAGCTCAGAAGTCTAGTGGGATCACAGTTAAGGTAGTAGACACTGGTCAGAATAATACTTTTAAAATTAAAAAACGCTAAAACAAAAACAAAATGGCTGGAATTCTTAACGTATCGCCAGGAGTTGAATTAACTCCTTCATCGGTACAATCAACATTACAAAACAATTACCTAACTGACTTCGATTTCTTGAATCAGTACCTTCCTGAGACTGACAAGAATGAGTTCGAAGGATACGGTAACCGTACAATCACTGGTTTCTTACGTAACGTAGGAACTGCTGAAATCCCTTTCGCATCTGACTTGATTAAGTGGTCTGAGCAAGGTCGTTTGCATACAAAGTATGCAGCATGTTCAATTGCTTATGGAGCTGGTAACGATACAGCTGTATTAACTGTTGCTGATGCTACAATTACTGCTTGTAACTTTAGAGTTGGTCAGGTTGTATTCTTGTCGCACAATGCATCAAATACATCTGATAAAGCTATCATTACTAACGTAACTGGTTTAACATTTACTGTTGCTTACTATGTTTCAACTGGTGGTACTATTCCTGATACTGCTGCTAACGATATCACTGCATTCGTTTACGGTTCTGAATTTAAAAAAGGAACAGGTGGAATGGTTGGATCTTTGACTCCAGAACCAAATATCTTTGACGTTAAGCCAGTAATCATTAAGGATCGTTTTGAGATCTCTGGTTCTGACATGGCTCAAATTGGTTGGATCGAAGTATCTTCTGAAAATGGAGCTAACGGTTTCTTGTGGTACATCAAAGCTGAAGCTGAGACACGTCTACGTTACGAGGATCAATTAGAGATGATGTCTGTAGAGCACATCGAAGCTCAAAATGGTTCTGCTGCTGAGGCTTACTTGTCTACTAATACAGGTGGTGGTAATGCAGGATCTCAAGGTCTATTTGCTGCTATCGAAGATCGTGGAAATGTTTGGTCTGGTGGTAACCCATCTACAATGGCTGACTTTGATACAGTTATCGAGCGTCTTGATGGTCAAGGATCTATCGCTGAGAACACATTGTTCATCAACCGTCAGTTCTCTTTAGACTTAGACGATATGTTGGCTACACAAAACGCTTACGGAGTTGGTGGTACTTCTTACGGTATGTTTAACAATGATTCTGATATCGCATTGAACTTAGGTTTCACAGGATTCCGTCGTGGATCTTATGACTTCTACAAGTCAGACTGGAAATACTTGAACGACGCTACATTACGTGGTGGTCTTAACGGTGGTGGTGTAAACGGAGTATTGGTTCCTGCTGGAACAACTACAGTTTATGACCAAGTTCTTGGATCTAACGCTAAGCGTCCATTCTTACACGTTCGTTACCGAATGGTTAACAACGAAAATCGTAAGATGAAGTCTTGGATTACAGGTTCTGCTGGTGGAGCAACTAATAGCGACGTCGATGGAATGTTTGTAAATTACTTATCTGAACGTGCACTTTGTACATTAGGAGCTAATAACTTCTTTGAGTTCAAAAACTAATACCTTAGAGAGGGACATCAGTGTCCCTCTCTATTTTTTTTTTTACATATTATAATTTAAATCAAATGAAAAAAACAAATGAAACGAGGGATCGTGTATACGTCCTATCAGGAGGTAAGTCTCCATTAAGTCAGTACATCCCTTCACGGGATACACGTCGTAGCCGTCTTCTTTTTACAGATGAGAATGGAAGCAACAGAGCTATGCGATATTCAATCAACCACAAGTCACCATTTATCGACGAACAAGATGATACAGCTATCTTAGAGCCTATCGTATTTGAAGAAGGCTTCTTGAAGGTATCAAAGAGTAATAAGTCTTTACAAGATTTCTTAGAAATTCATCCTGGAAACGAGCGTAATGGAGGAAGTGTATTCTATCTTTCTGATCCAGAGAAGGATGCAGAAGAGAGAATGGCTGAGTTAGATCTAAGAACTGACGCAATTATTGCTGTTAAGTCTTTAGACTTTAATACTCAACTTGCTATTGCTCGTACCTTATTAAGTGGTAATGTAGACAAGATGTCTACATCTGAGATTAAGTATGACCTTATGCGTTATGCAGAGGCATATCCACAAGATTTATTAGATGCAATTGGAGATCCAGACATCGACTTAAATAACCTAGCTGCTAGAGCATTCAAGGATGGTTACGTAACACTGAGAGGTGGAAAGGACATCTTCTATAACATAGCAGATAATAAAAAGAAAATTCTTACAGTGCCTTTTGGATCAGACCCAACAGATATGTTAGCCTCATGGTTGCACTCTGATGCAGGTTTAGATTTCTTTAAGATACTTGAAAATATGTATGCAGAATAATTAGTATATTTGTACTTTATTTTTAACCCATAAATTTTTTAAACATGGAAAAGTTTTTATCTATCCCAGTTACTGGGGAACAAACTCAATTAGTATCTTGCATTGACATTAAGTTGATTGAGCAAGCTTCAACTACTACTGTAACTATCGTTTACGGTGGAGGTAAAGTTATTACAATGACTCATGCAACTGCTGGAGCAGGTGTTGAAACTGAGCGTGATGCAATTCAAGCAGCAGTTATTGCAGCTTTGCAAACTGTTTGGACTAAACCAGCTTATGCGGTAACTAACTTGCCTTTCGCTGTATCTGGTATTGCTATTGCATAATTTATAGTAAACTACTATTACTTAAGGGCACTCATAACGAGTGCCCTTTTTTTATTATCTTTGTATAAATTATAGAGATGATCGATAACGTCAGAAATACAGTACTTTCAATTATAAGTAAGGACAATAGAGGGTACATAACTCCAGAGGAGTTTAATCTATTTGCCAAGCAAGCTCAGATGGAGATATTTGAAGGGTACATGTATGACTATAACAACGCTGTATCTAAGCAGAACGCTAGGATGATCAACGATGGTTACGCTAACGTATTGAATAAGTTAGAGGAAGCTATTGATATATTTAGACCTGCGCCAGTAGGACTTACATATAACCCAATTATTTCAGAATTGAATTATCCGTTGCCATCTGATATATTCTTGATAAATTCAGTTATATACAACGGGACTACAGAGGTTGAGAAGGCTCCGTACAATATACTTAACTTGGTGTCATCTAACATGACTGCACCTAGTGCTTTGTATCCAGTGTATACGCAAGGCGCTAATAAGATTAAGGTATACCCATCTACTATAATAGCTAACATTACGCTAGACTATATTAGAACTCCTGCCGATCCTAAGTGGACGTGGTCTACATTATCTGGAGGTGAGCCTTTATTTAACCAGGGCGCAAATGACTACAAGGACTTCGAGCTTCCACTAGTTGACGAGCCAAGGTTGGTAGTTAAAATCCTTCAGTACGCTGGAATATCAATTAGAGAGGCTGAAGTAGTTCAGGCGGCTAAGGCTGAAGAGGTACAAGATAAACAAGAAAAAAATTAATAGATGACTCCAGAACAGTACTACGCAGACCCTGAGAATTGGGGATCTTATCAGTATACATCAATGGTTGATATCGTCAACAACTTTACGTACATGTACGTTGGTAATGACAAGCAGCTAAATAATGTAAGACGTACAGAAATTATCTTCTATACAAAGGAGGCTGTAAAGTTACTGAACTTTGATGCAAAGGTTAACCCATTGAAGGCTATTGAGCTTACGGTTGGTGACGACTTGAAGTTTGTGCTTCCTAGTGATTACGTGAACTACGTTCGTATATCCTTAGAGGTAAACGGAGTGCTTAGACAACTGTTCGAGAATAGACAAGCTAACACGGCTGTTGGATATCAGCAGGACGCAAACGGTGACTTGATCTTTGACATTGACGGAAACGTGATGACAGAGATTTCTGCACTTGACCTAGCTAGAGTTAATCCATCTCAGTACAGTGGTCCAGGCCCTTACGATGGATACTACGGATGGTTCCTAGATGACGAGTGGTATTTCGGATACTCGATAGGTCCAAAGTATGGACTAGATACTAGCGAGATGAGTGTAGGCCCAACGTTCAGAGTAAACAATGGAGTCATAGACTTCAGCTCTGGTATGGCCAACCAGTCACTAGTTATTGAGTACATCTCTGACGGAATTGTCAGTGACGACAAGATCATCGTTCATAAGTTTGCTGAGGAGTTTGTGTACAGATACATTAAGTGGAAGTTGCTTAACAATAAGTATGGAATACCAGCATACGAAAAGAAGATGGCTAGAGATGAGAAGCAGGCTGAATTTAGAAATGCTAAGTTGAGACTTAGTGACATTCATCCTTCTAGACTATTAATGAGCCTTAGAGGTAGAAGCAGACAGATTAAATAAGTATGGCAGATTTAATAAATACATTTGTAAATGGGTCAATGAATAAGGACCTAGATGAGCGATTAGTGCCATCTGGAACTTATAGAGACGCCTTGAATATTGACGTAGATACAGACGAATCTTCTAACGTAGGTTCAGCTCGTAACTCGCTTGGAAATACAAATGTAGGAAGCATCGATAGTATAGTTTCACCACTATCTACTGCCAACGCCACTACTATTGGAGCTGTTAAGTATGAGGCAACAAACCTAATATACTGGCTTGTAACTAGCCCATTATTTGACGCTATCTTTGAATACAACGAGATTACGGGTGTAACACAGAGAGTTTTACAGTGTAACAACGGTGGTTCTGGTACGACGCTTAACTTCAACACGACATACATAGTAACTGGAATCAACTACATAAACGGGTTCCTATACTGGACGGATGACTTTAATCCTCCAAGAAAGATAAATATTTCAAGAGCAAAGGGTTACGCTATAGACGACGTAAAGATTGCTGACGATATAAACGTGATAATTGCTCCACCATTGAGTGGTCCAGTTATTAAACTATACAACGACGGTAGCCAGGCTAACAACATATCCGAGAAGTTTATGTACTTCTCCTATAGGTATAAGTATGTAGACGGACAGTATAGCTCGATGTCTCCATTCTCAGCTGTTGCATTTGAACCTAAGGACTTCTTGTTAGACTACTCGTTAGGCTTTAACAAGGCGATGGTTAACAAGGCAAACTCTGTTGACATTACTATTAATACTGGAGGTAAGAACGTAACTGAGATACAGGTACTAGCTCATGACGTTCGTAGCTTAAACACAAGCGTTGTAGAATCTTTCAACAAGGAAGAGCTTACAATTAACGATATGGCTCTTTATACGTTCAAGTTTAACAACAACAAGACGTACACTATAATTGCTCAAGAGCAGCTTACTAGATTATTTGACAACGTTCCACTTACAGCAAAGGCACAAGACTTTGTAGGTAACAGAATAATGTATGGTAACTACACACAGTTCTATGATATCGTAGATTGTAATGGAACAGGTATTAATGTAGACCTAACTATTGGATATGATTCTGTGCCCACTAACTTAAATGAGCCTATTCAAACATGGAGATCGGATAGAGACTACGAGATAGGTATTGAATACTTGGACGACTACGGAAGACATACTACAGTTCTTACATCTGAAAATAATACTGTATACATTAAGCCAGATGCATCTGCAAGTGGAAACAGTTTAAGAGTTAATATAAACAATAAGCCACCATGCTGGGCTACTAACTATAGATTAGTTGTAAAGCAGAGCAAGAAGTCATACTACAATATCTTTCCAATTAGATCTTATTCTCTTGGAGTTGATAGGTATATGCTTATAAACGAGTCAGATAGAGATAAGTTTGCTATTGGAGGATACGTTATATTTAAGTCAATATCGGCAGGACCAACGTTCTCTAATAAGGAGTATAAGATAATTGAACTAGCATCAAAAACTGCTGGTGAAGTAACTACTGGATCACTAGCTGGATTATATTTTAAGATAAAGGTTGATAATGTAAATGAATTAGTACCAGGTGCATTGTCTCTTTTCTATAATCTTAGGGAGGGTACTGATGATAATGATAATGATTTATTTTTAAATAACGCAACTATTCCAGTAAAACAATATACATCAGGAGCACAATATTCAATAGTTGAGAAGCCAATTCATTATGGAGTTGGTAATCCAAACTTATTGATTAGGTCTTCTATTACTGGTGTAAATCAATACACTACATATAAAGATTATAGAATAACTGTTAGGGTAGTGTCTGCAACTCAATTTCAGTACATCACATCTTTTGATATGTCTGGTACTTGGATAACTGAAAATATAGTCATTGGTACAGCCATAACACTATTAAATGCAGCAGGTACAGGTATATGTAATGTTCAGTTTAATGGAATTCCTCCTGTAAATGATATATGGAAAGTAAATATTAGAGGGTATTGTAACTATACTAGAACTGAAAATTATTTTGGTGGAGATGGAATATATACGCCAGTAAATACAAATTTAATGTTTCCTGGTGGATACGCTCCAATAGTATGTGACTGGAATATACAAACTGGAGATGTAATAAAAATTCAGATAGTATCAGATACTTTAAATACATTAGCATATCTAACTGAACAACCTTTCATATCTGGAGGAAACTATGAAAATATTGAGGAATGGTTTAACGAAGATGGTCAAAAGGATCAGTTTATATCTATAGACACCTTAGCTATAAATAAAAAATATAGATCTGTATCATTTAGAAGAGGTAATCAAAACTCAGATAGTTCGTCAGGAAATGCAAATATTAACTATTCTCGTGCTGGGTATAGTTCATCATTAATAAGTAGTTATGACTCACTTCCTATAGTGATGATTATACAAGGCTATGGTAAGGGTGAAGATGCTGGAGGACAGAATAATGTTGGAGCTAATAGATTTAAGGCTGTACTTACAATTGAAAGATATGAATCATCTATTATTGCTGAGACAGTACCTAAAGAGACTGATATAGATATCTACCACGAAACATCTAAGACATATCCAATTGTAGACCATCTACATAAGGTTGTTTGGAATTATGCAGACTATACAAATGTTCAAGGCATTAACCTTACAAATTTAGGTCAACTAGTACCAGGATCTGCACCAATAGCAACAGAACTTCCTCATGGATATGCTATTGGAGATATGGTTTGGGTTGAAGAAGCTGTACTACCGTACCAGTTTATACCTACTGGGTACTACGAGGTTGTTCAGACACCAGACCCATACAACATTGTAATAAACTTTCCTTATCCTGGAGTTGGAGCAGCCACTCCTGGATTTGTTGCATATAACGATACAGATTCAGATCAAACTTCTGCGCCATTATCTTCGGCTATTATTAGCTTAAACAACACTGGAAGTATAAACTCTGACTTTAATGGATGGGCATTTGGTAATGGATTAGAGTCTGACAGAATAAAGGATGACTTCATCGCTCCAGAGCTACAAATGAGTCCTAGGGTTAATGCTGCTGTAGAAGAGTACAAGCAAAGAATTAGTGAGAACGCTATATGTTATAGCGGTATCTACGGAATAAATACTGGGGTAAACAGACTTAATGAGTTTAACCTATCAGTCGCTAACTTCAAGTACCTAGACAAGGAGTTCGGATCAATTCAAAAACTATACGCTAGAGATACGGACATGCTTGTTTTCCAAGAGAATAAGGTTAGCCAGGTATTGTACGGCAAGAATATTATAAACGATGCAGCTGGTGGCGGTCAGGTATCTACAATTGCAGAGGTATTAGGAACTCAGATAGCTTACCCTGGAGAGTGGGGAATAAGTAGAAACCCAGAGTCATTTGCAGAGTGGGGTGGAGAGATATACTTCACGGACTCTAGGAGAGGTTCAGTTCTTCAGATGCTTGGTAATCAGATAAATCCAATATCTAGCAACGGAATGACTGACTACTTTAGAGACATGATGCTGACAAGTCCTAACACTCAGAAGCTAGGAGGATACGATCCACACACACGTAAGTACGTTCTGTCGTCAAACAATATTAGCATTGTAAAATGTAAGCTAGATATTAGTAGAAACTTTTTAAATGTACCACGCGGTACTTTTCCTGTAAGTTACAACTTATTCACAATCATATCTGATATTGCTTGGACTGCTACGTTAGTAAATACTGGTAACGGCACATCTTGGTTAACTGGAGTTCAGACATCTGGATACGGAACACTTGATATAAATGGTGCTGTAGCTGAAAATAGTACGTCAGCCAATAGGTCGTTAAATATAGTTGTCACTTACTGCAACACACTTACAAAGACATTCACGCTAACTCAGGCTAGAGGAAGTAAAGGTAACATAGTCATAATGATTAACAGCAAGCAATGAAGACTGATCAAAAATTCTCATACACTGGAAGCAGCATATACAATCTAGATAACATATTCTTAAAGGATACTGACGTCGCGTTGTTTGATTCTTTATCTGGAATTGGCGGTATAGACTATATGCCGTACAACGGCTCAACTGTTACGGTTGTAGCTGGATCAGCTGCATACACGCCTGGCGTTAGGAATCTAGTTCCTTCATTAAACAATAAGGTTTACTACTTCGTATCTGACACGCTATATACTGAAGAGAGTAAGGACTACATCATATCACAGGCTACTCAGATTTCCGTGGCTCCTGGAGGTATTACAGAAAGAAACTCGTACATTGGAACGTTTGTGTTCAGTAACCCAAACAACTACGAGAACCTATACCTTATATGGGACTACACAGACAGTCTTGCAGGAGGAACAGGATCGTATGCTGGACCAGAGGCGACTAAGTATATAGACGTTGACTTTGGATCAACAATAGGTAACTCAGGTATCGCATATGATTTACACGAGGTCCCTTCTAGGATGATACTAGAGTGGAACGGGTACGTTGTTTCAGATACTGGATACGTTGGATTGAATTCTGTTGCAAACTATAACGCATTAATCGCAGCAGGTGTTGCAGCGGAAGATATAAAACTTGTAACTCCACTAGATGGACTAGTTGACAATGGAACTAATACCATTAGGTTTAATAAATTTATTGTAGATGGATCTGCAAAGTTAACAGTATACTCACCGTTACCAAGTAACGACTGGTCGATGACTATAATATATCCATCGCTAACTTCGTTCTATATAGATACCGACAACGGCACAACCGCTAACGTGTGTTCACAGATAGCTAACACACTTTACTACCACGACGGATCCGCATCCCTTCCATCTATAGGGGATAGGATATACACGACATCGGACGGCTCTTCGTTGTTCAATGGTGGCGATGCTTACCACTTAATAAGCACAACACTACAAACAGTTCCGCCAGTTACTGGAGGAAAGTACTTGCTTATAAACTCACTAGGAACTGCAACTATATATGGAACTTGCGACTGTACAGCAGTAGCACTTCCAGTAGTTAACCAGGCGCCGATAGTTATTACTCAAGGGACAATTGTAAACCTACAGATATCTGCAACTAATAGCCCTACATCTTGGGGAATTAATAGCCTATGTAAGGAGTACACACTAACTGGAGGAGCTAAGGGAAGTATATTTACTATAACAACGTGTGACGGAGTATCTAAGACTATAACGGTTAATATTGCCTCTGACTTTGTGGTGTGCTCTTCAACTATGCCAGTGTTAACATTTGGTAACGGAACCATTACATTAAACGGTGCATGCGTTAGAGATATCTTCCCAGCTGGGTTGTCATTCGACACGGCTAGTGGAGTTCTTAGTGGGATTCCTACTGAGGCTTGTAGCTACTCTATATCACTTATCCCTACCAACTGCTTTGGCACTGGTATTGCGGCAGCTGTTAGTATAAGAATAGAGACTGGCATTCAGCTTACTCCATTTGCAATTGACGTTGAGAACTTTAGTACTAGTGGTGCTGGAGCTTGTGCGCTTGATCCAGTTTACAGTTTATTGTACCACGACGGTATTGGAAGTATCCCAGCGTTAAACGATAAGATATACACAGACTTTAAGGCTAACGAACTATTCATGGGTGGCAGCAGGTGGTATAAGATGAACGACTCACTGTATTCAATTAAAATATGCGAAACTGGCAAGGTATGTGAAACTAATATCTGCTAGAAAATAACTATCTTTGCAACATGACTGGAGAGACAATAACATATTCTAATTATGGCAATGGTGGTTGGACTTCATTTTGGTCGTACGTTCCTGAGTGGATACTTGGGATGAATAGCTCGCTATACACATGGAATAAGGGAAGCCTATACAAGCATGCGACTAACTCAAAAAGAAATAACTTCTACGGCAAGAACTATCCGTCGACTATAACTACACTTATAAATCAAGAGCCGTTATCCAATAAGATGTTTAAGACACTTAGCCTAGATAGCACGGCCCCATGGGATGCAGACATAACTACAGACATGTCGACAGGATTTATAGACGAGTCATACTACAAGGAGAAGGAGGGTATGTGGTACGCCTACATACGACGTGATGACAACACGATCGACACTAGAGCCTTATCTACACAAGGAATTGGTACGATGTTATCTTACACGTCACCTATCATCTTCTTTAACTTTAACATTGGTACATCTATTAGTGTGGGTGACAAGGTGTATAGAATTACAGCTGGTTCACTTGTGCTGCTAGGAACTGTTAACTCTCACTCGCCTACCTCAATAACACTAGTTACTCCAGTAGTCAATACTCCAGTAGCTGGCGACATGATCGTATACGTGAAGAACTCACAAGCTGAGTCGTTTGGAGCACGTGGGTACTACATGGAGGCTAAGCTGACTTATCCATACATCGAGGCTATTCCAGATAACGTTACTATAGGAGAGGTAGAGATATTCTCAGTTAGTTCGTCCACCTTTATAAGCAACATGTAATGGAGGCTAGGATACTAATAGAGTCAGACTACGA
>Ga0075465_10000160_pt1 | contig 11701 bp, 7 predicted proteins | sample DEB19_08_DNA_6_FD_71484 | JGI IMG/M metagenome (GOLD analysis project Ga0075465, IMG submission 71484) | Aqueous microbial communities from the Delaware River and Bay under freshwater to marine salinity gradient to study organic matter... | ecosystem: Environmental > Aquatic > Marine > Coastal ...
ATAAATACACCTGGAAGGGAAATGTTTCCGTTTTTACATGACGATGGCAAATTGTATTTTTCCTCCGATGCACATAATTCACTGGGAGGTTTGGATGTTTTCGAAACTCAAAATGATGGCATCCGTTGGACAACGCCAGAGAATTTAAATTATCCGCTCAATTCCCAAAATGACGATTTCGGATTCTCCCTGAACGAGGAAAAAACAGCTGGTTATGTCTCCTCCTCTCGGGAGGAAAAAGACAAAATTTACGCGTTTGATAAATTTCCACCAACCTTTAATCTCTATGGAATAGCGCGAAAAAAAGGAACACAAATTATGATGGAAGGCGTAACTGTAGAAATTACCAATCCAAGAACAGGCTACATTACAAACATGGTAACCGACAGTAAAGGCCAATTCAAACTGCGACTAAATCCCGAAAGCGACTATAATCTTGTTTGTGCAAAAATTGGATGCTTTTCAAAAAGAGACCATATTTCTACCATGGGACTTAAATATTCCGAAGATTTCTATGCCGACTTTGAAGTCGAAGAAATTGTTATCGACAAACCAATCGTTTTGGAAAATATTTATTACGACTTTGATAAGTGGGAAATTCGACCGGACGCAGCATTAGAATTGGATAAACTCGTGAAACTTTTACAGGACAATCCAACTATTGAGATAGAAATGGGATCACACACGGATGTTCGTGGTGAGGATGCTTACAACTTAACGCTATCAGGTAAACGAGCAAAATCTGCAGTGCAATACCTAATTCAAAATGGGATTGATACATCTCGATTAACCTACCAAGGCTATGGAGAGAAAGTGTTGGTAAATGAGTGCAAAAATGATGTGTTCTGCTCCGAGGAAAAACACCAACAAAATCGTAGAACGGAATTTAAAGTAACTAAGATTCGTAAATAACTTCAAAAAAAAGCAGATTCATTTTTCCCACCTTGCATAAAAACAAGGTGGGTTTTTTAGTTAAAACAGCTTCTTCTCGTTCAAGCAAATAGAGAAAAAGCAACTATAGCATTTCAACTTTTATTGTAACTTTCCAATAATTATAAAAATAAAATGAATTTACGCGTTGCACTTTTATTTCTGTTTTGGACATTTTCGGTGACAATTTCAACTGCACAAGAACTAATTTCAGCAGATGGCAATTTTACAGTAAATACACAAGGAAGTCTCTCCTGGACTATCGGGGAAGTAATCACTGAAACCCAAGTCGCATCGGGAAACCAACTTACACAAGGTTTTCAGCAAAACTATGAGGATTTTTTAAATGTGGAACAATTGCTCCAATCCAGCGAGATTCTCCTCTACCCTAACCCGTTTTCTACAAGTATTACGATTCAAAATTCTTCGCAATTTGAAGATATTCACCTTACGATTTTCGATACCCAGCAAAAAATCATTTTGGAACGGAAGATTGAATTTTCACTTATTTGCCAAAAAACAACGTTCGATTTATCCTATTTACCCGCTGGAATGTATTTTTTTAAATTCCAGCAAACGGATACAGCTATTATTGTTGATTATTTACTAAAAATTTAACCTGCCAAACATGAAGGTACTAGTTTATATTTTTTTATTTCTTTTTGGACTTTCGGGCTTTTCTCAAGCACCCGAATTTTTTAAATACCAATCCATCGCAAGAACCGTTTCGGGTGATGTGCTAGCTAATTCTACTTTGGGTATTAGAATTTCCATCCACACGAATGTCCCGACAGGACTGGTGATTTTTCAGGAGACCCATACTATTGCCACTAATCAATTTGGTTTGTTTTCACTTTCCATCGGAGGAGGAAATGCAGTTTCAGGATCCATTCAAGCAATCGATTGGGCAAATGGCGCAAAATACATAGAAGTGGAAGGCGATTTTACGGGCGGTACTAATTATGAAACGTTCGGAGTAACCCAACTGGTAAGTGTTCCTTATGCACTTTATGCAGCATCTTCCGGAAATTCCTTTTTACCAAATGGAACAGCGAATGGAAATACAACTTTTTGGAACGGTTTAGAATGGGTGGTTAGTAGTGCTAATTTATTCCACAACGGACAATCCGTAGGAATTGGAACAGAAACACCCCTTCAAAAATTACAGGTGGAAGGCAACATTAATATTTCCCTAGATAGTAGTTACATGATCAACAACCGCAAAATACTTTGGGAAAAAGGAACGGCAAATATTTTTGTGGGAAAAAATGCAGGAAACAGCAATTCCATTGGTTTTAGCAATGCCTTTTTTGGCTATAATTCCGGCGCATTTAATTCAGTTGGTTCTCAAAATACTTTTCTGGGAGCAGAATCCGGAACAACGAATGTCGATGGAATGATGAATTCCTTTGTCGGCAGAAGAGCTGGTTTTCAAAACACAAATGGAAATGAAAATACATTTATCGGCGCATTTTCAGGGCAATCCAATACGGAAGGCCAACACAATTCCTTTTTTGGGGTCACAACGGGGAATTCAAACACGCTTGGGCAGGAAAACACATTTATCGGTGCACATGCCGGGTATTTCAATAACCTTGGAAGTTACAATTCGTTTATCGGAAATTTTGCCGCTATTGGAAATATTTCAGGTAATTACAATACAATAATCGGATTCGAAGCGAATGTAGCATCCGGAAATCTGAGTAATGCTGTAGCCTTAGGGAGTGGCGCAATCGTAAATGCTAGTAATAGTGTGATAATTGGAAATACCGCTGTAACTTCTATTGGCGGGCAAGTTGGCTGGGGAACTTTTTCGGATCGCCGTTTAAAAACAGGCATAAAAAAGAATACTTTAGGCTTAGCTTTTATTCAAAAACTGCAACCGGTCGACTATTCCTACACCACAAAAGGCCAAGAGAATCTTATTTATTCTGGACTCATAGCGCAAGATGTTGAAGAAATTTTAGAAACGTTAAATAGTAATTTTAGTGGATTGGTAAAACCCCAAAACGACACCGACTTTTATTCCATTCGCTATGCGGAGTTTGTTATTCCATTGATTAATGCAGTTAAAGAACAACAGGAGCAAATTGAAAAACTGAAAGAGAAAAATGACCTACTTGAAATAAAAATGAAGGCCTTAGAAGAAAAAATGAATTTACTTCTCGAAAAATCGCATTGATTCCTCTTGTATGAATGTGCTTAAAATGAGTAATGGAATTCTAGCAGTGCAACCAAAATTTTAAATCCAGCGTCTAACTTCTTTGAGCAAAGCTTAAAATAATTTATAATTAAGGACAGAAATGCCAACAATATGAAAAAATTAAAAAACAATCTTCTCCTCTTTTTTTTCCTGTTTACTTTTTCATATACTTCATTAGCATGCAGCCCATGCGGAGCACTTTCAAATGTTACACAAACAATTACAGGATCCAATCTTGATTTGACATTTACAAGTAACGCTGGTTGGCAATGCTGTTATACCGTTCAAATAGAAATTGTATGCAGTAATGCAAATTTCACTGGAGTTGCAAATTATTTCAGCTCTGAAATATGTATAAACGGCGGAGGAGGAGCTTCCTCTACATGGGCGACACCAGTTCCCTACCCTTTAACATCAATAGATTTATCCAGTTTTTGTCCCGGAACATATAAGTGGCGGGCAAAAGAAACGAGCTGCAATATTTTTACGCCCGAATTCCAATTCACAGTTGATGGCCAAAGTCCAATTCTAGTAGAAATGAATTTAACGCAGGATACAATTTGCTTAAATGATAACACCCAATTTTCTGTCACCGCTGCAAATGGTTGTAATGCAGGATCTTTTAATTATTCCTGGTCACCTGCAACAGGATTGAGCAATGCTTCGATTGCAAATCCAATTGCAACGCCATTGACAACTACAAATTATGTTGTAACAGTTACCGAAATCGGATCATGCACTGCGCCCCAAACTTCCAATTTAACGGTTACCGTAAATCCGCTTCCAACCGCAACAATTTCAGGAACAACAGCCGTTTGCGAAGATTCTAGCCCCCCAGTTTTAACCTTTGAAGGACAAAGCAGCACCGGTCCATATACGATTGTATATTCCTTGAATGGTGTGGCACAAACTCCAATTGTGGCAGCAAATACAAATACGCTGGAAATCCCAACAAATAACCCTGGAATGTATACTTTCTCCTTGCTTTCCGTTCAAGATGGCAGCTCGGTTCAATGTCTTAATGCCCAAACAGGAGATGCGGTAATTACTATAAATCAATTACCAGTAGTTTCTGCCGGATTAGATCAAATTTTATGCGAACCAAATGACGTTACGCCATCCGAAGTAACATTAAGCGGTTCAGGAGCAATCAACTATACGTGGAGCAACAATGCCGTTAATGGTGTTCCATTTACACCACCTTCCGGAACAACAACCTATACAGTAATCGGAACGGATGCAAATGGTTGTACGGATAGCGATTTCATGACTGTAACTGCACTCATCATTCCAATTGCAAATGCTTCCGCAAGCGATACGTATGGAAATGTTCCCATGACAATCACCTACAATAATTTAAGTCAGTTTGCTACCAATTACAGCTGGGATCTTGGAAACAACAGCTCCTTAAATGTTGATAATTTGTACAGTGTTTCCGCGGATTATACAACGCCTGGAATTTATACAATCACCTTAATTGCTTCGAATGGAATATGTTACGACACGTGGACTACGCAAGTGGAAGTCTTGCCATCAATGGTTGTAACGCCTCCAAATGTTTTCACGCCAAACAATGACAATTCAAACGAACTTTATTTTGTAGATGTAAAATATGGGGAGAAATTTCAGGCAATTATTATGAATCGATGGGGAGAAGTTGTGCATGAATTAGATGCAATCAATGAAGGATGGGATGGAAAATATAATGGCAAGGAATTAACGGAAGGCGTTTATTTTATTCACTATACTGCAACAGATTTTAATTTGAATGAAAATTCTGGACAAACCTATTTCCATTTAATTCGATAAGAAAACCTTATTTTTTTTCAGGATGGATTATCATTCCGTCTCCCATTTGGATGATACGGTCGGTTTTATTGGCAAAATCTTCGTCGTGCGTAACAACGAGCAAAGACAATTTCTCTTCAACGGATAATTCTTTAAAAATCGAGAAAACGATATCCGCATTTTTACTATCCAAATTCCCGGTTGGTTCATCCCCCATAATTATCGACGGATTATTTATCAATGCACGTGCAATTGCTACACGTTGCTTTTGTCCACCAGAGATTCTACTGGATAATTTCATCGCCTGGTCGCCGATTCCAAGCAGTTTTAATTTTTCCATCGCATTAAATTCAATTTCTTCTAGCGATTTTACTCCTCTTTTCTTCGCTGGGAGCATTACGTTTTCAAGAACAGTAAATTCGGACAATAAATAGTGAAACTGAAAGACAAAACCAATTTTCTCATTTCGAATCTTAGCCAATTCATTGGGAGAAAGGCCAGTGATTAATTTTCCATCTAGAAATAATTCACCTGTATAATCGGTATCCATTGTGGAAAGTATGTATAATAAAGTGGATTTTCCACAACCCGATTTACCCATAATGGAGACGAATTCACCACGTTGTATTTCAAATGAAATCTCCTTTAAAACCTGGACTTCAACTGGTTCCAAAAAAGACTTCGAAATAGTGTTTGTTTTTAAAATTGAATCCATTGTCATTGCCCCCTAATTATATCCACCGGATCGATTTTTTCCGCTTTTCTGGAAGGGAAATATCCTGCGCAAAAAGTAGAAATCAGCGCGAAAACCATCCCAATCACATAGTATTTTAACTCATAATCAATTGGATAGGTTTTTATAGTTGGTAAAGCTTCCGTTTCGAAAGGAGTACGATCAATAATTGCCGTCACGCCGTATCCCATTAATAATCCTAAAAATCCGCCTACGAGTCCAATAATCAAGGCCTGACTTATAAAGATCCATTTAACATCTTGACCTGAAAATCCGGTAGCTTTCAGAATCGCAATATCGTTCATTTTCTCGTATATGAGCATATTCAAGATATTATAAATGCCAAATCCTGCTACAATTAACAAGGTAATGGAAACAGCATACGAAATTAATGTTCGAATGGAGGATCCGGTTTCAAATTGAGCATTTGCCGATTGAATATCCGTCGCCGTAATTTGAAACATTTCACGCATTTCTTTTGCTAAAGCGGGTGCTTTTTCCATGTCAAATAGCTTGATGTTAATATCCGTTATATAGTTGTCTTTTTGTCCCATGAGTCGTTGCGCCATTTTTATAGTGACATAGCTTTGCACATTGTCAATTTCAGACATACCACTTTGATACATTCCAACAATTTTCATTGGTAAAACGTCTCCTTTTGACGATGCAACCTGAACCACATCGCCCATCTTCAGAGCGAGTTTTTTTGCAACTCCTGCTCCCAATAAAATTCCATTTTCGTTTTGCGCAAGTTCTTCCAAAGACCCCTCGATTATATACTCATCCAATTTATACAATTCTCCCTCGCGCAAAACATCAATCCCGGTCAAAACGCCATTTAACTGCGTTGAACCGCCTAGATAAAACGCTTGTGCTTTCACTTGAGCCGTTGCACCTTTAACATATGGTTGTTTGTTCAAAAAATTAAGCAACGGAAGAGCATTGTGAATTCTTTCCTGGCTGTTTTTTGGTTTTACCGAACGAATGATTTTCTCACGACCACTGAAACCTGTATACAAATCCAGCGGCTGTTTTTCGGATGGTTCCATTTCGTTGTATAAATGGATATGCGGCGTTCGATTCAGAATTAAACCATCCAATAAATTATTCAAGCCCGTCATAAAACTCATCATAATAATGTATGTTCCAATTCCAAATGTTACGCCTAAAGCAGCAATCAACGATTGTTTTTTTCGCGAGAACAAATGCGTTTTGGAAATCGAAAGAAGAAGTGCGAAATCCATATTTAAAGCGGTTTATAAATAGTGGTGTGTTCCGTAATACCAGAAATTATTTCTACGTAGCTCCAATTGGACAGACCAGTTTTTACCGAAACGATGCCGTTTTCTGTTTCCACTTTGTTGCCCGGAAGTAAGTATTCGCGCGGAATTACTAACGCTTTTTTCTTCTCATTTAATACAATATTTCCTTCGCCGGTTAAACCCATATACAACTTTTTCGGCGGATTGCTAAAAACTGCCTCCATTTCAAATGTTTGGGTTCTTTCGTCCATTTTTGGTGCAATCGTGCTGATTCTTGCTTCGAAAACTTTGTCTTTATAGGCTTCTAGCGTCACCAATACTTTTTGTCCAATTTGAACCTTAGTGATGTCTACCTCATCGATTAACATTTTCAACACAAAAGCATCTTGATCTCCAATAATTGCTAATGGTTCCTGCATATTTACAAATTCGCCTGGTTCCTTGAGTAGCTGAAAAACTTTGCCCTTTCTACTCGATCTAATTGTGTAATCCTTTGTTTTAAGTGCGCTAGATTGCAAATTATTTCGCGATTGCACGAGTTGATTTTTTAGTTCTATTTCTTTTCTGGCAATCCTCTTTTTGAGGGAAAAAAAATTATTCCATGACATTTCGTAACCCAATTCAGCAGCATCGAATTCAAATTTAGAACATGCCTTTTCTGCGTACAATCGGCTAAATCGAACACTATTTATGGAATCGTTCTGCATTTTTAATTTTGCCGATTTTAATTCTAGCTTCATCTCTTCCAGTAAATTTGATTCGCCTTCCAATGTTTGCCTAACTAAGTCGTAGTTCAATAAAGCATTTTGTTGATTTAATTGCACGGGTTCGCTGGAAATATGCAATAGTATATCTCCCACTTTAAGATTATCTCCCACTTTAACGTAAATCGTGTCCACGAAACCGGAAACAGATGCGTTTACATTATATGCATCATTTGGTTCTAAAAGAACACTGGAATAAACCGCTTCAACGAGTTCTTTGTATTCAGGAGAAATGGTTTCTCTGGAATCATTGCATGAAAAAAGTAATCCGATAAAAAGTGAAAAAAGGTACTTCATTGAAAAGTTATTTTTACCAAAGCTATCGCTATTTCGGGGATAAAAAGATGATTCAAATCAGGTTTTAACAAGAATATTTCCTGTAATTAGTTTCATTTTATTTGAAATCACCCAAAATAAATGTAACTTATAGTTTGTGTAAAATTTAACCTTTTACACTATAAACAATCCTAAAGATGAATTTATCACTCTATAATTCAACTAGTTTTTGAAAGAAATCTTCGGAGGAATAAAAAATAAAAAAAATAAAAAATAATCATCGTTACTTTTTGATATTTCGTGCTTGAAAAACTTTTACCCGTCGATAAAATACACTTTATCAGCATTTTAAGCCGTTTTAAATCAAAAAAAAAAAGCAACTTGAAGGCGCAAAAAATCGTTTAATAAATGGAACCAACAAAACAAAACATGAAACCATTTTTAAGATTTTCTCTTTATCGCTCAGTAGGTATTCTAGCCTTTTTTATTCAAACTTTTTTAACCTTTGGACAAAATTGCGACAGCATCACGCCAAGTTTTACCGTTGATCTTTCTGCTTCCCCAAACCAAACGTGGACAAGTCCAATGGTAATGCGAAATGGAAATTGCTGCGGCACAACTAATCCAGATAAATGTCTTGAATTTGTCATTACACTCAATCCGTCTGCTATCGCGATAAACTTTGTTATTTCCGCTGGCGCTGTTCCAACGGGTGCATTATTTTACCAGATTAACTGCGGACCAATAATCCCAGTTGGTTCACCGATTTGTTTGACTGGCGCAGGACCTCACAATCTAACTTTTTGTAAACCAGGAAATAATGCAAATGCATTTAGTATTGTCAGTTACTCTGAACCAATCATCGGTCCGGATATTTCCCTGAATAACGGCTGCTCAGGAAGTATTTATGCTAATTACTACAACGAGCCATCCATCACTTGGACAAGCATATTTCCCGGCGTTCAAGGCACCTATAATTCCCTTCTGAATTGCATGTCTGGTTGCGATACCGTTCAAGTAACTGCACCACTGAATCCGCCTGCTTTTGTGGATTATTTAGTGTGTGGAATGGATGCTGGCGGATGCAATCTAGTTCCAATTTGCGATACCATTCGGGTTAATTTTATTACCCCACCATCCGTCACTGTTTCACCAAACAGCCAACATATTTGTTTTGGTGCACAAAACATTGCACTTTCGGCAACCGTTAGTGGTGGAACTCCGCCCTACTCCTTTTTATGGAATACTGGTGAAACAGGTTCGAGTATTCTTGCTGGGGTTGGCGTTTTTACCGTAAATATTTTGGATTCATTGGCTTGTTTGTCCGTAAGTGATACAGCAATAATTACCCAGGATTTACTTCCAATTAACGCTTCTGCCGGAATTGATCAATTCCAATGTGCGCTCGCTGCGGTGAATATCCCCTTGAATGGAATAGTAGAAATAGCTTCTGGTGGAATTTGGACTGGTGGTTCTGGCATTTTCTCACCAAATAACACCACATTAAATGCGTTGTATTCACCTTCTGCAGTAGAAATAGCAAATGGGTATGTGGATTTGATTGTAACTTCCACAGGAAATAACGGTTGCCCAGCTGAAAATGATACGGTTCGATTGTCTTTTGAATATTTCACCGAATCTTTTTTACTCCAAACGACAAATATTTCATGTTTCGGACAATCCGATGGTGCTGCATCTATTTCTACAAGTGGCAGTTTTAATCCATGTTCCTTTTCTTTAAATGGTGGAATAATAACCACAAACACTGTATTTACTAACCTTGCAGCAGGATCTCACTCCCTTATTTTGACTAATATTCTTGGCTGCGACACTACCATTAATTTCATAATCACGCAACCGAACCCATTGAACGCAGCAGTAATTGACCAGCAGAATAATAGTTGTTTCGGGGCACAAAATGGAGAAGCTGATGTACAAGCAAGCGGAGGAACTGCGCCATATTCCTATAACTGGAATACGATTCCGCCAAATGATAACCATTTGGCAAGCAATCTAGCAGCTGCAACCTATACGTGTTCCATCGATGATGCAAATGGTTGTTCTTTCGACGTTAATGCTACGATTTCCGAACCTTCGCCAATTTCTTTAGCGCTTGCAGCAGTTAGTCCAAGTTGCTTTGGATTATCCAACGGTGCAATTTCCGCAACGGTAAATGGTGGTATTACTCCTTATTTCTACGATTGGTCTTCGGGATTGACTTCCAGTAATTTATATAATTTATCCAGTGGCTGGTATGTTTTGAATCTTACAGATGCCAATAATTGCGGTCTTACTGATTCTATATTTCTCATTCAACCGCCCCAATTAACAGGAACGATATCACCAAATACTGTGATTTGCCCAATTACTCCAGCAGAATTAACGGTTTCCGTTTCGGGTGGAACAGGAAATTACCAGTTTCTATGGAATCCATCGGCTCAAACTAGCCAGACAATTACGGTTTATCCAGCTGTTAATCAATTGTATACTTGCATAATATCTGACAATAATGGCTGTTCAATGAATCTAAGCACTTCTGTTTTCGTTACAACTATTAGTGCCGCGGATTTGCAGGCCAGTATAAGCGAAACAAGTATTTGTTTCTCGGATTCCGTCCTTTTAACGGCTGAATACCTTGGGAATGATCAGACCGTTTCCCTTTCTTGGCTGCACTGTCCAAATTGTGACGCTAGTTTCCCTCTTTATGAAACACCTTCGCAAAATACAAGCTATGTACTTGCAGGAACAAATTTGTGCGGAAGTGTTATATACGATACCGTTTCTCTAATTATGAATGCTTTACCTGTCGTGGAATTGTCACCGGTTATGGGAGAAATTTGTCCGGGAGAATTTGTAACATTCACGGCAACAGGGGTAAATTCTTCAAGTTGGGACTTTTTGTGGCATTTTGGTGATGGTCAAACAAGTAATTCCATGCAACCAAATCACCAATATAATACTAGTGGAACATTTTTAATTTCTGTAACTGCGACGGATCTAAATGGCTGTGTGACAAATATGGTCGATGCATCTCAAGTTATTGTAAATCCGCGTGCTTCGGCAGAATTTAGTTCCTCTTCCCTTTCGGAGAGCACGTTGGATCCAACGTTTTATTTTTATAATTCATCCTCGAATGCGTCGGAATTTATATGGGATTTTGGGGATGGATTTAGCAGTGCGCTTGAAAATCCAAACCATACTTACGAGAATTTTGGTGCATTTATCGTGCAACTTATTGCAACAAACAGCTATAATTGCCCAGATTCCGCAACCATTCAAATTGAAATTAAACCTTCTTTTAACGTGTATGTCCCGAATTCATTTAGTCCGGAAGGAGATAAACACAACCCAACATTTTATGCGCAAGGGTATGGAATTTTAGACAAAGATTTCTCCTTACTTATTTTTGACCGGTGGGGAGAAATAGTTTTTGAATCACATGCAATAACAGATGTATGGGACGGAACCACGAAGAAAGGCGAACAAGCGCAAGATGGAACGTACACGTGGGTAATTTATTTTAGGGATTTAACCGAACAAAAATACCGCAAAGTAGGACATGTAAGTATTATAAAATAGCTCAATAAAAAAAGGATAGTCGCTGTCCTTTTTTAATATTAATGTATATACCATGGTAAATAGTTTGGGGGAATACACTATCTTTGTCAAAAAAATAGTGTAAGATGAAAACAATTTTCCATTCTGCGGCATCCAGAGGAAGCGCAAACCATGGTTGGCTAAACGC
>Ga0075465_10000162_pt1 | contig 11626 bp, 13 predicted proteins | sample DEB19_08_DNA_6_FD_71484 | JGI IMG/M metagenome (GOLD analysis project Ga0075465, IMG submission 71484) | Aqueous microbial communities from the Delaware River and Bay under freshwater to marine salinity gradient to study organic matter... | ecosystem: Environmental > Aquatic > Marine > Coastal ...
GAAGATGATTTTGACGATTACGAGGAATTAAATTAATAATTTTTCGATTACCGATTCAATTTGCGACAATAAGGGCTGAACCTCATCGTTTACAAGAATAAAATCTGTCAAATGGATTTTCTGCTCGTCCGTCCATTGGTTTGCCATTCGATCTAACACTTGTTCTATTGTTATTCGATCGCGCGTTTGAACACGTTGAATTTTTAAGTCTATTGGAGCAGTAACCAAAATCGTGGCATCCATAATTTTGTACGCTCCCGTTTCAAAAAGAATTGCCGCTTCATTGAAAACTAACTTACTCTGCTGAGCAGTAGCCCATTTTTCAAAGCCTAAACGAACATGTGGATGAATAATTGCGTTTACTTTTTGTCGAATTTCAGCATCTTTAAAAATCATTTCAGCCAAAAAAGTGCGATTTAAGGTGTTATCCAAATAGATTTCATTACCCAAAAGATTTTGTAATTCTTCTCGAATTTGCGGATTAGAATCAACTAGCTTCTTCGATTCTTGGTCAGAATAATAGACCGGAAAATGCATTGCTTCCAAAACGCTTCCAACCACTGACTTTCCAGCTCCTATTCCACCGGTAATTCCAATTTTCTTCAAAATAGTATTTTTATACGTGTGCATCAATTTGGTAAAATGGGCAAATCCCCCATTATTCAAGCAAAAATAACGAATTGCGATTCAAAGAGAACAAACTTGTACAGAAAACCGACTAAAAGAATGGAATAGAAAGATTATCTTTGGTGCTATGGATTCAAAAGAATGGTTTGCAGATTGGTTTGATACCTCTTATTATCACACATTATATGCGAACAGAAATGACGCTGAAGCAGCTGATTTCATTTCTAATTTAGTCAATTTTCTGCAAATTGAGAAAAATTCTTCTGTTTTAGATTTGGCCTGTGGAAAAGGTCGACACTCCATTACGCTAAATAAACTAGGTTATTCTGTGCTGGGGGTAGATCTTTCCCCAAACAGCATTTCAGCTGCAAAACAGCATGAAACTGAAAATCTGAGGTTTGCAGTACATGACATGCGCGAAGTTCTAATTGGACAAAAATTCGATGCTATCTTCAATCTTTTTACCAGTTTCGGATATTTCGACACCATAACTGAAAATGAAAAAGTGGTGCAGTCCATGCATGAAATGTTGGTCGAAAATGGTTTTTTAATCATCGATTTCATGAATGCACAAAAAGTAATTGACACCCTTGTTACGAAAGAATCAAAAAAGATAGATGGAATTACGTTTGAGTTAGAACGGTTATATGATGGTTCCCATATTTTCAAGGAAATTCGATTCGAAGATAAAGGCAAAAAATTCCATTATACGGAAAGAGTGCAAGCCTTAAAAAAAGAAGATTTTGAGCAACTTTTAACGGCGAACGAATTTGAGATTCTCCATACTTTTGGGGATTTTTCACTTTCCGCTTATAATGCAGCACAATCTGAGCGATTAATAATACTAGCTAAAAAAATATAATGTCCGGAATAATCGTATTTTCGAGTTTACTGTTTTCTGTTGCCCTAGGAGGATTTTTTGTTACCTACTTGCAGCAAACGAACAAGGCACAAATCATTAAGTTACTGCTTGCATTTAGTGGTGGATTTCTATTGGCAATTGCCTTTACGCATTTCATACCAGAACTTTATGATGAAGAAAGCGCGGCGATTGGCGTTTATATTTTAATTGGATTTCTTATTCAATTGCTCATGGAATTTTTCTCCGGTGGAATTGAACATGGTCACGTGCATGTTCACAAAGGTCAAAAAATGCCTTGGGGACTTTTCATTTCCCTTGCTGTACATTCTATTTTGGAGGGAATTCCACTTGGGAATCAAGTCATGGGATTTGATGTTATGACAGCGCATGCGCACCATCATGGCCATAGTCATGGAAACGATAACTCCCTACTCTTAGGGATTTTATTTCACCAACTTCCTGTTGCTATTGCTTTAATGACATTATTGATTAATACTAAGTTGACGAATTTACAATCTTGGTTTGTATTAATGCTTTTTGGAATTATGACCCCTATTGGCGTTGTGATAGGAATGTTTACCTTACCGGGAGAAGTTGGTTTGGATTACCACGTAATATTGGCAATTGTAGTTGGAATGTTTTTACATATTTCTACCACAATTATTTTTGAAACGTCTGAAAATCATAAATATAACTTACTAAAACTTGTGTCTATTTTTATTGGTTGCGGGCTGGCATTTTTAATGCATTAATACAAATTACCAATTCAAAAAAATAGAACCTTCTAGTTTAATCCGTAGCGCTTTTTTTGCGCTAAAACGCTTTGTGTTGCCGATCTTTGAAGCATTCGACACGTTCTTGGGGAAAGCATACTAAAATAGGTGGATCCAACAACTTGTTCTTTAAAGATTCCGGTATAAAAACAACAAGCAGTTAAATAAGAACCTTTTAAGCTTGGATGCGCACCATCCTTAACGTATAAAATAAAATCCTGGTGTTTTTGTCGTACGTTATACCAAGCCATGCCTACTGGAACGACGCCAATTCCAAACATTTTCTTTAGATTCAAATATCCTTTTTTAACCTTTCGTGTCATCGCAGCATAACTATCTATATCGTCGTAAGGTTTAAAGCCATTTCTATACCCCCAAGTCATAAAGAATAACTTTTTAGCAGTTGGATTACTTTTTCTAATTGCCGAAAATATTTTCTTTAAAGCTGGAATCGTTTTGGAATAAATAATTGCAGAATCTCTTATTAAATCGCGACTGGAAGCCTGGATTACGATGTAATCCCATTTTCTACTGTGTATTGTTTTGTACACCTCATCTCTTCTTGATTGTATATGCAAGGTTGCTTTTCCTTGCGTGCAGTGCTCCACTAAAACATGCTTTCCTTTTGACTTTGCGATTTCCAAAAACATTTTGGGCATGTCGTTTCTGTAAGTGTAACTATTACCAATAAATAGAATTGCAGTTGGTTTCTCTCCGAAATAGAAGACGAAAAAGAAAAAAACCAAAAAAATAAAATCTATAATCCAAATTCTTTTTCTCATCGTAACAGTATTGTCCTGAATTCTGCGCTAAATAATCTAATATTTAATGATTTTAGTAAACGTTCGCCACATAATCTTCACATCTTGTTGTAAGGTAGGATTATCCAAATATTTTTTATTCAATTCCAGTTTTGCGGGCATAATAATTTCGATATACGTTTTGTCTGGATCTTCTGCATTTCCAAGCAATTCATTTTCATTAAAAAACTCAATGGAAGCATAATCGGTAATTCCAGGTTTTACACTCAGAATTTTCTGTTGTTCGGCAGTGTAAAGATTCACATATTCCTGCACTTCCGGGCGAGGACCAACGATACTCATTTCACCTTTCAAAACATTAATAAACTGTGGAAATTCATCTAGTTTAAACTTCCGCAGGAAATACCCGGAATGTGTAATTCGAGGGTCACGCATGCCAACGGTGAGTTTGCCAAATTGATCCGAATCTTTTCGCATTGTTCGAAACTTCAATATAAAAAATGGATTTCCTTTTAATCCGATTCGTTGTTGTCGATAAAAAATTCCACCTTTAGATTCTAGCGCAATCCAAAGCGCTAAAATGAATCCCAATGGAAGAAAACAAACTAAAATAAACAACGATACGAAGATATCAAAGACTCTTTTCATTTCTTTTTTTGAATTTCAAATCGTTTTTACGGCATTTTTAACCGCTTCAATTACTATTTTTACTTGTGAATCTGTCAAATTAAAATAAACGGGTAGTGAAATTTCATTTTGGTATTTATTCCAAGTTTCCGGATAATCTTCGATTGCATATCCTCGCTTTTTGTAGGCTGTTAATGTTGGTAAAGGTAAGAAGTGCACATTTACAGAAACATCTTGGTCAAAAATTGCTTGCATAATCAAATCGCGTTGGACTTCATTTATTCCATCTATTCTTAATTGATACAAATGGTATGAAGTAACTTTTGTGCCTGTTGTATGCAACGGAGTAATCGCCCATTTTTCAGAAGAGAAGGCGGCATCGTACTGCTCGAAAATCTCTTTTCTACGGTCTAAATTCTCTTGATATCTTTCGAGTTCTACCAAACCAATCGCAGCTTGTAAATCCGTCATATTGCATTTGAAACCAGGCTCTTCAACATCGTATCGCCAATTTCCTTTTTGTGTCTTTGCCAGCGCATCCTTGTTTTGTCCGTGCAAAATCAGCGTACAAAATTTACTGTAAATTTCATCGTGGTTAAAATCTTCCGGTAAATTAAAACAAATTGCACCTCCTTCAGCAGTAGTTAAATTCTTTACAGCGTGAAAGGAAAAGGTAGAAACATCGGTTAAAGATCCGCTCCTTTTTCCGTTCATTATTGCACCGAAACTGTGCGCTGCATCTCCAATCACCAAGATTCTATTCAGTTGTTTTTGCAACAGCGAATTGGGCTTAAATTGCGCTTTTACTGCGGCTTCTTGAACTAAAGAATTAATGAAGTCGTAATCACATGGGAAACCTGCTAAATCCACTGCAATAATTGCTTTTGTGCGCGGTGTTATTGCTTTTCGAATTGCAGCAACGGAAATATTAAAATCTTCTTTATTAATATCCACCATTACTGGCTTTGCGCCAGCGTGAATAATAACATTTGCAGTTGCACAATATGTATACGCAGGAAGAATTACTTCGTCTCCTTCTCCAATTCCCCACCAATGCAATAGAACCTGCATTCCCATTGTCCAGGAATTCACAGCGATTGTAGTTTTACAACCACAATATTCCGTGATTTTTTTCTCAAATAATTTTGTTCTCGGACCTGTTGTAATCCAGCCGCTTTGCAACGCTGCAGTTACTTCGTCAATAACTCTCTGGTCAATACGCGGTGGAGAAAATGGAATCATATTGTAGTGAATTTGATTTGAGAATTATATGGTATTTTAATGTGCTCAAAGTTACAAATTATCTAGATAGGCGTTTTTGTTTATCTGAAGGTTTTTTTCTTAATAAAATAAAATGTAAAATTCCTTTCAAATAACCCAAACCATAACTCACGTGTAAAATAGGAAATGTTTGAAAAACTTTTATAAATCTAATTTCCGAATCCTCCTTCGTTATTTTTAAAGAAAAATAAATAGAAATCAATAGATATAAAATAAAGGGAATGGAAAAAATCTTAAAAAAATCAAAGGAAATAAAGGGGCTTGCAATTAAAATTAGCATATAAAGCGTAAACATAGGCGGAACCAATTGTCTGATAGTTGTGACTGCCTTATGCTTCTTATTAACATATACTTTCCAATAACCATATTGATAAAACTGCATCCAGAGACCTTTGTAGTCACCTCTCACGTAATACTTTAGAGATATATCCGCATTAAAGAAAATTTTTCCTTCCGCTTGTAAAACCCTATAATTAAAATCATCGTCTTGATTTCTAACTAATTCTTCATCAAAATAACCTATTTTTTGAAAAACCCACGCTGGATACATTGGCGTTCCAACGGTATCAACATAATCTGATTTGTCTAATGTGCGAAAATTACCCAAACCCATTCCAAAGGATGTTGCCATTGCATTTGCTATGATTTTCCCTTCGTTATTTAGATATACATTTTCAACCGCTCCACCAACGCACCAGATTGCATTATTTTTCTGTAAAGTACCAACAGCAACTTTTAAATAATTCGTTGAAATTAATTGCCGTGCCCCAATGATTTGAAAATAATCACATCCTTTGCCTGCAATAATTCCAAGATTAAATGCAAATGGTGTAAGTTGCTTCTCGTTGACAACAATTTTTAGGGATAAATATGTTTTTTTTAAATCTTCTAATAACGCAATTGTGCCATCATTACTTTTGCCGTCCACAACAAATAGATCAACCGAACAATCATTTGGTAATTCTGAGTTATAGATTGCATGAATACATTCAGCGATACTATTAACTTCATTGCGACAAGGAATAATTACAGCAATTTTCATTTTTTTGGAAATTCTTTAGCTGGATTACCCGCAACAGTAGTATTTGTATTAACATTCTTAACAACAACACTTCCAAGGCCTATAATGGAATCATCCCCTATTTCTAGTTTTTGTCTAACGGAAGCAGAAGGCGCTACCCAAACATTTTCTCCAATTTTCACACTTCCTGCAATCATTGCATTTGCAATAATTAAACTATTTCTTCCAATTTCAACTCCATGTGCAATATGAACCAAATTATCAATTTTCACGTGTTCACCAATGATTGTGGATCCCATTACCGCTTTGTCAATACACACATTGTTTCCAATTTCAACATTACTTAATATTAAAACATTACCAATATGCGGCATTAATTCATATTCATTATTCTCATTTAGTTCATAGCCGAAACCAACACCACCTATGGTGCAATTGGAGCCAATTGTACATTCATTCTGAATTATTGTATCCGATTTTATTACCGTATTTGCCCCAATAACCACATTAGAACCAATTTCACATCCTTTTTCAATTACCACATTTGGACCGATTGAAACTTTCGTTGCGTTATACAAAACTGTTTCATGAATAAGCGCACTCTGACTAATAACTCCAAAAACTGGTTTTTCGTAGAAAAAAGCTTGTAGTATTTTCTGAAATGCTTGTCTTGGATTTTCAACAGGTATTAATACTAAATCACTTGATTTAACTGATTTTTTCGCATAAAGTTCATTGCTAACAATGACGTTTCCCGTATGTATGTTTTCAATTAGATGTGAATTATTATCGGAACACCAACCAATCGAATTTTCATTAAAATTTACGTCTGTAATTGCTAAAGCTTTGTTAATTCCTTGATTTTTATCGCTGATTTGAACGGAGGAATTAACTGTGAGAATAATTTGTTTTAGACTGATCATATTAGTTAATTATCCATCGAACGACATTGAACGCTTCGGCGTATTTGGTTCCAATTTGAACGCCTCTAGTTCTAGCGACAGATCTCAAGAAATCTTCGTCCGAATATGGGCGATGAGCTTGCGATTCATAAGCCTTCAATGCATTTACTTTTGTTTGCAAATGCATTTCACTTAGGTGAACAAAACTTGAAGTAGTAAATGTTAAATTATTCCAAGGCAATTCATAGGATAGAATTGAAGCGAACTTAAATGCTCGAAGTCCTTCAGTTGCAATAGTAGCATGATCCTGGTGTAAATCGTGCATATCAGGCATGAAAATTAATTCAGGTTTAATATCTGCACGCATTTTAATTAAATCGTCTAAAATTTCTTGTCGATGATAACCAAATGTTCGAACATTATAATCGAAAAGAATTAAGTTTTCTGGTTTTATACCAAGAATTTTCGTTGCTGCTTTTACTTCAGTAATTAAAATATCAGAAGGAAACTGAGGTAAAACAGATTGTTGACAAGCAGAAAAGGCGGCATAATAAACTTCATGTCCTTCCTCAATCAACTTGGTAATTGTTCCACCACACCCAAATTCACCATCATCTGTGTGTGGAGCTAAAACTAAAACTCTTTTTTTATTTTGCATATTCTCTTTTCTTGATGGTAAAGATACGGATTCTTAATTATTCAGGTATCGATTGTGATTTGCTTGTCAGTATTCCACTTGTTAACAAAAGAATTAAAAACGTATAAAACACAATGCCGCTTTGGAGTTGTAGCATGGATTCGAAAATACTATTAAAAACTAGATTTGCTGTTACAATAAAAAGGAGGAAGTTTCGTGATTTTATCGCGGAATAAAAGATGGCGGCTAATAATCCTAGAAATATCAGTAATCCTACTATACCAATTTCAATAGCAATCTGAAGAAATTGGTTGTGAGGGTTATAGTTATGCTCAGCTAATTCGTTCAGTCCATATTTTCTCAATCGTGCTCCAATCGCATCATCCAAGTTAGATGTTCCAACGCCAAATGGATGTTGTAAAACTTCTTCAACTGACACAGTCCAAAGTATTAACCGCACTTGATTTCCGGTAAATGAATCTGCTCGACTATTCAGGATGTTTTTAGGATTGATAAGAAATGCTTTCACATCTGCAAAAGTATCATTCAAAACAATTCTTACATTCAGATTGCTTTTATATGCTACTATTGGGAAAAGAGGAAGCGCGATTAAACTAAGATAAAATATAGTGCGGGAAGCACGCTGGTAAATGAATTTATACACCAAGAAAATGAGTACAAAAAACAAAAACAACAAACCCGCAAATGAAAAACAGAAGAACTGCATAACACATACAAACAAGGAGAAAAACCCGACCGTTAGAAGACTGAAATACCGCCATTTTAATTTATATCCTTCTAAAGCAAATAAAAATGAAACAAGTAAAAATGCGCTCAAATAAGTTGGATGGTGAATATAGGAGAACGAGGTCGAGCCAAAACTGTTATTAAAATCACCATGCAAGGCATACATTCGATAACTATGCATCAATCCAAGAAAAGAACAAACTAATACGCCTGAGATTAAACCAAGTGCGATTGGCCGAAGATTTAATTTTCGATCAAATCGGAAGGAAAAAAGGATTGGAAATGCTATAAACACCATCTTTCGTTCTAGACTATGCAAGGCATCGGCAAGGTGATTTGTAAAAAAAGCCCCAAAAACATACGCTAAAAAAAACACTAAGAAACCAATGCTGACAGGAGATATTTTGAATTTCATTTTCCCTTTTACAGTTTGTATTGCCGTAAAAAAAGAAAGTAAAACGACAAAAAGAGCAATGGAATTTGGCGCAAAACAAAACGCAAAAATCAACATACTCAAAAGCAAGTGATACCATTGGAAGGATGCGATTTGTTTTAATCGTTCGATCATATTATCTGGTTGAGAATGGTTGGAAAAGTTGTCCAATTTCAGATTTTGTATTATTCGAAATTTTACTGTTACTTCCTACACATGTTCCTATAGAAAGATGCGAGAAATCACCAATTTCGGATTCGTGATCTACAATTGAACCTGAATCAATAATACAAAACCGTCCAATTTTTGAATCTGCATTTATCACCGAATTAGCTAGTATAACAGAACCTTCACCTATTTCAGTTTGAATAGAAACACTGGCTGAAGGATGAATTATTGTTGCCCATTCTATATTGTTAGGCAAAGAAGCAACTATTTTCTCTCTAATTTCATTCGAACCTATTCCAAGAATAAGGCAATCTATTTGTGGCATTATCAAATGAATGTTCTCCTGGGACGCAACAATTTTAAATGATCCGAAGACATTTGTCCCAATTGCTAACTTTGCATCAACAAAACCAAACAATTCATAACTGTTCGATTTTAAAATGGCATCTGCTATTACTTTCCCATGTCCACCTGCCCCAATAATCGCTACTCGTTTCTTCATTTTTTCACGATTAATTCTTTGTAAATATCCTCCATCCGTTTCATATTATTCGCCCAAATTCCTTTTTCTTCTATTAATTTCTTGTTGATTGGAATTGCCTTTTTTTGAAAATCGTCATAGTTTTCAAAAGCTTCCAATAAATATTCAGCTAATGCATCCACATCATTTATCGCGACTAAAAACCCATTTATATTGTGTTGAATCCATTGGGTATTTGCTGGGATATTGGTTGCAATACATAGCGTATCAGAAGCCATTGCTTCGTTTAACGAAATGTTATTTCCATCTGAAAGGGAAACAGAAACAAACACATGTGACTGATTTAAGACTTCGGCAATTTTGGATTGCGGAACTTTCCCGAAAAACGTAACACAATCTTCTACATTTAATTCCTTCACCAAATCTTTCAAATCTTGCCCTAACGATCCTGCACCAATTAGATTTAATTGAATAGTAGGAATTTTAACTTTAACCTGTGCAACTGCCTTAATTAAATGTGGAATATTATATACCTCCTCAAAATTTCGAGTGGATGTAATCACAAATTTATTCTTATCCAATTTTCGGTTTTTCGCATTAAAAATTTCTGGATCTATACCAAATGGGAGCGTAATAATTTTGTTAGGAGAAACACCGAGGTTCTCTGTTTCCGCTTTCATTTGATCCGACATCACGGTTATTAAATCTGTTTTCGAAAAAGCGAATTTAAGCAAGAAACGATATAGTATTGAATGCTTGGGGCTAAGTAGAATATCGGAACCAAGTGCTGTGATTACAAAGGGATGAAAACCGGCCAAAGAGCCCGTAATGCCGTAGCTAGTCGCATAAAGGGCATGAAAAATATCGGGAGAAATTTTTTTTACTATTTTTTTTACTTGACGGAATTTGAGAAGAACTTTCCAATTTCCCCCAGAAACTCGAATACGTCCTGAATCAACGGTATGCGTATGGATATTTGGCAAAACAACTTCCTTAAAACTAATCAGATGCACTTCATAACCTAAATGATGAAAATGATTACACCATCTTACAGTATGAATACTTTCACTATCGGCAAAAAAACAAATTTTCATTGTAGCAATTCTCTTTTTTTGAAGTAATCTACCGTTTTGGCTATTCCTTTTTCAAGGCCAAAGGTATAATGGAAAATTTCTTCCAGTTTTTTATCTGAATAGCTCACTTTATTTGAAACGGGGTGCAATTTTTCACTACCGATTATTTTCAATAGGCCAATTATAAATGTCGGAAGCTGAATAATGCGTGTTTTACAACCCAACTCACGCATTACCAAATTATAGAATTCTTTTAAAGGCATTGTCCTTCCGACAGAATAAACTCCATCAAATCGGTTGGTATGGATTAAATGCACAATGAACGAATTTAAATCTGCAACATAAACGTAATTAACCATTGCGCCTTCCACATAAAAAAGTGGACTCCCTGAAACAATTTTTCGCATTAGATTCAACAAGGCATTAAACGGATGGTTTTCACCAAATACATTTGTAGGACGTAAAACTGCAAGTTCAAAATCGCCAGTAGCTGCTGCTTGAAGAAAAAGTTGTTCCGACACCCATTTTGTTCGTTCGTATTCATTTGCTGGAGAAGCGATAGTGTTTTCATCTGCCAACAATGGCAGTTGGCTATACCCTTTCCCTACAACCCCAACACTGCTCAAATGAATAACTTTGGAAACGGAAGTTTGTTGAATCGCTTGAATAATATTTTTTGTTCCTTGAATATTAGTTGCTTCCAATAAATCAGAATTTCTGACCTCTGCAGCCAAATTGACCAAAACATCTTGTTCGTTGAAAGCAGTAATCAAGGAATGTAGCGTCAGTAAATCCGCCTCAACTATTGTTATTGACTTTGTGAAACATCCGTCAAATTTATCTTTATTTCGTGTTACAATCGTTACTTCAAATGCGTCCGCATCCAATTGCTTCAATAGGTCTTTTCCTATAAAACCAGAAGCGCCCGTTATTACTATTTTCGTTTTTACCATCTAAGCGATTCCTTTTGGTGGATTAAACACTTTAAATATAGTATAGCGATAGGCAGACGCTTTTCTTTTATATACGCCGTTAAATGGTGAAAGAATTCCGAAAACAATACTTTTTTGAACGACATGCATGAAAGAAAGCAAGATGACTAACTTTGCTGAAAAGTTCGAATGGTGTTTGTTAAAAAATTTAATTTTATTGAAAATCTGATTTGAAATAGAAATGGTATAATTCTTTTTGGCGCTTTGTCCGATGTGGTGAATAATTTTAGTTTCTGGGAAA
>Ga0075465_10000163_pt1 | contig 11520 bp, 17 predicted proteins | sample DEB19_08_DNA_6_FD_71484 | JGI IMG/M metagenome (GOLD analysis project Ga0075465, IMG submission 71484) | Aqueous microbial communities from the Delaware River and Bay under freshwater to marine salinity gradient to study organic matter... | ecosystem: Environmental > Aquatic > Marine > Coastal ...
GAAAACAATGTGCATCCTGTTATATATGCCTCTATAGTTTAACGGTAAAACGGCGGATTTATATCCCGTAAGCAACAGATAATTGGTTCATCTGGGTTCGATTCCCGGTGGAGGCACCAAGTTCAATTGCCCCTATAGCTCAGTTGGTAGAGCACCGCCTTGATAAGGCGTAGGTCACTGGTTCGAGTCCAGTTGGAGGCACCATATACAAACGCATTACCCAATGATAGCGGCATACCCGTGGAGTCATTGGGAGTCTTGCAAGCTAGTGCGTTTGTATATGGTATGTGACCGAAACAGTTTACATTGTATAGCATTTGCTATATAATACATGTATGATGCGCTCTTAGCTCATGTTGGTTAGAGCAGTGGACTCATAATCCATTGGTGCTGTGTTCGACTCACAGAGAGCGCACCAATTAAAGTGAGCGTATGAAAGTGACAGCAGTGTCCATGTCAGTGAAAAATTTCATGTTCAGTTCGTGAGTGTAAATATCATGAACGAGGATGTAACATGTATTCTTGCGAGACATTGAAACGTGGATGAGTAATCCAGTTTTTGTGAGAGCATCGTATGTGTGCATGATAGTATTTAGTAAGCGGGATTAGTTTAATGGTAAAACAGCAGATTTCCAATCTTCGGTCATCAGTTCGATTCTGATATCCCGCTCCAGAGTTAGTTAGATTTATTGCCCCGTTGGCGGAATTGGTAGACGCGCCAGATTTAGGTTCTGGTATCTTCGGGTGTGACGGTTCGAGTCCGTCATGGGGCACCAATATTATGATAATAAAAGAATATAAAGTCATAAATGCAACTTATGAAGAATTTCATAAGCAGGTAGCAGTATTGTTAAGTGAAGGCTGGCAGCCCCAAGGTGGCGTCAGTGTGATACGCAGTTGGTACAAACCAGATGCAACGACATACTACTTTCAAGCATTTGTGAAGTGAGATATTGCGAGTATGGTGAAATAGGTAGACGCAAGGGACTTAAAATCCCTCGCCGCAAGGCGTCCCGGTTCGACCCCGGGTACTCGCACCAAGTTTAGGGGGATTAGCTCATTTGGGAGAGCGGCTGCTTTGCAAGCAGTAGGTGATCAGTTCGATCCTGATATCCTCCACCAAACACGATAAATACTGCATAGGGGAAATAATATGCAAATAAAAGTCTTTATCAATGATAAGTTATACAAGACGGTCACAGTACCGGGAACAACATACGATCCAAGTTTCATCTGGCCTGAAATAGAAGCAGACAGAGATTCTGGGTTGTTAACGACATTCAATCTCAATAGAGGTTTAGCAATTCGCTACGAAAAAGTAGCATAAGGTTTTAGGATCGGTTCAGCAAAACAAAAGCTAACTATGGTTGTCTAGCGACAAAAACGATCCTGTATTTTTACGCGGGGAGGGTAGTCACCACAGCGGTCTCATAAGCCAGCTGCATCGGCAGTGCGAATCTGTCCCCCGCATCCAGTTTTAGGATACATTCAGCAACACTTAATATCAAGCAGTATGTCAGTGGTTCGAATCCACTCCGAGGCGAAAGCTAAGGTAGCTCAGTTGGTAGAGCAACAGCCTTTAAAAAGCGTATCCTGTTAGGTTGACCGTTAGGTTCTTTTCAGCAAATTTAAATAATCTTTCTGTAAAAAAGACGGACTGGGTTCGAATCCCAGCAGTGAGTTGGTCTTCACTGTGGTGTAATGGTAGCACTTAAATGAGAACCTGTTATGCGTGATTAGTTCAGTGGTAGAACGCTTGGTCGACATCCAAGAGGTCAAAAGTTCAAATCTTTTATCACGCACCATAAACAACATAAATAATTATTCGGAGTGTAGCACAGCCCGGTAGTGCGCTGCGTTTGGGACGCAGAGGTCCAAGGTTCGAATCCTTGTATTCCGACCAAATTTTAAAAAGTGAATTATGCAAATTGGTTTTTTCGGGCATAGTACTTGCTCAAGTGAAGGTCCGGGCACGTATCTAACAACAGTGGCTGAGCATTTTAATGCTGCTATTGTACATAAAGGTGTCGGTCAGGGGTCAGAAGAAAGAATATTATTTGACCTCAAAAAATCCAACAATTTAGACATAGCTGTAATATTCCATAGTAGACCTGGATCATTATTTTTACCTAACTGTAGTGCAGACTTTGATATAAGAAAAATAAACACACAGTGGGGAGATGAAGTCCAAGGTGATACTGCAATGGCAACAAGTGCGTTCAACAGCCCATACGGGAACGTCAAAAACATATTTGAAACTTTAGATAAATTTATCAATTGTTTACGATACTACAAAAAGTATTTGTATCATCCAGACTTACACTTAAACAGATTTCAAGGAGCATTAGTGCTGATTGATAGTTACTGTGAAAGTAAAATTCCCGCTACGGTACATGTTATAGATGCCGCTTATATTCCACCTTGGCTCACTGATTTTAAATCAGGAATTAGGTCTGCTGAAATAGAAAAATTAGTGATAACTTTCAGAAAACAAGGACAGGAATATCCGTGTCAGTTACTACCTGAAGGTCATCAAAAAATAGCAGACATTTTGATAAAACTTATAGCCGATCAATTAGAGAATAAATAATTACATGCAGGTCGTGGCAGAGTGGTCAAATGCTCCTGGTCGTAAACTAGGAGACCGTTAAGGTCTACGGAGGTTCGAATCCCCCATCTGCTCCATACATGTAAATACAGGAACGAATTATGAGCAAAGGCGATAGACCAAGACGATCTACTATTCCGTTAACGGAATACAATAAGAATTTAGATACCATCTTTGGTATCAAAGAACCAAAAGCCCGATGGATTCCTCCTCCACTACCAGTAGAAGTAGTTGAAGTAAAAGAAAACATCTGGGAAATTAAAGACACCACTCAAGGTGGTTAAATAGATATATGCATCGTTAGCTCAGGGGTAGAGCGTCTCCTTTACACGGAGAGGGTCCGCGGTTCGAAGCCGTGACGATGTACCAAATTTAATGAGTAACTACTTACCGTTACCCCAATCAATATCATCCTTGCCTCTAGCAGACAAAGAATGGTATTGGTACGATCCACACATAATATTACATTCTTCTCTCTACCGAAAAAACATCGTAAACAATATCAGTACTGAGATGCTGAATGCTTGTAATTTTAGAAAAACTACATTGATTCAAGGTAGCTACGCTAGATTTAATAGAGATACATACCCAGTTAAAATTTTAACTAATCAGGTGCTAGATATAGTTCCTAATTTTTCTACTCGCAGAAAATTAGACTTTACTGAGTTGACTGATAAGAGGTCAATGGATCTCTTAGAGAAAGCAAAAACGTATTCAACTGTTTTATTTTTTTATAGCGGCGGAATAGATAGTACAACACTGTTGTGCGCAATTCTCAAGAACTGGCACAAAGCTGAATTGGCTAGAGTCACTATCGTTATGAACCAACATAGTATCAATGAAAACCAACTTATGTTTGATAGATATATCAAGGGTAATTTCATCATTGAGAATGTAGATGAGTTTTTCATTAATGCCAAAGTTAATAACGACACCTTATATATAACGGGTATGTTAGGTGATGCATTAATGGCTGAAGAGAATAATACAATGATGTATGATCAACAGTATCCTAATACCTATCATAAACCGTGGCGTGAACATAAAGATAATTTAATAAATTTCTACACTACTAGGACTAATGCAAGCGCCGCCCGCCATGTAGTAGATTCAGTGGAGCAATCACTTGCCTTACTTAGTTATGAAGTAGAGACTATCTATGATTTCTTTTGGTGGATAAGTTTCAATTGGGGTTGGGACACTGAAATTTTCTATTCAGTGTGGTTCTGGAAACTATCTGCTACCGCTAACACAAAACAGTTTTTAGAAGAAAATAACTTTCTGTGGTTCAATACTATTGACTACCAAGATTGGGCTATCAATAGTATAGGGACTATTTTAATGTGTGGTGATTCTTTGAAAATGGCAAAGTACTCAATGAAGAAATACATCCACGACTTTAACCATGACAGTGAATATTTCTTGAATAAAATAAAAGAGGGTTCAGTGTCAAAGAACAAAAAACTGATACCTATTGCATTTTGTGGTATAGATGATAATTATAACATCTACTATCGCAAGCTAAATACTAATACAAAATAAAAGGTCTCTTACCATGTCATATGAAGTTATTGTTACTTTCACTAAAACACCTGAATCCCCTGCTGACGCATTTAAAACTATGCCGGTGCTAAGAGCCGGGGTAGCCGGTGTTACTCAGGAACAAATCGATACAATTAATGAACTATATCCAATGACGTATGAGTCTAGAGAAATTCTAGACCAGCGGATAATTCATTATACATTCCCATCAAAAGTAGAATTTGATGGCAGAGAATCAGACCCCTCCGTAGCTGCGTTTAGAGCGCAACGAGCTGCATGGGCAGAAGCTAATCATATAACAGTAGCCCTTCGGGTATTGTAATTAATGCGGGATTGATGTAATGGTTGCCTGTGACCTTGCCAAGGTTATCGTAGGAGTTCGATTCTCCTATCCCGCTCCAAATTTTTAAAGGTGTTAATATGACAGATAGTAGAGTACAGTATTCGGCTGACACAGCAGTAGCTATGGTTGGAAATAGATTTGACCTAGTTCTAATCGCATCAGCTAGAGTTAGAGAATTGAAAAGAGGCCATCATCCTAAAGTTATGGTCAATGGTGGACCAACTAGCACTGCACTACGTGAAGTTGAAGAAGGCTTTGTGGGACGAGATTATCTCAAGCGAGTAGGCAACGAGCGACCATCACGATAAATTATTTTAAATAACGGAAGATTGGCAGAGTGGCCGATTGCATCAGTCTTGAAAACTGAAGATCCGAAAGGGTCCGTGAGTTCGAATCTCACATCTTCCTCCAATAACAATAGGTTGCTTCGGCAACCTATTGCCATATCTATCCAGGTAAGATTACGCTATTGTAATGTTGCCCAATTAATATTGATGCATTGTATAAATGATGATAGGATTGACGAACTCTTGTAGATTTAATACGAGTCTTGGATAGTACTAGCGTTGTAGTACTACTTGGGACTGTTTAGAAGTACTAAAGGTAAGTGTAAGTACTATTATAATATATTTTAATGTAAAGTCGGAGATATAGATTGGGAAATGATTTTGAAAAAATGATAGCGACAGCTAAAACTAATGAGTTGTATGACTTTTACCGTGGTAAATGTTACCGCAACTTCGGCATTAGAGTAATGAAAACCGAAAGTATAACTATGCAGGAACAAATAACTAATGACACAGTAGCGGTGAGAAAACCGCTAATAGCATATTTTCATAGTGGTGAATATGTCCCCTCACCAAAAATAGTAGAGATATTATCAACAGCAGCTCCTTGGCATATAAAACGTTGCTCTAGCTGGTCCGAACTGAGTGATGTACTAAAACTAAGACCGGCACAGTTAGCATTTCATATTGACATGGTAACAGGATCTTCAACTACAGTATCTGAATTCGTTTCAATGATTGAGACCTTAACAAAATTAGTAATACCAAATAAAAAAGTTACGATAAGCGTAGTTATAGAAAAACACACACCACTAACAATAGTTAAAGAATTGCAGAAACTCACCATAGCAGGTATTGTGCCTAAACCAACTACATTCCCAGTAGATGAAACATACAAATCGATAGATGCATTAGCCAATGGCATACCTTACTGGCCCAAACATATTCTACAACAATTGCCTGGTGCAGTAGTAAAACCAATAACTAAAAATTCTATCACACTGACTCCTAGACAAGCAGAGATTGCAAAACTAATTACCGAGCGTGGCGTATCAAATAAAAAGATAGCAAGTATATTGAACATCACTGAAAGCACCGTGAAAATTCATGTTAGTGCTATATTGAAAGCATACGGCGTTCGTACTAGAACACAATTAGCAGTAGTGGCTAACAAATAGACTCTGATAAATATAAGCCCTTCGGGGCTTTTTTTGTGGCTAAAATTCCATACTGGAGTATGAGTAGTACTACCGAGTGTCCTGTACCACTGTTTTTCATTGTAAGTAATAGTATGCTGCTATAGAAATGGTTCTGTTTCAGCATCATTGGGGACGCAATGTCCCTAGCTTTTATCTAAGGAAAAATAAAATGGCTGATATGTTAACAACTGATCCCTTCTTCGCACTAACTGGACAAGTATCCGGTGTTCGTGAAAAAGTTTCTGATTCAATCTTCGAAAACTACAAACTACAAGTCGCACAAACAAACGACATCAACAACCGCGCTATGCAAGTTGCATTGCACGATGCTACTGAACTAGCTGCTATCAAGCAAGAAGTATCTAACAGTACATTGCAAACTATGCTTGCAGCAGCACGCACTGATGCCGCAATTGGTGCAACTGCTGCTGCTACTAACCGTGCTATCGCTGATGCAAACATGCAACAACAACGCACTGCGATGGAGCAAGGCGAATTGACACGTGGTTTAATCAATGCATTGAACACACAGAACTTAAACACTGCACTTATCAACACCAACACAGCATTGACTGGTTCTGGTATTGCTTATGCTGGTTTAGGTCTTGCTTACGGCGGTGCTGTAAGTGCGTTCAATCAATCAAGCACAACTTCAGCAATCAATGCATTGAATAGCGCAATCGCTACTCAAGGTATGGTTACTGTTGGTGCTGGTGCTGTTGGTGGAACACAAACTGCTACACCAACATCAGTAAACTAATTAACTAAAGGAGGATTCTATTATGTTTAGATCCAACTTTGGTTTCGGTGGGTACGGCGGCTACTATCCAAGAGGTTATTTAGGGGCAGGCATTGGTTATCCATATGCTCCTCTAGTTCTTCCCTTTTATGGATATGGCTACGGCTATCCCGGATATGGATATGGTTATGGGTACGGTTCGCCGTACGGCTATATCTAAAAATTAGATCGGTGGGTCGGTTCACAAGACTGGCCCACTTTTTTTAAAGAAAGAAATACAATATGTTCCCTAGTTATATATATCCATTTTACAGAAGTCCTTATACCTTTATGCCTAGTCCTTGGGCAACGCCGTACGGTTATGGCAATTACGGCAATTACTCAAGCTCAAACATTATCGGCAGTGCTGTCGCTAATCAGAATATGAACACTATTGGCATCGGCGCTATTGGTGGAACACAAATCGCTACACCAACCGTTGTTTGGTAAGGAATACAAATGTACAAAAAAATCACACACAATATTATGGAAGAGCATTTCGCTCATCCTCTTGCAGCAGAATTAAAAAAGAAAGTAGAAAAACTTGTTGTGCAACCAATGACACAACCAAAGCCTACTCTTAAATCAACTATTATGATCACTCCCGAGACGCAACTACATATGAACTCACATGAGTTTTTTAATAAGATAGTTTGGGGAATACGTAATTATATCATCAGTGAGCTTAATAGTGCCCCTGATTCAGATTACATAAAGACACGTTTACTAAAAGACATTGCCGAACTAGGTCCAATTTTAAGTAAGTATTATTCTACAAAAATCGGTGACGATGCAGTAAGACACTTAACTGCATTTGCTGGTGTATTAGTAGAATTGATAGCTGCTGCTAAAGCTGGTAAAGATATTACTAAATTGACTGCATCAGCATTTGGCTATCTAGATAACTTAGCTAATGTAGTCAGTGTAGCAAACCCGACACACTGGCCAGAGCCAGTAGTTAAAGAATTTTTACACACCTATTTTACTCACGTGATTGACCAGGTCACTGCTAGAATAAAGAAAGATTGGGACGCTGACATGGTTGCATCTACTAAGGCTAGTAACGTACTCACTAGTGGCCCAGTTACTGAAGGCATATTAAAAGGAATGCCTGACTTCGCAAACGTTTTCGCAGAAGGAATTATTAAACAATTCCCGCAAGTATTTACTACCAAATAAGGAAGCACATCATGTACAAAAAAATATCACACAACATTGTTGAAGAACATTATGCACCACCGGCTGGAATAGAAATACCCAACCCACATAATCCACCTAATCCATCTGGAATTTACATCAATGGTTCAATTGGATCAGCAGATGAGTTACCTCAATATGTGTTGAATGAAAATACAATGCTATTCAGGATGGATTGTAGAAGCGCATGGCAGAAGTGGGCATACAGTTTGATGAACTATGCAGTTAGCTTAAACGGTAATCTACCTGGTACTGACCAAGTTAAAGGTAGAATGCACAAGAATGCCGTTGCTATCGGTGATATGTTAATCCCATACTATGGTCCTACTAGTGCAAGACTAGTTGGAACCTCATTGATTGCTATTGATGATATCGGCATGCACTATGTTGAAGCATTGAAAAAGGGTGAATCAACAGAAGAAATTGTAGCAAGTTGGGCGCCCTTTGTAGACGACTTTGCTAGTGTAATGAATCAGTTGAATCCTAATAACTGGCCAGTATCTCTTATCACCGACATATTGTTAGCATTAGTTCAAGCATGGCAAGATCAATTGACAGCAAGGGCTAATGGTGACTTTACTGCGGATGAGATTGCAATTGATACGATTGGTAAGTTAGTGATTACTGGAATACCAGATCATGGTAAGGGTTATGATAGCTTGGCAGATATTTTCAGCAGAGGTATCATCGCCCAATTCCCTAGTATGTTCCAAGAGTAATCTATGGCACTGATTAATCTTCCTTCTGACAAGGACATTGAGCTTACTAGTTTGGAAGCTCATGTTGGTTTATGCAACCAACGGTTAAAATCGTTAGATGGTAAGATTAATGAACTAGTTGAGCAAGACAAGGCATACAAGAAAATGATATTTCGTGCATGTCTTGCTTTAGTAACAGGTGGTCTTAGTGGACTGACTGCTTTATTAATTCATTTATCTGGAAAACTATCATGACTGAACTTACTCAAGCTGAGATTAAGAGACGGACCGGGTTGCTTGCGCAAGCAAGGCAATTGGTGAACAAAGAGTATATTGCTCGCCGCTCCGAACAGCATCAGCATTGGATTGCTAATAGTGAATCGTCATGGCGTACTAACGGCGCATTATTACCTTACCCAGCTGGGATTTTATATCCAAGTGAAGATGAGATAGTCGCAAAGGCATTAGAATTATATAATGCTTCTGCACCGCAAGCAGCCCCAACATCAACACATTTACCGTTACCTGAAGTTCCGCCAATGTCGGCTGCAACTTTTAATCCAGAACTAACTGCAACTGTAACTGCACAATTACAAGAGGCATCTGCTGCGACACCTCTTGCAGTAATTGACATACCAGTTTCTAGTCCTTGGGTAAACTACTTACAAGAACCTGAACTAACACCGGTCGTAGTTGAACCTGAAGTAATAGCAGCACCAGAAGTAATTGAACCAGAGATAGTAGTAGAAGCTGAGCCGGAAGTAGCAGAACCGGAACCTGAAACGGTGGTTGTTGCAGCCGATGATGTTCAGACTACAGTAGCTAAGAATTCACTACTACGCAATGTACTATCAGGTTGGTTGCAAAAAAATAAAGACAAGGAAACATAATGTTCAATAATCTATTGTTCGGGAGAACACCTGTACGCAGAATAATTCGTCAACCTGTTATCAGAAGACCTATCGTAAGACGCCCGGTCATTAACCAATTTGGTGGTAACGGTGCCGACATATTTTATAATAACGGTGGAGTTGGACCTCCAGGACCTCCAGGACCTCCAGGACCTCCAGGACCTCCAGGTACGCCGGGATTAGTGCCAGTCACTATAGTAAACACTAGTCCGTATATTGCTTTACCTACTGACTATGATTTAGCAGTTACTGCTAACGCAGTTATCCCTGCTACAGTTGTATTGCCTGTAAGTCCGACTGGTACCGTGTTCATTGTAAAAGATGCAGCAGGTGTTGCATCAATAAACTCTATCACAGTATCAGCTATTGCATCAACAATTGACGGCGCGGCAGCAGCGACCATTGACGCTAATTATGGAAGTCTAACTTTCATATTCAATGGCATTGAATGGAACATAGTGTAATGGCATACAAAGAACCATTAGCTTCAGTAACTGACTTTGGAATAATGAAAGTCGGCACCGGTCTAAGCGTCACTGACGGCTTAGTAACAGCCACACTAGGATTACTTAACTATGGCTTCTTCACTGACAGCACTACACAGACTAATCCAGTCGCAAGTGCGATCAACACCGTTACCTTCAACGTCACTGGTCCCGCAAATGGAATAAGTGTTGTAGGTGGAACTGCTATCACGGTAGTCAATGCTGGTACTTACACCAAACTGTTTACCATGATTGTGTCTAAAACATCAGGCGGCACGAGTGACATCAGCGTTTGGCTACGACTCAATGGTGTTGACGTAGTGGGTTCAAGACAAGATTTAGAATTAATAAACACACTGGCGTTAATCTTTACGTCAGGAAATTTTACATTGAATATTCCAGCTGGCGGCAATATTCAAATGTGTTGGAGTAGCCTTGACACCACTGTTACTCTAACTACTCTCCCAGCCGCCGTAACTCCAACAAGACCCACTGGCAATAGTGTAAAGGTTACACTAACCAGAATTAGTTAACATTATAAAGGAAAAACTAAAATGTCATATACAAATAATTCGCTATCAATTGCCGCAGGTGCCGGCATTACAGTAACGCCCACAACTGCAACAGGCGCGACTACACTTACAATCAGTACAACTGGTCCAGAAATTCTAGGTGTAAGAATCGCAGTTGCTACTCCGGTAGCAGTTGTAGCAGCTACTGATGAAGTAGTAAGCATTGAAGTACCGGGCCCGGTGGCGGTAGCAGTTACATTGCCTGCTGGCGTAACAGGACAAGTATTCTATCTTAAGGACGGACTAGGTTTAGCTGCACCAGCAACACCAATCACTATCACACCAGCAGCTGGTACTATTGACGGAGCAGCTACTGCAACGATCAATGCTCCATATGGCGCACTAACACTAGTGTACTCTGGCGTAGAGTGGAAACTACTGTAAACTATTATGGCTTATAGCAGACCACCTGTCCAGCCTGGCAGAGGCTTAAAGAGAAGCCCGGCGGTGCCTACTGAAAGTACCGCAGGAGTTTTTGACTTTGCATTGGATGCTGACATTGCGACTACCACCGAGCTTGGTCTAGTTCAGGTTGGCAGTGGTTTGTCTATTACACCAGCTGGTGTATTGTCAGCAACTAATACGGGCACTGATATAATAAATGTCAAGCTCACCGCAGTTGATTACACTGCATTGCTGACAGATTATTATATTGGTGCTACGAAAAAAGATATAGACATAACTTTGCCACTAGGAGTAGTTGGCAAAGTTTATATCATCAAGAATCAAGTTAGCGGAAATATTGAAGTTAAAGGGTCCGGGGGACAGAAAATAGATACATCCTCTGACAAAACGCTAGGCACAGAAGCCAGCATCATTGTTGTGTTTGACGGCACACGATGGAACATTATTTAAGGAAAATTAAATGTCATACTTATTCCCAGAAGGTTCGTTATTAGA
>Ga0075465_10000169_pt1 | contig 11341 bp, 13 predicted proteins | sample DEB19_08_DNA_6_FD_71484 | JGI IMG/M metagenome (GOLD analysis project Ga0075465, IMG submission 71484) | Aqueous microbial communities from the Delaware River and Bay under freshwater to marine salinity gradient to study organic matter... | ecosystem: Environmental > Aquatic > Marine > Coastal ...
GGACGGAGGAATACAATGACCTTTTATCGGAATACCGCGCCAAAGAAACGTGTAATTACATACAACTGAGAATTTATAATCCTAAAAGAGTAACTGGCAAAGGTTACGGTAAACGAAAATTACTTTATGAAACGAATGAGGACTTGAATGAAAAAGACATGTCGGTACTTCACGGTAAAAATAGAAGAACAGAATTCAAGTTTAAGTATTAGTGCAAAAAGATTTTATTTACACGTGAATTTTGCAATTTTTAGCTGCAATTACATAAGGTTAAACGTGTCGAAAATGAAGACATTTGTTAAGTAAGCAAGACGTTGTTTTACACAGATAAAAATGAAAAGAATACTAACTAAAAAAAGAAAAAATGAAAAAAATGAATAAACCAATCTTGGTCCTGGTACTCACTTCTTTTGTAGCAATTGGCTCTCTGAACAGTTGTGCAAGCGAAGAAAATAGATTAAAAAAAGACAAAGCAGAAATTAACCAAGCTAATAAAAAAACAGAGTTAGCTGAAGATAAATATTACGAAGAAATGGAAGAATTTAAAAAAGATAATCTCGAAAAAATAAGCGCAAATCAAAAAAGTGTTGCTGAGTTTAATAAACGCATCTTAGATGAAAAACAAGATGCAAAAGAGGAATACTTAACAAAAATAGCAGCTTTAGACCAGAAAAATACAGATCTGAAAAAGAAATTGGACGATTACAAAGAGTCTGGTAAGGAAAATTGGACAACTTTCAAAAATGAGTTCAGCAAAGACATGGATGAACTTGGTAAGGCGTTTAAAGAATTCACGCACAAATAACAACAACCTCTTTGAATGGTGCGATGTTTCGTTGAATACGCCCTCGCACCAATTAAAGTAATATGTTCTTCGCTCAATTTGTAGCTTAGTTTTTATAATTCAAACTTAAAAAAATGAAAAAAATAGTATTTTTATTCGCTGTTCAGTTGTGCGTTGCGCAATTTACTTTCGCTCAGAAAAACGAGGATTTCACCGAAAAAGTGAACTTTGGATTGAAAGCTGGGGTCAATCTTTCAAATGTCTATGATGAAAAAGGAGAGGAGTTTAGAGCCGATTCAAAATTAGGCTTCGCTGTAGGCGCTTTTGTAGATATTCCAGTCGGTAAATTTATTGGTTTTCAACCTGAAGTTTTACTTTCTCAAAAAGGATTCCAAGCAACAGGTCGAATTTTAGGTAGCTCCTATAGTTTTACAAGAACAACTACGTTTTTAGATTTCCCTTTGCTTTTTGCGATCAAACCAGTTGATTTTATTACAATTCTGGCAGGTCCGCAATATTCCTACTTGATCAAACAAAAAGATGTTTTCACCAATGCAATAAACACGATTGAGCAAGAAACGGCGTTTTCGAATGACAACATTCGCAAAAACACACTTTGCTTTACCGGCGGTGTAGATGTTAACATTAGTCACATCGTTTTGGGCGCAAGAATTGGATGGGATTTACTAAACAACAACGGAAACGGAACAAGCGAAACACCACGGTATAAAAATATGTGGTACCAAGCTTCAATAGGTTTCCGCATCTAAGTTTACGGGTAGCGCTCATGTTAGATTGTGCGCTACTGCCTAACCTAATTGTGCCTTTTTCCTATTGAAATAGTGTCAACACTTTTTCTTTTCCTAAACCAAAATCACATTTCATCACTCAAAAAAAGTATAATATGGAACAAGTTAACATGAATATTAAGCTCCTTGGTGCCGTAATTGTCGGTGCGGCAGTTGGCGCAACACTCGGTATTCTTTTAGCGCCCGAAAGGGGAAAAGGATTACGTAGAAAATTGGAGTCTAAAGGCGAGGAGCTTAAATCCTCTGCAAGTGAAAAATACACAGATCTTTTAAAACAATTGAAGAAAGATCTTAACCTATCAACAAAATAAATATATGGAAAGTACAGAAAACAACAGTGGAAAAATCATTGGAGCCCTTCTTGTTGGAGCTGCAATTGGCGCGGTATTAGGCATCTTATTTGCTCCTGATAAAGGCAGCGAAACAAGAAAAAAGTTTATGTCCAAAGGTGACGAGTTGAAAAATTCATTAAAAGAACATCTTAATTCCGCTATGGCTGGAATGCAGAATGAATTGGAGCCTTCTCACGCAGAAAAGATGGGTTATTCAAAAAACGAAGTACTGAACGATTAAGACTTCTTTTTTAGTGTTTTAAATGGTCAGGATCTGAAGTCCTGGCCATTTTATTTATAAATGTATGTAAACTAATTCACGTATTTTGGAGACTCTTTTAATTCGTTTAGAAAATTTCAGTTTAACAACTTTAGAGATTGTGAAATTGAAAACCATCGCAAAATTTTCCGAATTAAGTTCGAAGTTTATGGTTCAGCTGATCTTAGTTTCAGTATTTTCATTCTTCTTATTTTTTTTCTCGATTGCTTTCTCACTTTGGATTGGTGAGATGCTAGGAGCAGTATATATCGGCTTTTTACTCGTTGCTACCTTTTTCGGACTGCTTTTTAGTATACTCGCACTTTTTCGTTTTCGCATGAAAAAAGCAATTAAGAATAAGATTATTAAGGAATTTAATCAATTTAAATAATGGTAAATATTCAGAACGAAAAGGATTTACAAGGCGCGATTTCTTCTTTGGAACTCTCTCTTGTTGAACAGCGAAAATTATTGGAAGAACAAATGGTCCTTCTCAGAGAACGGCTACAACCTATAAATTTGGTTAGAGAAACGTTTAATGAGATAATTTCATCGCCTATAGTTCAATCTGGCATTAAAGATATTATAGTAGGTTCAGCAGCAGGATTTTTAGTAACGAAATTACTGGAAATAAATACTTCTGATTCATCAAATTCAACCAATTGGATAGGTTCCACCTTGCAAATGATGGGCGCTTCTTTTGCCACAGAAAAACTACAAAAAATGTTTCGCAGCTTGTAGTGGTTGAGAATTTTTCATTTCCTAGCGAAAAAACAATACGAAATAGTAATAAATACGCTAAAACATAAATAAAACGATTTAAGGAAAAGGAAGTTAGTTTATTATTTTTTTTTCGAAAATTTTTATTGGAAAGGAAAAAATGCCAGGATTCTATCCTTCCAAATTATTTAGTAGAAGCGATTCAATTTCGAAGTTTGGACAGAGAAGGCTGGGCTGGTTGAAAGGTGGTGATTGAATTCAAAAATCGGAAATATAGAAATTTTAAGTCCTATTTGCGTAATAGTTCTTAATTTGGGAAAAAAATTCAAATTGGGAAATTCTAAAATTTTTATCGTAGAAGATGATTTACTGTATTCAAAGATGTTGAACCACAAGTTATCTATGGATACGGAATTGGATATCACCATCTTTAATGACGGGGAATCTCTCTTGAAAAAACTGCACTTGAAGCCAAATGTGATAACCTTGGATATCAGACTGCCTGACATTTCTGGATTAGAATTATTGAAAAAAATTAAAAAAGATTTTCCTACCATTCAGGTTATCGTGCTTTCCGGTCAGGATGATTTGGCCAAAGCTGTCGAAATAATTCAATCGGGTGCCTACGATTATATTTTGAAGGATTCCAATTCCATGGAAAAAATATGGCATGCGGTGCACCAAGCAAATGAAAAACGCGAATTATACAATGAGGTGGAACTTTTATCCACTGAAATTACAGCAAAATATAATTTTCGAAAATATATTAAAGGATCAAGTGCACCAATGCAGCGTGTATTTTCGCTTTTGGAGAAATCTTCTCGTGCAAATATTACCGTTACTATTAATGGTGAAACAGGAACAGGAAAAGAACTGGCAGCAAAAGCGATTCATTTTAATTCAGATAGAATGAAAAAACCATTTGTTGCTATCAATGTTGCCGCGATACCCAAAGAATTGATTGAAAGCGAATTGTTTGGTTACGAGAAAGGTGCTTTCACCGGAGCGGATCAAGCACGAGCAGGTAAATTTGAAGAAGCAAACAATGGAACCGTTTTTTTGGATGAAATTGGGGAAATGAGCCTCAGCATGCAATCAAAATTACTGCGCGCTCTGCAAGAACGTGAAATAGTCCGTTTAGGTTCTAATAAAGTAATTCCGATAAATGTGCGCATCATTGTTGCAACACACAGAGATTTGCTTCAGGAGGTTAAAGAAGGTAGATTTAGAGAAGATCTTTATTATAGGTTGTTGGGAATCCGATTGGAACTTCCGCCCTTGAAAGAACGTGGAAACGATATTGTTTTGTTGGCAAAAAGTTTCGTTTCTGAATTTTGCAGAGAAAACAAATTGACAACCAAAGATTTCTCGCAAGATGCCTTGGATAAATTAATGAAGTATTCCTTTCCAGGCAATGTGCGTGAATTAAAAGCTATTGTAGAGGTAGCAATGGTGATGAGCGATAGTCCTATTTTGGAAGCAGATGACATTTTATTTAACAAACGATTGGATGTGGATGATTTCATTCAGGAAGAACTCACGCTAGACGAATACAATGGCAAAATTATAAAAGGCTATTTACTGAAATACAATAATAATGTGGCAAAAGTGTCAGATAAGCTCCAAATTGGAAAATCAACTATTTACAGAATGATCAAAGAAGGTAAATGTTAAGTTAATCCCTCTAATTTTCCTATTCCTTAATAAGTAAATCTATATGGATTTTACACAGAATGACAATTCTAAAACGTTCTATTCATTGGCGCAAATAGAAGCCTTGGCTGGATTAGATTCTACCTTTGTAACAGAAATTATAGAAACGTTTAAAATAGTAACTCCAAATTATCTTGATCAGATTAGGGATGGATTATTTTCAAAAGATTTCAAAGCAATCCAGCATGCAGCGCATCAAATGAAACCAACAATGGATATTCTTGAAATTGCTGGAGCAATGGAGCTTGTAAGAGAAATAGAAATGGATGCCATGCGACAAAATCCAAATGCAGCGAAACTGGAGCACGATTTTAAACAAATAAAACAGATAATTACTGCGGTAATACAAGATTTGGAAATACGTTTTAAGAAAAATTGAATTTGCATAAAAAAATAGGTACTATTGCTGTCGTATTTAAGTCGTAATTTTATGAAAAACATACTTTTAAGCATATTTTTTCTTTTTTCTTTCCTGTTGGGATTTCAAGCACAATTTGCTGTTGGCCATACAACAATCACATTCAATGATCCAACTAGAACGGGCGGATTTGGGACGGGTGGAGGAAACGGAAGACAAATTCAAACAGAAATATATTATCCCGCAGTTAGCACTGGAAATAATGTTGCAGCTGCAACTGGTGAATTTCCAATAATTGTTTTTGGTCATGGGTTTGTAATGTCTTGGGACGCATACCAAAACATTTGGGAACATTATACAAGTTTGGGATATATCCTTGCATTTCCGCGCACCGAAGGGACATTTTCTCCAAACCACGGGGAATTTGGAAAGGATTTGCGTTTGGTTGTTCAAAAAGTTCAAGAACTCAATTCTTCTGCGGGTTCTATTTTAAATGGTAAAGTCCATCCAAATGCAGCAATTATTGGCCATTCAATGGGCGGTGGTGCTACTATTCTTGCAGCTGAAAATGATTCTTTCATCAAAACAATAGTTGGACTTGCACCCGCAAATACAACTCCTTCTGCAATTGTTGCAGCGGTAAATGTTACCGTTCCTGCGCTTATATTCTCTGGTAGCCAAGACGGCGTAACGCCAGCAGCAGATCACCATACGCCAATTTACCAAGGATTGAATTCCAGTTGTAAAACTTTTGTATCGATTCTTGGCGGTGGACACTGCTATTATGCCAACACAAATTTTAATTGTGATTTTGGCGAGTCCACTTCGTCCACTGGAATTTCTATTACAAGGGCCCAACAGCAGGAACGGACATATAGTGTGCTCGATCCATGGCTAGATTATATTCTTAATGAAAATTGCGATGCGTATGCTGTTTTTGTAAATGCTACAGCTGCAACTTCCTTTGTTTCGGAATCCAACTGCACAGCGAGTTTATTTCCGGTAATTTCAGAATCGTTTAACACCTTGACTTCTTCAGTAAACGGAATTTCCTACCAATGGTATTTAAATGGAAATATACTACCAAATTCGAATACGATTGCATTTACTGCTGTAGAAATTGGAAGTTATACAGTGGTGGTATCGTTTGAAAATAATTGTTCTGAAACGAGTTTACCATATCTTCTTTCCGCATTAGGATCGAAAGAATTGGAAATGGAATATACATTTCATCCGAATCCAACGGTGGATTTCATTACCTTCAATAATAAGCCTTTGGTTCCTTTAACCATTCAATTACATAACCTGTCCGGCGAAATTGTTTCCGAACAAAAGGTGACACATAAAATTGATCTTCGCTTTTTGGTGGAAGGCATCTATTTTTTAACAATCGGGAAGCAGACCTATAAAATTGTAAAACACTAAAACGCCCCGAGTTTTCTAATACTATTTTTTGTTAATTGTGTTAATTGTTTAAGATTTCAGCAGAGGTAGTAGATTCGTGATTTACTTTTTTTCTTATTTGGAAACTTTTAGTCCCAATGAATTCATCAGTGCCAAGTTATACGTCTTACTAATACTGATCGACTGGTTGTTTATTTCCACCGTATTTCCATTTACGCGATCGATTGCGTTAAGGTTAACAATATAAGATCGGTGCACCCGCATAAAATTTGCAGGAAGTTTTTTTAAAATCCCATCCATCGAAGAATAAAGCATTATCCGTTTCGCCTTCGTATGAATCATGACATATTCACTCGAAGATTGGATGTAAATTATATCCGTGAATTGCACTTTATGGTAAATTCCTTTATCCTTAATAAATAAAAAGTCAGTGTTGTTTTCACTCGGACTCCCTTCTTCCTTTTTCGCCAGAACTTTTGAAATTGCTCTTGAAAAACGCGCAAAAGAAATCGGTTTCAGCAAATAGTCCGCAACGTTCATGTGAAATCCATCGATAGCATATTTTTCTGCAGATGAAATTAAAATGATTTCACTAGTAGGCTTGAATTCTTCTAGAAATTCTACCCCGTTCATCTCCGGAAGTTCGACATCCAAAAAAATTAAATCGACAGGATTTTTTGCAAAATAACTAATTGACTTTGTTGCGGTATCGAATTCTGCAACAAGGTTTAATTGTTCCGTTTGTTCAATGTACTGAGCCAGTATGTGTCTTTGAAATGAATCGTCGTCTATTATTATACAGTTCATATTTTGGTTGGTTTTTTTGTAATTTGAAGTAATGTACAAATTTAATTCATTATATAGTTCGATTTGAAGCAGAAAAATTTCAAACCAAAATTCCATTTAAATTAAAGTCCTTTTCATTGAATTTTCTCTTAAAAATCTAAATAGATACTTAAAATTGAAGAACTTTTAATTCAATTAATGTTCAAATGTGTTTTGTGAAATTCTCATTTGCAACTATAATAGCAGTAGCTAAAGAAAAATTATGTAATTTTCGTTTTGGATGAAATTTCTAAAATAGAATACAAAAAATGACATTGCATGCGAAATTAGTTTGCCGTTAGTGAAAATTGCTTTTTGCAGTTAACCTAAAAATCAAATGTTAAATGGAAGTGTTTTTGAGAATATATTTAGTGGAAGATGAGAGGCTTGTGTCCTTGGATATAAGAAATCATTTAATAAATATAGGTCATGATGTGATTGGCGTTTCCTATTCAGGAGAAGATTGTCTAGAAAAAATAGAAGGCTTAAAGCCAGATCTAATATTGATGGATATCAATTTGGATGGAAATTTGACTGGAATCGATACAGCGAAGTTTATTCACGAAACCAGAAATATACCCATTGTTTTTCTAACGGCTTACACAGATGATCAAACGCTTTCAGAAATCAAGAAAACGGGTTATTATGGCTACGTTACGAAACCATTTAAACAAATAGATCTTAAGTCGGAAATTCAGTTTACCTATGATCGCTTCCTCAAATTATTGAAAATAAAAGAAGCACAGGATTTTTCAACCCAAACGTTAAAACAGACTGAAGAGTTTTTTGAGCAAGTCGTAAATAATGTGAGCGATATCATTTACCGCATTAACCTCAAAGGCTATTTCACCTATGTAAATTCATCCGCTATTCTGCAAACCGGATTTTCGAAGGAGGAATTGATGCATATGAAATATACGAATCTGATTTCATTGGAATTCAAACAAAAGGCTTATTTCTTTTTTAAAAATATCTTTCAAAACAAAGTGGAAAACAGCTATTTTGAATTTCCACTGGTAACTAAAAAGAATGAGGAAATTTGGATTGGTCAAAAAATACATCTGTTAAAATACGACAATTCGATTGTAGGCTTTCAGGTCGTTGCGCGGGATATTACACAAGAGAAAATTTTCAAGGAACAATTGATTATTGCAAAGAAAAATGCCGAAAAAACAGCCCAGGTGAAGTCCCAGTTTTTGGCTAATATGAGCCATGAAATTCGTACTCCTTTAAATGGAATTATAGGTTTGAATCATCTTTTAGAGAAGACAGAATTGACGGAGAAGCAACGTTCCTATATCAACGCAATCTCTAGGTCTTCTGCGCAATTAATGGGAATTATCAACGATGTTCTGGATCTCTCCAAGATTGAAGCTGGAAAAATGGAAAGTAGTAAAACAGAATTTGATATACATGAACTGCTGCGCTCCGTGGTTTCTATTCTAGAAATTCGGGCAAATGAAAAAAACCTTTCGCTTTCTACGGAAATTGATTCGGATGTGCCGCAATTTGTAATAGGAGATGAAATTCACCTGAATCAAATTTTATACAATATTTTGGGCAATGCAATAAAATTCACCGAAAAAGGAGAGGTGAAACTAAAAGTCACTTTAATTGAAGATTTCGATGATGAGAAAACAATCCAATTTACAATCACAGATTCCGGCATCGGAATGGAGGAGGAAGTGAAAGAAAAAATCTTTGATGCCTTTACACAAGCGGAAAGTGAAACCACACGAAAGTTTGGAGGAACCGGTTTGGGACTTGCAATCGTACAAAATCTTGTTGAACTGCAAGGCGGAACAATTGATGTGAAAAGTAAATTAAACCACGGTTCCTGTTTTACCATTCGTTTGAAATATCTTGAAGCAAAAATCAATTCTATTGATTCTAATGTGAAGCAGGAAGATCATTTTTTGCAACTCAAGGAACTGCGTGTTTTATTGGTGGAAGATAATTTTGTAAATCAAATGGTAACGAAAGATTTACTTTTTGAAAAAGGCGTGGAAGTTCTTGTTGCAGAAAATGGTCAAGTTGCACTCGATGTTTTACAAAACGAACAGTTTGATTTAATTTTAATGGACATGCAGATGCCAGTATTAGACGGTTTTCAGGCAATGAAATGTATTCGAGATTCCGATGACCAACAATTAAAGCATATTCCAATACTTGCATTGACCGCAAATGTTATTCAAACAGAAATTAAAAAGTGCTATGAATTTGGTGCAAACGACTATTTAGCTAAACCATTCAAACCAGATTTTTTATATGCAAAGATCCTAAATTTGCTTCCTTCCGCTGAAATTGAAACTACAGTAGAAAGTATTTATGAAGATAAAATTGATTGGGAAACGCTAAAGATGTTTACTAATGGAAAAGAAAATTTGCTGCAATCGACATTGCAACATCTTCTTATTTCTTTCAAAGAGGATTTCGTGACTTGGAATACTGCTTTACTCGAGAAGAATAATGAGCAATTGAGAAGTATTGCACATAAGATAAAACCAAATTTTCTGCTGCTTGGAATGAATAATATCGGTGAACTCTGCATGGAAATTGAGCATACCAAAGAGAGCGAAACACTGCTAGAAATAGCGAATATTCTTACACTTCGTCTTCCTCTTGTTTTAGAAGAAATTCAGGAGCAAAGCCAAAAGTCGTTAACTATTGAAAGTGTAAATTAATTCGAAACATTTTTGAACGGATTCAATTTCAGAATATAGTTTACTAAAAGTAACTTCATAAAAATATACCATGCAAACAAATAATAGTGTAACAGATTATTTTGGTGCGACCTACTTTATTGAAAAAAATAAAGAAAAGGATCTGATTATCTTTTGTGTAGATGAAAATACCAGCTACCTCGAATTGCTTAAACACCTGCTGGAAAGGCCGAATTTTTCCGTCTTTACCTTTTCATCTGGGGAAGAATGCTTGGAATATCTTCAATTGAAACCAAATTTGGTGATTTTAGATTACCATTTGAATAGAGTCAACCCATATGCTATGAATGGTGACAAAATAGCGGAATTGATTCAGCAAAAAGTTCCAGAAGCGGAAATTATCATGATTTCCTCCGATTATAAATTTAATTTGATTTCTGAGCTCCACCTTTCCTCCGTGAAAAATGTCATCTACAAAGACAGTCACGCGTTTGAAAAGATCAAAATCGAAAGCGAAAAAATATTGGAAAAGAAACTTAAAAGTAAAACAAACTATAAACTATTTTTTTTTGTTGCACTCTTCTTTTTTGTATTTGAAAATATTCTTCTGCTTTTACTTTTAGCTTAAGTATAAGTTAAGAATTAGGAAAAATATACGTTTACTAAAAGTTGAACAGCTATTTTATTTGCTATTTACTGGAAAAGTTAAAACCAATCTGCAGCAGTTCATTTTTTGTCAAGTTTTCTGGTGAAAGTAATTTGTGCGTTGTTTGGTCAATCACAAGTAAGTTCAATTTTTCTTCCAGACATAAATCAATATCGTGCGTGGAAAATAAGATGCATTTACCTAAATCGTTGGCGATATAACTTAACGTTCGGATGAGTCTTTTGCGGTTTCCATAATCCAAAAAAGCAGTTGGTTCGTCTAAAACAAGAATAGAAGTGTCTTGCGCCAATGCCCGAGCAATTGCAATTAATTGCCTTTCACCATCACTCAATTCTGTGGTGAATCGCTCTGTGAATTCTTCCAAACACAGTGTGCGAATCGCATTTTCAACGTGTTCTTTATCCGCTGCGCTCAAACGTCCAAACGTATCGGTGTGGGGAGTTCTTCCCATGGAAATATACTCTCTTACAGTGAGGTATTCCACGCCATCAAATTTTGCTTCCACAAACGCTATTTGTCGCGCTAGTTCTTTCGCTTTATAAGAGGTTAAGGATTTGTTTTTCAGTGTAATGGTTCCGGATAAAAGTGTTTTTTTTCCTATTAATGTATGCAGAAAGGTTGTTTTTCCCGAACCATTGGAACCAATCAAACTGTAAATTCCACCAGCTTTTAAAACTAAATCGCCTGTCTCAATTAACATGGTTTTATACCCAATTTCAACGGAATGGAAGTGTATCATTTGAGGCGCTTTAAAACAATTAATATAATCAAAGGTGCACCAATAAGGGATGTAAACGCATTAATTGG
>Ga0075465_10000170_pt1 | contig 11324 bp, 23 predicted proteins | sample DEB19_08_DNA_6_FD_71484 | JGI IMG/M metagenome (GOLD analysis project Ga0075465, IMG submission 71484) | Aqueous microbial communities from the Delaware River and Bay under freshwater to marine salinity gradient to study organic matter... | ecosystem: Environmental > Aquatic > Marine > Coastal ...
TCCGTTTTTTGGTTGATGCTGGCCATCTTCATCGCCAGTTCAAGCTTGTCGGACACCGTGGCCTTGGTAAGGTCGCTCCACGACACCGCCCAGTTCCCCACAAGGAACCCACCTTCAACCAGTTTGTCTACGAGAGCATTGATCAGCGGCAGTACGTGGTTGACGCGACGAGCGTTGATGGTCTGGGACCATTCCTTGGCGTCCTCAGAAGACGCCCGCTCACCCGATTGGGTGCCCACGAGGATTTTCAGGGGCATTTCAACCGACGCCGCGAACGACATCAAGGCCGTCATGAAAAACGACTCGGGAACCGAAAGCTGCACGTTCATTGGCTTGGCCTGAATGCCCTGCAGCATGAGCACTTGATCGAAGCCCTTGGCGTAGCTATCAACCTGCTTATTCATAGCCTCAAGAATGCCGTCAGGCTCAACACCCATGGCCATTGCCATGTCACGGAGCGAAGCGTCCTTGTCGACTTCGAGCACCGGAGCAGCCTTGGCGTTCTTCCAGAACCCCTCGCCGCCAGCACCTTTGATCTTTTCCATGTCGATCAGATCGTTATAGCCCGCTTCGAGCAACGAACGACCGAAAACAGTCCCGTCAGTCGACCAAATCATCACCCGGCTCGGGTGCACCATGAACGACCGCGCCTTGGGGTGTTCACGACGGTTCTCGATGACGTCAGCCTCGTTGAATTGGAACATCAACGGTTGACCATAGGTCTCGGACTTGACGTTGTGGTCCCATTGCGACACGGTAATCTGCGAAGACCACGCCGGGATGACTTCCACTAGGCTCGTGATGCCGATGGTCTTGGACGGGTCGAGAGGCTGCTCAAAACCAAGCCCGTCCGACACGCGCAGGATCAGCGCAGAGTAATTTCCGACCATCGCCCGCCGATCGGCTTCGGCCATCTTCTGCCAAAAGTTAAGCCTCCGGAAGTGCTTGATGACTGCTTCTTCTTGGGCCGTGTTGGTATCTTTAGCATCAGCCGCCAATTTGGGGAAGTCTTCCCACGTTTTGGACGCCGTCTTGTGCACCGCAGCCTTTGCGAGGCCGTTCCGCTGGTACATCTTGAACAGCATGTTGAAGCTGATGCTGTCGGGCCAACCAAAGTCCTTGGCATAGTTGTGCTTGGTCTGTCCGAAGTAACCTGGGAACATTTCCGAGATACGCCTAACCGAGTTCAGGACCGCAGTCGCTGCTTTCTCGGTTATCGTGGTTCTCTCGTTCACGCTGGTTTCTTCCTCAAGAACATCATAGCCTTAGCACGGGCCTTTTTCACTGCCGCAAACGCGCGGCTGGTCGCGTCGACGATGTCGTCTTTGGACATTTCCGGAAAGTTCTCCAATTGCTCAAAGAACTTCTCGTTCCACGACCCACGGACGACCATCACATTACCGTGTTCGCACTGTGCTGAGAACGGCGAGAACCGGGTTGTCTTGTCACCCGTTTCCGTGCTGGACCGCACGTCGTAATCGTTCAGCAGGCTTGTGTAGTCCTCGATCTGGCTTTTGCCCGCTTGGCCGGGGTCCTGCGCAATGTCAATCACGATGTCCGGATCGGTGATGGCATCACGCGCAGCCGTATCTTTAACCAGTTTCTGCACCCCAGAAGGCGACTTGAAATCGTAGGTGCAGTCAAAGACAACGAACTTGGGGTTTTTCTCGTCCCCAGTTACCCCAATCTTCACCGAAGCGGTTCCGTCAGGGTTGTTCTGACCAGTCAGTGGCGTCGCCGCCAAGTCCCAGCCCCGCGCTTTCCGGATGCAAACTGGTGGAATATCGACGATCGTCACCCACTCGCGCTTAAAGTACATTCCTGCGCTGGGACGGATTTTCCAGTTACCGCCGAGTAGCCGTTCGCGTTCGACCAGCGGCAGCGACATCAGGTTCGCCATGTAACCGGGGTCGGCCTGCATCAGGATTTTGTTGTCCGTCAGCTTCGACGAGATGAACGTCACCGACTTCGCTGGGATCGGCACTTCCTCGCCATTCGGCCCCGGCATCGTGTATATTTCGAGTTCTTCCGGCGTGTCAGCCCAAATGATGTTGTCGCCGATGCGGACGAACCAACGAAGGACCCCAGACCGTTCCGGGATGGCGTAACCAGTGTTCTGATCGATCCACCAACTGATGAATTCCGCCACCCAGCTGTCTGCGTCGGGGTTGGTGGTCGCCCGAACGTAGGGGCGAACGCCGCAAGTTGACCGGTTCCGTGACAGCATGTAGAAAAACTGCTTGGCCGAGAAGTGCGTCAATTCGTCGAAGCACAAAAGGGCGATCGCGCTGCCCTGCCAGTTCAAAACGCTTTTGTCGTACTCCAAGTGCGCCATGGAAATGTTGGCTCCCGAAGGGAACCGCCAATCCAGGGTCATGTCCTTGGGGTCGCCACCAAGCGGCGCGTACATGTAACTGCTTTCGTCCCACAGACCCCCTTCATTCCTGATTTGGGTCGTGGTGCGGCGAAAGATCACCGCGCCGAACTTGGGGTTCCCGATGTTCCGAAGCGGTTCCGCTAGGAGCGCCCAAGACTTGCCACCCCCGGCTGCCCCGCCGTAGATCGCGATATCGGCTGGGCTACTCAGGAAGGCCGTTTGAGGACCTTCCTGAGGACGGATTTCAGTCAACGGACACCTTGGCGGTCGCCAGAGGCTCGGTCACCCATTTGACCAACCAGTCCGATGCTGCGTACTTCCAGGTCCACGGGATCGGCATCCAAACCACGATGTGGATGGCCACGCTCCCGACCTTCACCCGCGCCTGCACTTGCCGGTTGTCCACTTTCAGGGATGCTGCTGAATGTGCCATTGATGACCTCGTGGGTTTCCCTGCCATTCGTCGGCAAGAAGAATTGCACCGTCATGCCACCGTTCGGCAGCATCGTCTCGGTTCTGGTGACGTAACCACGCTTTTTCCCGATCGTGGACAGCATGTACTTCAACACGCCGCCGTCACCTGATCTTGCCAGCGCCTTGGCCTTCGCCTCGGCATCGTCCAGAAACGTCTCTTGGATGTCTTCCAGCAGTTCCGACAGGTTCAAGTCGCGCTGGATGAACGTATCGATGGTGCGCCGTGACCTTCCGAGCGCTTGTGCCACCGCTGCGATGTGACCGTCAAATTTTAGCAGCGCCACGGCAACGTCCAACGAAAGAATAAGACCATCCGGTTCTCGCACCGTGGGGCACGTGAAAAGATCGTAACCCTCGACAAACTCGGGCCGTACTAGGTCCTGATATTCGTCAAAGATCGACAATGCGTAGCACTCCGGGGGACTTGCCCTGGTTGAACCGCGACCTCGTGGCAGCGTCCCGAAGGACCCCCAACAGTCAGGCCACTAACTTCCCTAGGGTCGTTTCGACCCGCAGGTTGGACTGGAGTATTCTCACGAATACCTTGTTGCCCTTGATTTCTTCGATTAGCGCCATCACGGCGTCAGCGAACTGCGCCATTTGGACACCCACAGTTTCCCCCGCCTTCACGATGCGCGACTGCACCTCGACGACTGGTTCTGGTTTTTCATTGGCCTCATGTTCCACGCGACGCAGGGCCTCGAAAGCTTTGCTGGTCAAAATAGCCGGGGTGCGATCGCCGTTCCGGAGGAACCCAAAGACCTTGCTGGGCGCGAACAAGGAGAAGTCGCTCGGAGCGCGCAGCTTGACAAAAATCATGCCGGGAAACAGGGGGCATAAGAATGACACCACCTTGCGCATCCGGCGATTAAGCTTTTTGACGCGCTGACGGGGTACATAAGCCGGTGCACCGCAATCTGCGGCAACTGCGTACTCGCAGCCCGGTTTGACCCTCAGAATGTACCAGCGCGAATCGTCCATGAAGATAGTATAGCACAGGGCAGAGGCGGCGTCAAGTACCGGGGTAATGAGAAGGATTCTGCACGTGGCAGCGGTGCACCGGGGTGGGGCGGCAGGGCAGCCCCACGCGGGGGCGCAGCGGGCGGGCCGGGGGACCGCGTGGCGGGGTGGGGCAGCTGGGGTAGTAGCGGCCAGCTGCACAGGGCCACGGGCGGGCCGCGCCCGTGCAGAGAGTGGTGTCATGCCCGAGTGTTTTTTTGGCGCGAGGCACGGGCGTCGTCCGGACACCCCGGTGTATCTCCGCACGGGCGGGTCCCCTACTTGCTGCAGGTGCAAAGCTGCGACGCAGAAAGCCCGCTACCAGAAAAGCCAGACGGCGACCGACGCGAAGACCGCAGCACCAGCGACAGCGAGGGCGGGGGCGAGAAAGAGAGCTTCCATGATTCGTTCCTTTCGTTTCCTATTCCTCATTCTACCACGTCCCACCCCTCGTGTCAAGCGTGACGTGTGTGCGTACACACACAACGCACCCTGCGTCCGTGCACAGGTGCGAGGCTTGACCCCCACCCTTCCCCATGGTAGAATGGGGGACGATCCACACAGGAGTTTGCCATGATTCGTCGCCTCGCTTCCCGCTTCGCCTTCTGGGCGCTGTGCGCGTCCTTCCCCTCGGTGCGCCGTGCCCCGCGTGGGCGGTTTGCCCGTGCGCGTCTGGTCTGGTCGTGCCGCTTCCCGAATGGGTCTTCGTCCCTGCTTCTCCTCTGTGGCCCGGTCGCCGTGCATGGGGTCGCCCTTTCCGAGTGGTGTGGCCCGGTGGGGTTCCGGCTTGCGGGCCTCGCCTTCCGCTGGGTCTGATTCCTTCTCCGCCCATGCGTCGCCGCGCCCCCGCTTGCCGGGGGCGCTGGCTTGTCGGGGGTTAGCCCTCTGCTTCTGCTTGTGCCGCGCTGCGGGCTGCTTCTGCCGCCTCGTCTGCGGCGAGGGGGGTGCCGATTCGCTTTGCCACGGTGGCTGCTGCGTTTGCGTGGCGGCGCGCGGTGGCGGCGGCTTTCTGTGCCGCTTCCTTGGTGGTGGCGCGGTGCGCCTTTTCGGCCTCGGTTCGCACGGACGCACAGTCGATGTGCGCGGGTGCACAGGTTCGACGCTTGACACGCATTGCCTCGATGTGGTAAAATGGGGACAAGACGCCCAGATGTGGGAGAGGTGACGCCGAATCATGTCTCGATTTCGGGGGGCTGGCACAGGCCTATGCCTTGGCGTCACCTCTCCCGCGTGTCGTGACGGGCGTCTTGCCACCATTTTACCACATCGCGCACCCCATGTCAACGTGCATCCGCGCACAGCCGATGTGCACGGGCGCACAACGCGGTGGCTTCCCCCCGACCCCGCGACGTGGTAAGATGGGTATACAGGGCGAATCACCGCCCGCAAGGAGAGACACAGATGCCCACCCCCGTCGACCACGTAGCCACCCACGCCGAAGCCGCAGCCCGCGTCGCCGCCCTCGTGCGCGCCTTGCCAGACAGCGCCATCTGCGCCCTCGTAGACGCCATGGCTTGGGCCGTGCAGGAAGGCCACGATGCCGACATCGTCCAGACGCTGGAAGACGGCCTCTGCATCGCTGGCCTTCTGGAGCAGACGGTCTAGACTAGGCCTCTCGGTTCGCCGCCTCGGTGGAGGCGGCATTCCCGGCGACCTATACGCCCCGTGGAATACTCGATACATACCCACCACGGAATAGCTTGACACCAATCCCCGGGTGTGGTAGAATGGGGACACAGACAGCGAATCATCGCACAACCCTAAAGGAACGCCAGATGACCAACTACACCTACACCACCGACCGTGACGCCTTCGCAGGCATCGCCATGCACCACGCGACCCGCGCCAAGGCCGAAAAGCTGGCCACCACGCTGGAAGCGGAATACGGACGCCTTTCCCTTGGCGTCGCCACCGACGACAACGACGTCGTGACGGGCTGGATCGTCACCTTCGCCGCAGATACCGACGAAGAGCAGGAAATCTACTCGGGCGGGAAAGTCCCCAGCCTCGCCGTGGTGCTGGATACCTGCGCCGAGGAAGGGATCGACCCCACCCCCGCCGAGGAAGAGGAAGCGCCCCGCGTCTCTGGTTCCGTGGTCCCCGAAAGCTACCGGTCCCTGTATCGGCTGGCTTCCACGACCGGGCGCAGCAACGGCGACTGGCTGGCGGAACAGCTGGCCATCGACACCCTCGACGGCAAAGGAAACTTCATGATGGACGACTTCATCGCCGTCCTCGAAAGGAACGCCGTGCCCCTGACGGGCAAGTGGGCCGCGCTGCGCTTCGGCGGCGGCAGAGGCTGGCAGGGACGCTTCCGGATGAACGGGCGGCAGGTGCTGGAGAAGATGGTCGTCAAGACGCGGGCTTACGTCGATAGCACCGGATCGACCCTGCGCCCTTCCGACGAGTGGCTGGCCGATATGGAGACGAAGCACGCCAAGTGGCTGGCCAAGGAAGCCAAGCGTGAGGCCGCCGCGCTGGAAGCCGTCAAGTCCACCGTGGAAGGCTGACCCCAGACACCCAGTGCCCCCGACCAAGGGGGCACTTCCCACCACACCCCCTCACCAATGGAGACTTCGCTATGTTTGCTACCCTCGCCAAAATGTTTATTCTCGTCTTCTCAACCTCCGAAATGGACACCCTCGTGGGTGCCTACGACACCAAGGCCGACTGTGAAGAAGTCGCGTGGGTGATGGAGCGCTATCTTTCCGGTGGGGCGAAGGCCTATTGCGTCTCGGAGGACGACGCATGAGCGGGCGCATCGTGGGACTTCCGTGGGACGCCATCCAGAAGCTGCAACAGAAGGACACAAGCGCCCGCGAAACGATCGACACCAGTAAACAAGGTGACTATGGCGCTGACCCAATCGGCGATGGTACCTTTCGGATGGTCCCAAGCGGCGACATCGTGAACCTCGCCGAACGGAATCGGAGATTGGCAAAATGACGGGTTATCGTCGCCTTGTTTCCCCCGACCCCGCAGAGCAGGCGCTTCGCGACAAGTGGCACGAAACAAAAGAGGCGCTTGACCCTGCGGAAGCGGGGTCGGTGCTTAGACATACCCTCGCCGACAAAGCGCTAACCGAGTTTCTGTGGCGCAGGGTAAACACCATCGTGGCGAAAGATCGAGCCAAGCACCCCAAGGCGAAACGAAACATGGCCGTGGGATCCATGGGTTCCAACAAGACGAGGGCGCTTCCATGAAGTATCGTGCGATCCTGTACCACGGGGCAGACGAATGTTTCTCGTGCCACGGGGACGACCTGCTAGCGGTGCTGCAGGCCGCAGGTAGGGCCATGGCGAAAGAACGTCAAGGCCGAAAGGGGCGATGCGACGGGGGCACCGTGTTTCAGGATGGCAGGGTCAAGTACACCCTCATCGATGAACACTGGGTATAGACACACGTTTCGAGGCGGAGCGAAAGAAGCCGCTATGCAGCGGGCGCATACCCATGCTGCGGTGCAGCATTGCCTGTCACCACCGTCACTACCTAGAGAGGCCATACGGGTCCCGAGAGTGGTGGCACCCGTGCCCCGCCTTAGGATCCTCTCTGACACCCCTCTCTAGATTCAGTAGGTATAGAGAGGTAGTGACGGTGGTGACAGACCCCCTCTCGGCCCGTCCCCACGGGGTCCAGTGCGTCACTACCTACTCTTTCGACAGGTGGTGACAGACCGTTAGAGGTAGTGACGGCGCCTTCGCACTGACACCCCTCTGCCTTGCGTCACAGCCCCTTAGGGGTAGTGACAGACATTCTCTCCGCGTCACTACCTGCGCCCCGTGGCACTACCTCGGCCAACAGTAGGTAGTGACAGACGCATGCTGCGGGTGCAAAAGACGAGCCATGTCCCCCGTGCATAGCTGCGTTTCGCACCGTCCCCACGAAACCCTATCGACACATTTGTGTTATGCCCTATCGGCCTCGGGGCGCTTGCGCCCCGATTTCTTAGCGTTTCACCCGTGACATATTGACAGGTCAACTCCGCTGTGGTAGACTGGTGATAGGACGCGAATCATAGCGACAAGGAGACACATGATGGCCAGCTACTTCCACCCCGACTTGGGCGTCCTGCGCGCCAAGCTGACGGAACAGGGCTTCACAGAGACGGTGCAAGCGCACGACGACTTCACTCTTGTTTACTCGCGCCACGGCGACGTGGTGATGATCGATCTGCCCGAGGGCGAGGTGTACGAGAAAGTAGAAGCCCACTTCGATTTCAACACGGGTGTGTCGCTCCTCATGTTGCTGGGGTTCCCGCTATGACCCTCAAGCCCGAAGCTGGTAAGCGCTACAAGTTGCGCAACGGCATGGTCACCCAGCCGCTGGAGTGGGACGGCGATGAGTTTTTCACCAAGGGCATGCTCGACGGGTTCCTTCCCATGTGGTTACCTTCGGAAAGGTCGTCGTTCTTCAATGGCGGTGGTGATGAAAGCACCAAGTACGACATCGTCGAGGAGTACACCAAATGAGTGAGCGTGGCCACCATCTTGGCGACGGGGCATACATTGTCCCCGACCCATACGGAACACATCAGCTGTGGTTCAGCGCCAACCACCACGTAAATCGCGTCGTAGCCCTCGGCCCGGCTGCGTTCGAGGAAATGGCGCGATGGATCAAGAACTGGGCACCACCGGCATACGTCGAAGCACTTGAGAGGGGACTGAAATGACCGGAGCAGGCACAGTAGAAAGAACCACCTGTGGTAAGTGCGTCACGCACGAATTCTGCGGGCGTCACGGCTGCACTGCGACCATATACACCGAGGCCAAGGCAGTCGCTTTCCTGACGGGAACGAGGCTACCGTTCTTCCGCACGGGCAGCCGTGAGGTTTGCGACCCAGCGCCCACGGATACCGACGTAGACTTCGTGATGCTGGTGCCCGAAGATTGGAACTCGCTAGACTTTGACAACGCGTTCGAGAGGGCGGGCTTCCGCAACACCAGCCGCGAACATGCCGACACCTACGAGTCAAGGAACGCCCCGATCGAAACGTACCGTTGCGGTGAGGTCAACTTGATCGTCACGTGGGACAGGTTCACTTTCGGTAACTGGCGCGGGGCGACGTCAATCGCCAAGCGACTGAATCTTCTAGACAAGGGCGACAGGATCGCGCTGTTCCAAGGGGTCCTCTACTGCAACTGGGCTGACTGGCTCGTACGAAACCACGCACAGGAGTTTTGACATGATCACGATACACAAGTATGAAGTGTCGATAGACGAAACCGTGTTCGTCACGATGCCACTCGGCGCAGAAATTCTTACGGTGGCACTACAGCACAACAAGACGTGCGTTTGGGCTAAGGTGAACACCCACCACCCGAAAATGCAACGAGTGTTCCACTGGCGCGGCACGGGCCACGATGCCGAGGGACTGGGGCACTACGTCGGAACAGTGCAACTGGAGGGTGGGGCACTGGTGTTCCACCTATTTGAGGGGAGAGAACCATGACCTTTGACCAAGAACTCTCGCGCCGCTATCGAGGGCGACCGTTTCGAAACTGGCTGATCGCCGGGGTCCTGATCATGCCGGGTGTCTGCGCTGTCGTCCCCGGTGACTTCTGGGGGAACATGATCGGGGCATCAGTGGGGCTGATCATTCCGGTACTGCTGCTCTGGAAGGCCGACGACATGGAGAACATCAGATGACCGACGATCCTTTCAAGCCCTTGAGTGCCAAGAACAAGAAACCCGCCCTGTCAATATCGGGGCGGGAAATCAATAGCCCCAGCAAGGCACGAGCAGGTGCCGACAGGTCGCTGTTGGCCGCGATAAAGAACAAAACGAAATACAAGGACAAGAAGAAATGACCCATAAAAATGACCAAGGACGAATCGAAAAAGCCAATCAGCGTTACTACAAAGCTGCGCACCGGATACAAACAGCTATTGCCTACCACCCAGACAGGCCGACCGATCCTTACAAGGACCTGCGCACCGGGGTAGACATGTCCAAATCGGACATGGCTGGTCTGGCAAAACTGCTTATGGACAAGCGTTTGTTTTCGCTTGCCGAGTATGTAGAAGCGTTAGCGAAATCTGCCGAAGACGAAGCGAAACAGAAAGAAGATGAGTTATCTGTTCGCTTCGGTATAAACGTGAGAACGCTATGACCCCCGCACAATACATCGAAGCGGCGCGGGTGCCCAAGCACTTAAGGCCATGGCGCGACGGCAATCGGAATTTTCGGTTCGTCAAAGCGCGTGAGTTGTCTATGAAACTGGGCTGCACGGAGTTCGCCGTGCTGTCTGAAGTGAACGAGTACGGAATACACATGGTCGACGAATACGGTTTCGGTGGCCACGTCATCATGATCGACACCCCACACGAACTTAAAAAACACCTGCCGATTTTCTTGCACGGGCGCGGTCGCATCCTCAAGACCGGGCTAGGGCTTGGCTGCGTCGTGCGCGGTCTGTTGACCAAACCGAACGTGGAACACATCACCGTGATCGAAATCGACCCCCGGATCATCAAGTATGTTGGGCCGGAGTTCGCAGGAAATCCACGCGTCACAATCGTGCAGGGCGACGCGTTGAAGATGGAAGTCAACCCCTACGGGCGGAAGTGGGACTTCGCGTGGCACGACATCTACACCGAGGGGAACGAGGGGCTGCAGGTGTTGCACGCCGAACTGATGGTGAAGTATCAACCGTTCGCGAAAGTCCAGGGCGCATGGGCTTTCCCACGGGAATTCGCAAAGCGCTGGCCGTACAAGCTGTTGGGTGCGCCAAACACGTGACATATTGACACCAGCCCACCGGCATGGTACGGTGGGCATACAGGGGGCGAATCATGCCAAGATTACCAATTCCGGTCGTATACGAAGGTGTGCGATACGGTTCTCTGACCGACTTTGCCGCAGCGATCGGGATCAGCATATCTCAGGCATCGAAGAGACGCAAGGAGGGCACCATAGCGGATATTGTGCCGCTGCGCCCCGGTGAAAAATCCTGGGATAGAGCCGCCGATGCCCTGCGCCAAGGTTGTGCGGCGCACGGTTTCCAGTGGCGATCGCAGGCCGACGCCGCAAAGGAACTGGGCGTGGGCCAAAACACCGTGTGTGACGCACTGGCGATGGGAACATTCGAGGCGCTAGTCGCCAGAAGAAAGGGTATCCGGGTATGAACGTTGTGAGGCATTCGCGCGACTTCCTCGCAGAGGCGATGTCGCGACCCGCTATCGCGGCGTTGGTGAAAACCACGAAGGCACAAATCGCGCAGCACCCCGAGGAATGCGTCACCGTGGGCCAACGCCATTCGGCCATCCAGATCAGGGTAGGCAAGGGCAAGCGCACGTGGGTGTCGATGCGGACGTTGTTGTGGATGTACGAAGTTGCGCCGCACACCGACTTGGACCCGCCTGCTTTCGGCACCCCGACCTGTGGAACGGCTGGCTGCGTCAACCCCGCGCACCAGCAACCCCGCGCCGAAACGCAACGGATCAAGGTGGGGAAAAATGCTGCCCTTTAATTACGA
>Ga0075465_10000171_pt1 | contig 11315 bp, 16 predicted proteins | sample DEB19_08_DNA_6_FD_71484 | JGI IMG/M metagenome (GOLD analysis project Ga0075465, IMG submission 71484) | Aqueous microbial communities from the Delaware River and Bay under freshwater to marine salinity gradient to study organic matter... | ecosystem: Environmental > Aquatic > Marine > Coastal ...
GAAGACCGGCTCGATGCCCGAAGAGACGTTCTGGGCATAGAGGCTGATCGTGCCGGTGGGCGCGATCGAGGTGAGCAGGGCGTTGCGGATCCCGTGGGCCCGGATCTCCCGCTGGATGGCCCGGGGCATCCGTTTCATGTTGCCCGAGGTGAGGAAGCCCTCAGCATCGAACAAGGGGAAGGCCCCCCTCTCTTTGGCCAGTGCAATAGAGGCCTTGTAGGACGCGATCGCAATCGCCCGCATCCACTCGCTGGTCTTGGCCACTGCCTCGGGAGAGCCATAGCGTAGGCCCAGCATCAGCAGTGCATCAGCGAGACCTGTGACGCCTAGACCAAGACGGCGCTTGGCGCGGGCCTCTTCCATTTGGGCTTCCAAAGGAAACAAGCTCACGTCGATGACGTTGTCCATCATCCGGATCGCCGTGGCCACCAACCTGGTCAGCAGGGCCCCATCGAGCTTCGCCCCCTTGGTAAAGCCCCCGGTGATCAGCATTGGCATGTTGATCGAGCCCAGCAGGCAGGCACCATAGGGGGGCAGGGGCTGTTCGCCGCATTGCCCGGTCAGGATGCCATTGAACGCACCCATGTGACGCTGCGACTCCGTGAAGCAAAATACTTCAGCTTCCATGCCGGAAGGTTCCACGCTTTCGACAACTGGATACCGCGCCTTGGATACTCCCGCCGTGGCCGCTTTCAACCGGTAGGTCGGAAGGCCAAGAATATTCGAGTGGGTCGCCGAGATCGACAAGCGCCAGCAGTCTTTCATGGGCGACAGTGATCCCGTGACTCCCATCGTATTCAACATCAACTTCACTTCGGCCAAGAACACGTGATCTTTGGCACTGATCTGGATGCAGCCATCCGTCGTGGCATAGCCGTCAGAGTCGGCGAGACCAGCAAGCCATTTTTTCTTCTCGGCAAGAGGGGCTGTGGTCGGCACGAAAGATTTGGGCTGAAAAACATCCTTGCCAAAATCAAGGTAGTCCTTCTCTGCGTCCGGGTCGCTACCTGCGTAGCCGCCGGACGCAGCATAGGTCTTGCGGGACCGAGCCTTCCAATCGTGCGGGATGTTACGCTTTGCCCCGTAGAGACCGATATACTGAACGCCAGTCTCCACCTTCACCCAGCCGTCGCCAGAGAAAAACCCTTGGGCATAGTAGTCTAAGCCAACGATCAAAGAAGTCCCGTCTATCACCGGCCACGCGCCTTTGGTCAATTTGTCGCCAGGTTTCAAATCTACCGCCTTGATCCGGCTACCATCTTGGAGAACAAAACGGTGAGCCTCAGTGCAGCGCAAGACGGCTCCGTCTGAGGTCGTTATCGTGACCATCGCCTGATTTTCGCCTGTCTTTTTCGGTATGACCTTGGAAAACTCGACGCCGTTCCAAACCTGAGTGGGGATACCGACGCGACTGATGATCGGAAGCCAGCCTTTGTCAGTCAGGATCGGCGTATCCCCGGAAACACAGGGGTTGGTCGCCGCAATGGTCTCGCAGTAGTTGAGGTTGTTCATCTCGTTGATGCGGTCGATGAACAGCACGCCCGGTTCAGCGTGGCCGTAGGTGTTCTTCATGATCAGGGCCCAGAGCGCGCGGGCCTGAATGGTTTTGTAGACCTTGCCTTCGAAGACCAGATCCCAGGGGGCGTCTTTCTCGACAGCTACCATGAACGGATCGGTGATCAGCACCGAGAGGTTGAAGTTGCGCAGGCGCAGCCGGTCATGCTTGGCCTCGATGAAGGCCTCGATGTCCGGGTGGTCGCAGCGCAGCGTGGCCATCATGGCCCCTCGGCGGCTCCCGGCTGACATGATCGTCTTGCACATGGTGTCCCAGACATCCATGAAGGTCAGCGGGCCAGAGGCGTCGGCCGCCACACCCTTCACCAGCGCGCCCCTTGGCCGGATGGTGGAGAAGTCGTAACCGATGCCGCCACCCTGCTGCATGGTCAATGCAGCCTCTTGTAGCATCTTGAAAATCCCGCCGAGGTCATCCGGCACGGTGCCCATGACGAAGCAGTTCCCAGTGTGGATGCCGCCCGCCAGTTGGAACGATGCCGTGGTCGGCACGGCGGGACAGAACACCGGCTCTGGATCAGCATATTCGCCCACTGAGACAACCTGCCAGTTGTAGACCGGGGTGTCACCGAAGCGCTCACGGTGATGTGCTCGGATGAAGTCTTCGGGGATCATGGTGCAGCGGTTGAAACTGACGTTGTAGAGCGTTTTGTTACGCAGGCCGTAGTTCGTTGTTTCGGTCAGTTTTGAGGCATACATGACCTCCATCCCCGACACAGCACCATGGCCCATAACCCAGTTACGCTCTTCAAGACCGCATGTCAGCATGGGGCGATGGTCGCGATTGCACACAGATCCATCTGCTGCAAACCAGCCGCGCAGAAAGCCCTGAAGATAGGCGGGCGTTGCGCTCTCGGCAGGTAAGGCTTTCAGGTCCACATCTGACGCGCCACGATAGAGCGTATCACCATCGAAACTGGGTGGGGTAGATTGTGCCCAGTCCGAGAAATACTTGGCCAGTTCGCTCTTTTCGCCGCAAAGCCGGACGCGGAAAACACCAGCGGGCTCCACGGAGCCATCACCATAGATGACGCCGTGTTGGACCCCCTTGAAATAGTCGCGGTCATGTTGTGTAGCCAAGTCGTTCGTGCGGACCACGCGCTTGAGCGCATCACCAGTGGTCAGTTCGCTCGTGGTCTTTTCAGAACCATCGGCGAGAAGCCAACGGTGCCCAACAGTCGCATCGACCGTGCTTTTCTGAGCACCGTTGTAGCCGCCCTTCAGTGACACGCATGCAGTTGGCTGTTCACCATGCGCGAAGATCGGCGCGCTGACCCACTGACCGTTTCCGTCGAGGATGGTGACGGTCTGACCGGCCACGTCGCCGATTCCGACGATGCCATACTCAGCCGTCAAAATTTGCGCGGTGGATGCCAAGCAGTTGAACAGGGTGACGTTGCGGCCCGAGCCCGCGCCGGCAAGGATGCGGCCAGCGGGCAAAAACTTGTAGCCCTCGAGGGCCTCGTAGAACTCTTGTTCGCGCTCCGGCTCGTTGATCGAGAGCGCCTTGGCGACCCGGCGCCAACTGGCTTCAACGGTCGCTTCATCGACGTTGAGCCGGTATTTCATGTTCCAAATGTCATGGGAGATTGTCATGGTTGGTCCTGATTGGGAGGAGACAGAGCCGGCAGTCTTCTGTGAAGACCACCGGCTGCGCAAGTGCTGTTTAACGGTTCACTGCCCGCTCTTCACTGAACTTCTCGGGGAAGCGTTTCATCAGCTTGTGGATGTTCTCCGTCAGGATCTCGGAGAACAGGAAGCCGCTTTCGGCGCAGATGCTCTCGACGTTGCCTCGGACGGCATAGAGCAGCCCGACCATCTTCTCCCGGTCGAGCGGGGTGCCATAGAAGATGTGGCGTTTCATCTGGTTGGCGAACTGCCCCACCGACCACATCAGGTCTTGGTGGGGCTCCAAGGGTTCCCCACCGTAGAGCGGGGCCTCGAAGAAGTGCAAGCCGATGGCAACATACCACATGATGTCGCCGAGCTCCTCGCGGAAGTTGGCGATGTCCTTCTCGCCCTCGTAGATCTCGGCCATCTCGGTGGTGAGGCCGAGGACGCAGTGCAGCAACCGCTGATCGCTGGGGGCCTCGGTGCGGATGGCGTGGGTGATGTAGTTATCCATTGTGGACCTCATTGGGGATGGTTTTACGAAATTGAATCCAGCCAGTCAGATTGCCATGCAGATGCGGGGCATAATTGGTTGGATCCGGCAGGGCTTGGTGTTCAACGGGGGAGGCATGCACCCGGTCAGACCCTATCAGGGAGTCGTAACGGGCGATCTCGGAGTCCCGATCGCCGTTGCCGTCGAAGGGGGTGTAGCTGATCCGGGCGCAGCGGGCCGCCGAGACCCGGAGGTCCTGATCATCGACATAGGGCGTGTGCCACTGGTTCTCCTCGAGGGTCTGAGGCACGCACTCGTCGAGGGCTTGCCTCACGAGGCGCGCGAGGTCCTGCAGGTGCGGCTCGGCCGCCTCATGATCCCGCAGCCACAGGAAGTTGGCCCAGTCCGTCGCGGTGATCAGGGTATCGATCCACATGAACGGCTCGAGCAAGCGGTTGGGGATCTGCTTGTGGTAACCAGCGTTCATGAAGCCCTCGGCAGCGCTGACTGCGTTGTCCCGAGCCCGAAGCCAGGCAGCCTCACGGGATACCGTGTCGTTTCTGAACTTGATGAGTTCGTTGCACTCCTCAGTCGCCTGCATGCCCTTCTGGTTTGCCCCCCAGTGCCAAGGGACGAAGGGCGTGTTGCGCACCTCATCCAGCATCTTCTGGACCGGGACGGCGCGGGAGGACCTCGCATTCCGGGAAAAGGTCCTGTGAGTCATCACTTCACTATGCAGTATACGCGGGTAGCGCAATCGCAGGGTGTAGATCGGCGGACATCCCAAGTGGGACGACGCCAGGATCACCTCAACTTGCATCTGTGGCTGGCCCGGGTGTTGGTAGATCATCTTTGTATCCTCTGTGTGGTTCGGGACGACGCCCGTCTTCTAGGTTCCATCGGACGTTGTGGCACAAGACCACCGCGTTCCAAAGGATGTGATCGGTGTGCAGCAAGCCCGACTCTTTGTCGTGCTCCTCGCCCCGCAAATAAGCGAAGGTGTGTCTGAGCAAAGACCCTAGCAGCTGGACCCGAGGGAGCCCTAAAGACCAGTTCCAGCTGGCATATTTTTTCGCGCCAAACTCGGCCACCCGGACAAAAGCGTCCGTAAATTCCTGATACGGGATCAGGTCGTAGGGGAGCGCGCTCAGCTTTTCTCGCCGAGCTTTCCCCTCGCCGTCGGCACTGCGTAAAGTATCAACCACATTCCATCCCTTCCTTGACAAATTGAAACTCTCCCTTGGTCCTGTAACTTTTGGTGCTGCAGGATCAGGTCGCGGTCGGCTTTCGGCCAAGTCCGCTGGTCTACGTGGCGGCGAGACACAATGTAAGGTTGCATCTTGAGCCGCCCCCACCCCAGAAGTGGTTCGACGGTTTCGAGGATCAGATCCCGCGCCTGACCAACCGAGATGCCAAGCATCTCGGCCAGTTGGAACGGGCTCCGGGTCTTCTGGAGTTCTTCGATCATGTGTTCAGCTCAATCAGGTTGTCGACCTCAGGTCGTTTGTGGGTGATCAGGATGACCTGTTTTACCATCCCGGTGAGCCGCTGCAGAGACTGGGCCACATACTCGGCCCGAACGCTGTCCATCGACCCATCAATTTCATCGGCCATGAACAGTGAAAACATGCGGTTAGTCAGGATATGCCCCAGAGCAATACGCACGGCAAGGTTGCCGACGGCTTTCCCAGAGCCGGAGAGCAAATTGATTGCGTCCCCGTCGATCTTGATGTCGAAATCTTCGTCGATCTCGACGTGGTAGCGGACCCCGCCAGTCATCTCGCTGAGAACCCGCGAGGCGACTTTGTTCAGCGAAGGCAACAGGTGGGTCTTCACCCGCGTCTTGAGCTCGACCATGTCCACCCGAGCCTTGAGGTAGATGTCGGACTTCTCGACCAGAGCATTGTAGATCCCGACGTTGCGGTCATAGACCTCTTTCGCCTTGAGCCAGTTGGTCAAGGCGATCTCGTAGGGCACGGCCAGCTCCATCTGATTGACGAGGAGGGTCAGGCGGGCCTCGGCGTCCTTCAGCTCCTCGAGGCGCACGCGCTTCGGCTGTGCCTTTGCCTCGAAGTCGTCGAAGCGCTCCCACTGACGCTGCACCTCCCACTGCGCCGCAAGGGCGGTGATGCGCTCGGGGGCGTCCTTGATGGTCTCGCGGCGTGCCTGCTTGCCTTCCACCTGTGCATTGTAGGCGGTGTAGGCCGCGCTGGCGCGGGCGAAGGCCTCCTGCTCGGACTGGTGCTGCTTCCACGTAGCGAGGTCGGCGCTGCGATCGGCGGGCACGTCTTGGTTGTCGAGGGCAGCAGTGAGGGCGTCCCACTTCACCTGATTGCCGATGCGGCCACGGTGCTTCGCAATCTCTATGCGAGACATGGTGGGCATAGGCACTTCCACAGCGTCAGGCACGTTGCCTGCCACTGGCCAGCGGTGGCTGCACGCAGGGCAGCAGAGCTCACCCATGGCAAGCAGGCGCTTCCGCTCCACCCACAGGTCATAGGCCTCCCACAGCGCCGTGCGGCCGTCCAGCTCGGCCGCAGTATACTGCTCGGGGTCTATCTGGTCGCGCTCGACCGTGGTCTTGCGGATGAAGGCAAGGACCTCGGCGCGGTGCTCTTGGTGTGCGACCACCTCTTCGGTGACAGAGCATGCTGCCGGAGGGACGGGCGCGCGGGGCGCGCTGCTGAGGAAGCCCTCGATCTGCTGCAGCTCCGCATGGTCCTCGCGGGCCTGCTTCAGCAGCGGGACAGCATCCCCCTCGGGGCGGGCGCTCGTCGGTTGAGGCATTTGCCCAGCCAGAAAGCCAAGGAGGGTGTTCATCTCCTTCACGTCAGCCTGGGCCGCCGCCAGCGGGATCTCTGCAGACGGGACATAGCCCTCCGGCGCCACAGGCTCCTCTGGCAGCACCAGCATAGCCAGACGGCCCTGTGCCTCGCTCTTCAGCGCGTTGCCACGCTCCCCGCAGTGCTTGATGGCCATGTCGAGAGTGTCGAGGCCGATGGTGCGGTCGATCATCGCCTTGCGCTCGGCGGGCTTCATGTTCGACAGCTCTTCGACGTTGCCTTGGGTGCAGGCGTTGGCCGTGTCGAACACCTTCAGGTCGTAGCCGAGGATCCGGATGATGGCTTCGTTCACCGGTTTGGTGCCGGTGGCGATCGCCCCATCTGGTCCGGACAGGACAGGGTTGGCCCCCTTGCGGACGACGGTATAGGGGAGGTCACGCACGAGGAAGTCGAGCTCGATGTGCAGACCCTTCGGGGCCGTGCCCCGCAGCGCCGCCGTGCCGAACAGGGCGAAGCGGATCGCCTCAAGGATCAGGGACTTGCCGCTTTCATTCGGGCCGATGATGCCGGTCAGGCCCTCGTTGAAATGGATCGTCTTATCCATGTGCTTGACGAAGTTGTTCATATAGAGGCGGTTTATCATGATTGCACGATCTCCAGGATCTCGGCCCGGATGCTCTCCGGAAGGATTTTGCTCAACTCCGCGTTAAGGTCGAAGTTGTCGAACTCGGTGGTGTCGACCTCCTCGGCCTGCTCGGTGACCGAGGCCACGCGCTTTGCGATCAGGGAGAGGCAGTCGAGATCTTCGGGTAGGGTCTCGCCCTCGTTGAGCAGGACCCGGACATTGAGCATGCCCACATCCAACTCTCCGAGTTGCTCCAGAGTGACGGTGCGATACCAAGTGCCGTCGGCGTCCTCGGCATGGGTGTAGGGCTGTAGCGATCCCACCACCTCGATGTGCACCCCGTGGCGCTTCTCGTCGCGTCGCAGGTGGTCATGGCCAGTGATGACGTGCTTCACCCCAGCCTCAGCCATCAGGGCTGTTGGCACCACATTGGCACCGCCCCAGTCCACCACATCGAAGTGGCCGAACACTTGCTTGACGGGGACGGGGAGGCTCTGGAAGCCCTCGGCGGCCGAGCCGAAGACCGAGTAGGGCACAAAGCCCATCCCACCGATCACCTGAGGCTCGGTCACCACCAGGATGTTGACCTGTTGCTCGACCAGTCGGCGGAAGATCTCGAAGGACGAACGCTTCGTCGCGTCCTTGCTCGGGTCGTGGTTGCCCATCAGCACGATGAATGTGACATCGGGCTGGGTGATAGCCGCGGCCAGATAGGTGTCGGCCGCATAGAGCACGACCTCCGGCGGCACGATGAACTTGTCGAACAGATCACCCATGCAGACGTGATATTCGGTCGGCACCATCTGCAGACTTTTCTCGAAGTCCGCCCGCACCATCGCCTCCCGCTCACCGATGCGGTGCAGTGGAACGCCGGTCACAAACTTCCGGCCTAAATGTGGATCACCGAGAACAGTATAGTTCATTTGGTGGCCTCATATGCGGTCATCACGACCTTGATCTGGTGGAAGACATCGTCGAGCCCGTTGTGCTTGTCGCCGACAAACTCCAACTGGTCCTCGTATTTCGGGGGGACATCGGGGAAGTGTCGTGCCCGGATAAACGTGTTCTGGTCCATCGCCCCGGTCGGCCCCGTGAAGGCGAAGGGCATGTCGATGTTGAACTGGCGGCAGTAGCTGGCCACGAAGCTATAATCGAACGAGATTGGCTTGGCCCACATCCGCAAGCCCTTGCCGGCCCAACGGGCAAAGCCCTGCATCACCCGCTCGGGGAACTCCATGCGTGCGGAGATGTCCGACAGCACATCAGGAAACTGCGCCCAGAACGTCCGGGTGCCCTCATCCCAGAACCGCCCGGGTGCCATATGCAAACAGCGGTCAAAGACATTGGGATCAATCGTGCCTTCCTTCAGGTTGAAGCGAACAGCCGAGAGCTGGATCATATGGGAATGGCTGGGATCGGTGCCAGTGGTCTCGACATCGACCATGACTTCAGGAAATTCGTAATTCAAAGCGGGCTCCATGTGTAATCAGCGACGTCCGACCACTTGGTCGACTTCGCTTCGCGGTTGTTGTGGATGACGGCGGCCGGGATGCAATACCATTGCTGCGTCAGTTCGTTCTTGATGAAGAAAAGATAGTTCCCCCCGGCGGCGTTGATCATCCGAGACTTCGCCATCTGGTTTTTCTGGATGTTGCCATGGGGGAAGGAATGCGGATCACGGCAACTCTTGACTTCCGCGAAGAAGGTCAAGTCGCCATGAACGACAAGGTAATCAGAGGGTTGCGCGGCGATGAACGCCGCGACACCCGATGTTGCTTTGGCGGCGGCCGTGTCCGTAAAGCGATGGACGAAGGCGCCTTTGCCGTACTTGTCGAACGAGTCGACGAAGTCTTTTTCTGCTTGTTGCCAGGGTTTCATAAATCATAACTAACCTAAATGAACCCTTTTGGGCAAGCAGATTACTGCATGCCGAGGGCCGATTTATAGAGCTCGGCGATTGCCTCCTCTTCGGCGATGTCGTCGGCCTTGCGCTTACGCAGGGCGATGATCTTGCGCATCACCACTACGTTATATCCACGACCTTTTGCTTCGGCGAACAGTTCTTTTTCCTGCTCCCCGATGTCCTTCTTCTCGGATGCAAGTTGCTCAGCGCGCTCGATGAATTGGCGCAGCTCCTCGGCGGTCACGGTGTAAGCGTCGTTCATGTGATGATTTCCTTGTTGCGGGTTTGGCTGAAGGTGTTGACCGGAAAGGTCAACTCGTGGGCAACCTGCCACTCGTGGCAGGCCATTCGCAGGCGGCCGATCAGGTCTTCCTGCTGGTCGGCGGTCACATCGAAGACCACCTCGTCGATCTCGGGGTTGACCCGATCGCTGTCGGAGATCCGCTCCTCGGCGTCCTCGAAGAGCGAGGAGAAACCCGCCCAATCGGCAAACACCGCGGGCTCGATGATCGCCTCGAGGATCTGGAACGGCTCCCCATCGAAGTTGTCCCGGGCCTCAGCGATCACCTGTTCTTTGGTGTCGCAGGGGCCCACCGTGAAATCCTCCTCATTCCGGGAGGCCCACCATTGCCAGTCGCTCATTTGTCCAATACCTTTCTCAGTTCTTCAAGCCGAGCCATGTTCTCGGCGACATAGAACGACACCCGATCGTACTCTTCCTGAGCGCTGTTGGGGGTCGCAGAGCCTTTCGGCTTTGCCTTCTGCTTGGCCCGGATCTTCTCGATGATCTCAGGCTGCACGATGCGGTCGTATTCGGCTTCGGCGGCATCCACCATGTCCAGATCATGGGCATAGCAGTAGGCCGCGAGGGTGTTCATCACGCCGCCGACCTCTTGGAACGGGTCGCCAGCGGGGCGGCCGAACACATAGCTCGAGATCAGGTGGATCCGTTCTTGGGCATAGCCCCCGGATTGCAGCAGCTCGAGCACTTCCTCGAGCAGGCGGTCACCGCGCTCGAGCTTGTCTTTGGCGATCTCCGGCCCAAAGCACTGGTGGAGCCAGTCTTGGACCCGAAGTTGGTAGGTGGTTGTCATGCTTCGTCCCTTTCACGGTTGGCAATAATGGCGTCGTGCCAGCTGGTGTCCTTCACGATCAGCTGGCCAGAGTCGTAGGCCGCAGCCAATGCCTCCAGATAAATGTTCCGGGTGCGCAGATACCGAACCACGCCGCAGTCGGTGTCCTGCTGTGCGTCCCGCACGTCTTCCTTCAGCTTGTTCAGCTTTGCGGTGAGGGTCATTCGTCGTCGTCTCCGGTTTCCGAGGGATCTTCCTCCCAGGTTTCAGCGATCGAGGTCAGGGATAGGCTCCTGAGCATCTCGGCTGTCAGATGGCATCCGGTCCCTCGCTGAAAGGCACGGCGCATCCTTGTGAGGGCCGCCTGCGCAGGGGCCAGGGCTTTCATTTCTTCAACCAACGATCAATGAGGATCGCACTGATCGTGATTGGGGACAGGAAGGCCGCAAGGGCCACCCCACATATGAAAGCGTTGATAATAAAGTCCATCAGGTTCTTCCTTCTCGGTTACGGATTTCATCTTGAAGAGCCTTGAGGCTCTTCTCTCGGATCTCGATCCAGCGCCCCGAAGGGGTGCACTCCAACGTGTGGTTATAGACCGCAATGGTGGCCCGGTAGCGGGCGTCGTCATAGGCGATCACTGAGGGGCTCCTTCCAGGTTATGCGACCATGCCGGCAATCGACATGGTCTTGTTTCTTGCGGCGGGCACGGGTCTTCATACTGCGCAGGCAGTTCTCGGTCATGCCCAGATGCTTGGCCAAGGCTACGTGGGTATCGAACTTCACATCATCCAGCCAGATCGGCCGCTTGTTGTGATAATTGCGCCCGAAGCCCACGAACTCTAGGGTGCCCCGCTCGAGGGCGCTGCATAGGGTGCTGAGGCTGACCCCCAGAGTGCGGCAGGCTGCGCTCTGGGAGACATAGTCAACCCCCCGGATGCGGGTGGGATTGGGGGTGCTCATGAGTAGAAATACGCATCTGCGATCAGGCCCCGCAGGGCCCCGCAGAAGTCATCAATGGCGTTGGTCATCACTTAACTCCCATCTGGTTGAGGGTGGCCTCAATGTCAGCCACCAGAGACATGTCCTGCCCCCCTTGTTTCAGGGATGCGAGGACCTCGGACATCAGCTTCACCAGCTTGTCACTTGGGGCGGCGGTGCCGATGATGGCTGACAGGATGCGGGTTTCGTAGTCAGCTTGGGCTGCGGCTTTTGCAGCTTCGATACCTTCGAATTTTGCAGGCGCGGTATATTT
>Ga0075465_10000174_pt1 | contig 11128 bp, 9 predicted proteins | sample DEB19_08_DNA_6_FD_71484 | JGI IMG/M metagenome (GOLD analysis project Ga0075465, IMG submission 71484) | Aqueous microbial communities from the Delaware River and Bay under freshwater to marine salinity gradient to study organic matter... | ecosystem: Environmental > Aquatic > Marine > Coastal ...
GCAGAGATTACAGTCTCTTCATCGGTTCCCACAATCTTCACAGCATCAATAATGCCTAGTCCGGCTGTGTGTCGAACTATGTCTGAGATAATATCTTTCATCATAAAAAACTCCTTATTTGTTAATTATATACGAGCACTAACACTATGTCAATGCTCAGTCGAATAAATCACTAAAATTATTCTTCAATTGGGTACTTTGTAAGTCCCACTTCAATACCCCAATAAGGTTATCAATCTTATTGTCGATAATTGCTTGCTCCATTGCACCATCGTCAAATGGCATATCCTTGAACCATTGCGGTAACCGTTTCTCGTCAATTGGATATGAGATACTTGTGATACCCATATTATTTGATTTCAATTTACACACGATAGTTTTCATACCGTCCGTGATATCTAGGCTATACTGATCACTAAATGCTTTCTTCAATCTATTCCAATTGATTGCCGCGAGGGCGTGTCCGACTCCGCACTTACCTGTCTTTTGAAATACCGCAGTGTGGTTAGTCAAATTGTTTACACGTTTAGGTGTGCCCTTATCCCAACCCGGCTTGTCTCTGAAGCTAGTTCTAAACTCGACAATCTTATCCATAATGGCTGGTTGCTCTTGATTAGTGAGAACCATTAATAGAATTTCTTCGAGGAACTTTTGCATATAGTCAGGAGTATCTGCTCGCTTCAAGTCCAAGCCCATTGCCTTTACTTCGCCAGGACTATCATCTTTATCTTTACGCTTACCTTCCTTGTCATAGATAAGAACTGCATAACGCTTTTTAGTAATAAAGATACCTTTACTTGCAACTACTTCTCGACCTGCTGCAATAACCTTGCCGTATGTTTCTGGAACGTTAAACGCTTGATTCATAAAGCCCGGGAAAGTTCCATTAACTTCTTCACTTACCCTGTCGTACAATTCGATAATCTTGTCACGTGACCAATCTAGTTCGCCACGTTCGATTTCTTTCTTGAACACAGGAAACGCACTAAAGTAAACCGAGTCAGTGTCACCGTAGATAACAGTCTTACCTGTATGGTCATATTCGCCAGTGAACATTGCGTTAACTTGTGCAGCCATATGCTTGGCAATACTACGCCCAGTTAGTGTAGTTGATTGTCCTAGTCGCTGATCGAAGAATCTGCTACCTGCATTAAGTAACGCACCATAAGCTGAGTTCAAGTTAATCTTCTTAACCAACTGTCGCTTGTCCCAATACTCGAACTCTTTCTTGTTGTCAATTACTTCTTTGGATTTCTTCTGCAATACTTTACGTTCGGCATACCAGCGTTCAAGTAGTCCAGGAATAATACCCTTCTGATTGTATGTAAAGATAGTACCATTTGCACTCATCATCAAACTTTGACCTTTAAGGTACAGTAGTTCATAAATCTGTGCGGCGCTCATCTTTTGACTCTTGCCATCTTCCCAGTCTACTACTAAGTCAGTGCCAATATCTTTGGACATAACTAAATCATATTCCAAGCAGGCAAATTTACCTTCCCAACATTCAGCAAATGACAAACCCTCCGCAAGGCCTTTTCTAATCATTTCACGTGTCAATTCTTGCCTTACTTGACCGACAATTGTTTCGGGGCTCATATTAAGAGCACGAATAACCGACGGATATAGTGAGTTCAAGTCCATTGAACCGATCCAATCGTGCATACCTTTCTTAGGATAAGCAACATACGCACCAGCAGCCTGTGTTTCTGCACTATCACGAACTTTGTCACCTACAACTAATCCGCGACTATGTGCTTCGTTAATAATAGCCTGGTCAGTAACTGCAACTGCACCCATTGTAGTTGGTAACAATACTGTATTAGCGTGAGCCAACACATTAACTAAGTCCATAAACTGCAACTTGGCATCTAACTTATGCAATAGGATTGTATCTTGTCTGTTGTAAGCAATAAACTTTTCAAAGTCGTTGTTGTACAATTGATCCAATGTTCCTTCGTATGGCAACTTACTTTCTTGCAATTCGTAAATACCAATCGCATCCAAGCTATAGCTGTGACGTTCTTCATATGTGTACTTGCGATATAGTTCAAGATAGTCCAAGTGGATTCGGCCGGTAAAGTCATACGTAATAGATGTCTTGCCGTACTTTTCAAACTCGCGTGGCTTTGGTAATTGATTCCACAAACAAAACTTGCGAGTGTACTCTTTACCTAATACCTTAATAATACGATTTACTGTGTAAGGAATGTCGAAGCCTTCGCTGTTCCAACCTGAGAACACATCGACATCGTCGATAAGCATCAAGAAGTTTTCCAACATCTCTTCTTCTGTATCACACAAAATAGTATTATCAAACTTGTCGCAAATTACTTGCGCTTCTTCTTTACTAATCCTATTAGGTTTAATTGCCAACGTAATCATCTTACCAAGCCAATTCAAATACAAACTGATAGCTGTAATCTTATTGAATGGATCGTGTGTTGGTGCGAAACCTAGTTCCTTGTTAAAGTCTACTTCAATGTCGAAGAAGCAAACGTTTAATGTTGGCGGCTCTGCATTAAGATAGTTTTTCTCTAAGCACTTAAATGCAGGTTTGATATCGCTTTCGTATAATCGTGTATGACTATAGATGCGCTTTTCTTTTTCAAAGGCTTTACGGCTAGCAACTTGACTACGCTGTAGCTTCTCTCCGTAAATGCTTGTATATTTGCCCTTAGGGTCTTTATAGTAGAAGCTATACTCGGCAGGGTATTCTTTATATACCCGTACTCCGTCGTGTCGTTCTACTACTCTGATAAGGTCTTTTTCCTTATCATATAGTGCGTCAACGTAACTGATAATTCTCTCCTTGGCACAATTATGGCTGGCCTACCGTGATCACTTAAATGTTGTATTTAAGTTTGTACATTAAGTACTCTTCGGGGTCTACCCAATACGTCTCTATTACGGGAGTACCAGGTCCTGTTATAATTCTAACACCTTTCATTGCGGGTTTCAACCACAATAATTTCCTACTCAGTGCATCAAATCGAGGCCATAGTGGACGAGCAATAGTCCACGTTGCTCTGCGCAAATAGTTGGACTGGTGCTCGTACCAATAAGTGTCGAATTGATTATCTAATGGCATCTAGTGTCATTCGAACTAGTGCGATGGTGTCAATAGTAACTAACAGTCCATAGTTAGCAAGCATACCGACACTGCCGCGTGTGTACGCACTCCACGCAAAGATTATGCACTGTGTAATAAACAAAGGGTACAAAATTAAGAATGGTGGGTTTGGTACTGTGAATGCCATTGTAAGCGCACATCCTATACTTAGGAACCAAGCAAGGATTTCCAATGTACATCGTACGGGATTTTCTTGCCAATCTTCTTTAATGTAGGCTACTACGCTAGCTATCAATGATTTCACAGTGTATGACCTGTAATCTCTAGGATTTCTTCTAGCTCAGCGAAACCACGTTGCTCGTCTTGCAAGCTGTTCTTGTGCGCGATACGCATTGCCTTGCTTAGGATGGCAGGCTTTAGGTCCATCTCTTCTGCGATTGCATTTACTGTATCCTTGAGACCTTCTTTAAGATCTTCCATTTCGCGCATTACACGCATACCTTCAGTAAATAGTTTTTTGAGTTTATTGACGTCATCGGTCGAGTAAGTACGGTCTGTCATTGCAAATCCTTTTGTTAGTTGATAAACAATTATACTAGCAACTGACTGCAAATGCAAGGCTTATCCAGCCATAAATTTATTCAGTTCTTGTAGTCTAAGTGTAAGTTTAGTTTTGTCAATTTTGCCATCTATCGTTGCCCACCGTGGCCATTGCTTCTCTACTTCTTCAGTGTTGTACGAATTGATTGCTCGTAGTAAACTGCTTATTTTGAAGTTGAACTCCCCTATGTCTGCGACCAGTGTCTCCAGTGCATCAATCTGATCAGGCGATAACTCGCGGGTAATTAAGTTCAAGTCCATACTGTATTTATTTGTTTGTCAGATAGGGAATAAGAGTTGCAGAGTCTGTGCCGCGTATACTATCTAGTTGACGTGCATAATCAATTGCATTGCCGAAATCATTATAGTTACCGGATGCGGCGATCTCTTGATGTACACTATTAAACATAGTGTCAGTTAAATTATTTGCAGCCAACCATTCTTTATGTGCGTTCCAAGCTGCAACAAACTGTGCCTTGACTGAGTTAGGTACGTTTACTGCTTTTAAGTGCGGCGGATAGTGCAATACATTGAGCTGCCATTGTTGTGGCACAATACCGGCTCTTTCGTGCAATATACGCTGCGCATTGAACAAATCTAGCACGTTATAGACACTTAAAGTAGGTGTAATCTGTATTCTGATATTAGGGCAACGTTGTTGTATTAGTTGTATGTTAGCAATTAGCTTTTCCCACTCTAATCCCCAACGTATCCATTCCCCAACTTGCTCAGCGCCATCGACACTTATTAGTAATGTAATGTTAGGAAACTTAGCCCATAGGTCGGCAATGTGTTGGCCTTTGAATGTCAACTCACTTAGGTTAGTGGTATAGTTGATCCATTGGTCAGTCTTGCCATTGTCGATCCAATAGTTCATAATCTTCCAATGGTCTTCCATCAACAATGGTTCCCCGCCTGCAAAATTTACAGTCTTGACATTTAACAAATATGGTTCCAGCTCATCCCATATATCAAGTTTTAGATTGGCTTTGTGGTATAATGGTTGCTTTAGTTTTTCCCAATCGCTTGCCCACTTGCTACTGAACGTAGGGCTGCAAGTCACACAGGCAAAGTTGCACAGATTACTATAACGAATGTCCAAATACTTTAATTGGAAATTGTCAATGCTACCGTCTTCATTCGTTGCAGCGACATAGTCTTGCCATTCTGGATAGTATTTGAATCCGTCAACACGCATACTAGGTTGACCCAGTTCTTCTAACTTATAGCATTTTTCGCAGCCTGCAACTTTCTTATCGTTAATCATCCTGTGGCGAATGTCCTTTGAACTCTTGCTATTGATGGTTCCATTAAGCCCTGTATTCTTTATGTTGCCAATTGGTTTATTGACATCGTACATACAACAAGGAAAGGCTTTACCGTCTGCCCAAGCGTGCACGTGTATCCAAGGATACACGCATACTGTCTTAGAGGTAATGTTGTTTGAGGATTGCATACCACTCCGGGAATGTTTGTTCGAAACTCTCGTTTCTATATGCATCGTGTTCAGCTGCACGTTGCAAGAATAACTTAATCTTTTCAGGATCGGGTGCACTAGCAATTAATCCAAGTACTGGTTCAATGTCTGGATTGTATTCAATTACGTGGCTTAACTTCTTAACAAGTATTTCTTTAATCTCAGGCGACAATGCTGCAACACTAAGTTCACTAGGGCCGTGTAATATGTTATACCAAATACTAGTTCCAATGTTATTCATTATCTCGTCGGTTACTTCGTCTAAATAATAGATATTAAAATTGCTAACTGTTGCATTAGTACTTAGCTTGATAAAACTGCGTTTCTTAAATTCTTCGATAGTAGCTTTAACATTTTTCCATTCGCTTGGATGACGCTGGTAATGGTGCCGATCATTTATATCATCTACACTAAATTGTACATCGACTTCCTTGAAGTGACTCCATAGTTCCCATTGGGCAACTGTAGGTATCACTGAACCGTTAGTATTATATTGCAGTGATTGATTAGGTGCATATCCACCATCTACACTTTGTTGAAGCATATTCCACATATTTTCAATCATTAGTGGTTCGCCACCGGTGATATTCATATGTTCTAAATTAGGTAACACTTTTTCTACCGAATCCCAAATTGGTTGATCTGGATTCCACGTCTTACGCATAACTGCAAAGCTCTTTACAAATTCTGTTTTAGGCTCAGTGGATGCACGTACAGAATGCCACTCTTCGATCCAGTTACTACTACTCCACGGGTTGCAGATTCTGCATTTCAAGTTACACAAATTACCTAGTTTCAAATCTAGCATTCGTATAGTTAATGTTTTATCAACCTGTCGAGCACTAGTTAAATATTCCCGACTGTCGCGTATACGTTTACTATCTCTACCAGTTTTTTCTTCGTTCCAGCACCTTACACAATTGACGTGCTTAATGCCATTGGCCAAACTTGCACGCAAGTTATCCATCCACTTACTATCAAACACTTCTTGCATTGTGTGTTCGCCAGTTTTATATGGTTCGCCGCTATCTTGTAATATAGCCCGTTCACTCATACAACACGGCGCATAGTTAGCATTAGGTGCAGTATTAATAGATGCGAACGGATGAATACAAAATGTATTCTTATTAATATGCATTATACCATTCCTCAAACCAAGGGTGAATAGTCAACAGATTTTGTTTTCTATTTTTGTCCATAAATTTCATACGCTTAATGAACTCTGCCTTTAGTTGGTCACTAGGCTCGGGACTTGCTATAACTTTCTCTAAAGTCTTGATAGTATTATTTAAATTGTAATCGTCTTTATGGTTTCGGTTAATATGTTCAATAGCCTGTGTCGCAAACTTTTCACGCACACTATTAGGTAACATCCACGGACTCATACATTCTGGATAATCAACGTTGATGTAAAATATATTATAGCCTAATTCAGTCACCAGTGTATTAGTGGAATCAATAATATTAGGCATTGTTAAATTACTTAGAGTAGAGTGCACTCCAATTTTATGCCTACCGATATGCCTGTCTCCCCACTGTTTAAGTTCTTTGAGGTTGGCATATATCTTATTCCATTTAGCAGGCCACCGAACATATTCGTAGAATTCATTCACACCGTCAATACTTGCATTAATGGTTACTGATTTAAAGTTGTCCCACTTTTCGTACCACTTGCTTCCTAATGTAGTAATGTTAGTATTATATTCTAGTTCAATGTTTTTGGCAACACCTAACTCAATTAATAAATCTAATAGTTGTTCTTGTTCTTCGATAATAAGGGGCTCGCCGCCAATGATATAAACAGACTTCAATGTATGTGCATTTTGTCTAACCACATCAAAGAACTTACTTGTTTTTATCCACGGTGCTTCACGACTAAGTTGAAATAGATTTGGGTCAACGTATGCATTGGTCGGATCTTTCATCAATTCTTCACCTAATAGACTACTAGAGCCAGGTGTGCACATTCGGCAAGCAAGGTTGCACTTGTTTCCGATATCTATCTCGATCCGTTCAATAACCCTTGCTGTATTTCCAGATATGATTTCTTCGTAACGCTCAGGGAATCTATAACTGTTGTTTATATCTCTGTAGCTATTTGCACCAATATCTTCCAGTGACCAGCAACGATTACATTCATCAATTCGTTCGCCGGCAAGCATACTTCCCCGTATACGGTCTAGTGCAGTTCCTTCTAACCAATTGGTTGTAATTCTACGGCCGACTGGAGGCGGCATATCTGCTTTACTAAGCCCGCCATTAATTGCATTGCAGCACAGACGTTGGGCGCCCTGTCCACCGATGCTTAATGTGTTAAATGGTAATACGCATATTGTTTTTTTGTTCATAATGTTCTTTTGCAATTTTCCATAAATTCTATATACTCTGGGAACACTGCATAAAAGTCTGTTCCTCTACGACGATCGTGTTCAGTAAAGAACGCTGCAAAGTCTCGTTTTGCTTCTGCTAATTCATTTACAGTGGGTTTATATGTTTGCATAACAGTTAGCACACGTGCTAATCGTTCTACTTCCACATCAGTAAATCCCGCATTACCTTTATTTAAGTGTTCCTTCATAAACTCGATATCCGCGGCTACATATGACTGGAAACTGTCCGGCAATATGTTAATTGTCCAGTGCGCTGGCTCTTTAAGATGAGGAGTACAGAAATCAATACGTTGTCTATCGTTGCTAAACTCTGCTCGCCATTCTAATATCTTAATTAGCAATTGTCGAAATGATGCCACTGCTAGGTTATTGTATGTTACCATAATCTCAACTGTGGCGTTGATGTACTTAAAATCATTCAACACTGTCTTAAAGTTTTCCTCGAACACTGCACAGTCTAGCCCATTGCGCATATATTCTGCAGGTGTGCCCCAAGAGTCGATACTACAATGCATACGGAAATCCTTAATGCACTTCTTCTCAATTAGTAGTTTAACCTTCTTACTCATACGTGCAATGAGTGCCGGCTTTACGCCAAGGTTACTGTTGATGAGTAACGTCATATTAGGACACGGATCAGTCTCTAAATGATCTAATAGCTTCCACGTGTTTTGGTTAAGAGTTGGTTCGCCACCTGTAATACGTAATGTCTGTAGATTGTGTTTTAGAGTTGGCCACCATTCCCAAAATGCCTTAACATATGGATTGTTCTCGTCGTCGCTTTCGTAGTACTCTCTGTCCTTTAAGAACCCAATGCTATACTGTCTGCTTTTAACAGGGTAGTCGCCGAATTCTTTAATCTCATCAATCCAACTGTTACTAACAGTAGGAGTGCAATAGCCGCATTTGAAGTTACATACGTTACCGAAGTTTACTTCTAAGAACTTTGGATCATAATCAGCATCCCATTCTAAATTCTTAATAACACTGTAGTCGTCGCCATTCATCGCTCGTTGCACTGCGGTTGTTGTATGGTGTGCACTATGTATAACTCGATCAGATAGGTGGCCCGTGTCTTCTACTTTCCAGCAGAAGCTACATTCCTTTGGCCTACCGCCCTCTAGCATTTCCTTACGTTGTTGTTTTTTCCAAGCAGTGTTATGCAACCCTGCTGGACTACGCTGTATGTCTGACAACTGTACTTTGTGAGGAAACGGATGATAGCAACTGTGGTTATCGCCTGTTTGCAAGTATAAAGTCTGCTGAGTCCATTTAAGAACACAGAAGCCAGGCCCGACTTCGTCTAACTTTTCCTTAGTGGCCCTTACGTGGTTAATGTCGTCTGACATTAAATTGCCGCCGTAGTTCTGTCACCAAGCTCGCCTTGGTCTAACTTATTCCACTCTTTACCGCAGCAAGCACTACATTGTCGGCTACGCATATTATGGTCAGTTTCAAAACTAGCAGGCAGCAGACGTTGATACAAATCACTCTCGATGATTTCTTTTAGTGTGTGTTTATGCAAGTCGATATACTCTCGGCCACCCAAAGAGCGCAACATATGCATAAACGAATCGTTGCTTCCACTCAGTGGACTCCAAGAGTCATACCTATTAGGTTCGCCGCCCAAGAAGCAACAAGGATATACTTCACCTTCTGCACTTACAAATATCTCATCGTGATATCCATTACCGCCTCGATGTGTTGCAACTGCTCTGCACCCAATATTAATCTTGCGGTAGTCTGTTTTAATCATCGTATCGGTTTCAGGGTCAAATACTTGAAGTTGGTAATCTTCGCCTGGCACCTTCATATTATCAAATTGTTCATTTGTAATGTAGTTAGGTACAATGCCAGGAATCTTTTTAATAGTCATAGCATTACTGTCACGTAATGATTCGTCGCGCGGTTGTTCTAGTCTATATTCTTCCACGTTGTCTTTATTGTGCACAGGAAAGTACCCAACGCCTTGGTCATATTGATACCAACGTGTAGTACGCTTAACATTGAACTCGATGAAGCCTAGTTCCTTAGCAAGAGCACGTGCTTCATCTACTTGATGTTCGTTGTGACGGAACACAATGTAATCCCATTTGGCAATACCGCCGCCTGCAATAAAGGCTTTCATATTCTCGAGGATTTTCTCGAAGTTTGTATTTTTACGATATAAGTGGTTAGTATCTGCAAGACCGTCGACACTGAATACACAATAGTCATTACGTTCTTTGCTGTTCATTAGTTGTCCTAATTCGTAGAACCACTTAGTTGAACGTGCGCTGCCATTGGTATGCATTGCAAGACCTAATGTCTTATCGTTGTGCTCTCGTAAATACTTAAAGATTTTGAGAGTATCTTTTCCTGCGATAGGATCACCGTAGTTGCCGCAAGCATATACTCGTGCCAACTGCTTAACAAACGTTGGATCAAACCAAGTTGAGAAATTCTCTAATGACATTTCTGTCTCAACTAACTTTGGATTTAGCTTGCCGCCAAAGTCTGTATATCTAGGGCACATAGGGCAACCAGCATTGCAGCGATTGGTTACTTCTAAGTGTATTGCATTAACGTGCCCGTAGTCCCACAATCCGTTACTCATTATTTTCTTCCTGAATCTTTATTGTTTTCGTAAACTTGTTCGCATAGTTTGTAAAAGCCAGTGTACTCCGGGAAAGTAGCAAGGAAGTCACTCTTGTTACGTTTATCATTCTCAGTGAAGAATGAGTAGAAGTCTCGACGACCGTCACGTATACGTGCATCTGCTACTGGATTCTGTTCCATATAATCTACTACACGCTTTAATTTTTCGTACTCGACTTGATCAAATCCCCAGGTCCTGTCAGCATTACGGCTATTTACTTTCATAAAACGTAAGTGATCATACATATACATCACAAACTCTTTTGGTAAAATGTTAATCATCCAATGTGGAGGTTCTTTGAGATATGGTGTATCAAAGCTAATACGCTGCTGGTGTCCATTCCCGTCTAAGCTGCCGAATTCCTTACGTAATGCAACAATCTTATCCAGTAACTTACGGAATGTTGCCACGCATAATACGTTAAACGTAATCATAAAGTTGATGCGGCTGTTAGGAACAATGTCAAGGAATGTTCGCATATTCTGCTCCCATACTTCACAGTTCAATCCTGTACGCATATACTCAGCTTGCTTACCCCAACCATCAATACTAGTAAACAGTCTGAAGTCTTTAATCTTGCCTTCGGCCAATAGCTTGGCAACTTGACGACTCATCTTTTCTACTAGACGCGGAGTTACACCTAAGTTACTATTGATATGCAACTGTAAGTCTGGAGCAGGTTCCCTATCTAGCATATCCAATAGCTTGAATGTGTTAGAGTTCATTAGTGGTTCGCCACCAGTAATACGGAATACTTTTAAGTCTTTGCGTAGCTCAGGCCACCAGGCCCAGAACGCATCTACATATGGATTCTCATCATTTGGCTTGTAAAACTCTTGGGTCTTCAAGAAGTCGATGTTGTACTGCTTGGAAGTGATGTCATAGTCACCGTGCTTCTCTACTTCGTCCATCCATAAGCTAGATGCCTGTGGGCAGCAATATCCGCAACG
>Ga0075465_10000181_pt1 | contig 10839 bp, 10 predicted proteins | sample DEB19_08_DNA_6_FD_71484 | JGI IMG/M metagenome (GOLD analysis project Ga0075465, IMG submission 71484) | Aqueous microbial communities from the Delaware River and Bay under freshwater to marine salinity gradient to study organic matter... | ecosystem: Environmental > Aquatic > Marine > Coastal ...
ATAGGAATTGTTTCGTTGAATTATGATACTCAAAAACCGTTAATATTTAAAACTAATCCGAAACAAGCACATGGAATGGTTCATTCTTTTGAGCCAGGATTTGGAAAAACGATTTCAGAAGCAGTACAGTGTTCTTGTGCTGCGTATCCAATATTTGAAATAATAAACATTGATCTGATAAATAAAAGTTCTGTGACCAATGTTAATGTAATTGATGGAGGTTTTATTGCTAATGACCCTATACTTTTTGCTTTGATTGACGCAAATAAGGCTTTCCGAACGGAAGTTCAAGACATACGTCTCATTAGTGTTGGGGTAGGTGAGTATGTTGAAAAACCATTTGGCTTTTGGTATAATTTATTACGTAAAGTTAATATGATAAAATTTGTTGAAAGAGTCTTAACAGCAAGTACAAATACAAATGTTTTAGTAGCAAAGCTTTTATTTCCGAATTTAAAAATAGTAAGGATTAGCGAAAAGTTTCCAGAGCCTGAACATGGGACAAACATGACCGAAATGGATATGGTAAAGCTGAAAAAATTAAATTCTCTTGGTAGAAGTTCTTTCGCTAAACAGGAAAAAGAAATTGATGCATTATTAAAATCCTAGTTATGTCCGGATATCCGCAATCATTAAAGTACTTTATGTGGCCATGGCAAGTTTATTTTAGAATATCTTGCCAAACTTCAGCTGAAAGTTTGTTCAATCAGTTAGATAGAGGTCTTCAGCCAAAAGTATATTTACTTGGTTTTTTACTTCATGGAGAGAAAACTAATATTCCTACTATTTGCATAGACCCTGAAGATATTGGTTATCCATTAGAAGAGTTTAATTCTATTAAAGACCTAGCTCAACTTCTTTATTCAGAAAATGAAGACAAAAATTTGTTTTATACAGGCGTCGGAATGCAGGAGGAAATGGATGGACGATTGAAAGTGAAATCTCATAAAGATGCTGTAGAAAAGACATTAAATGAATCAAAACATAACAAGGGGCGCATTTGCTTTGCGACTATACCAGTAATTGTAGCTAATTATTCCGTTTATATAATCCTTGAACTAGATCGTATTGCATTTCAATCACACCTAATATTAAAGAAAACTAAATGGGACAGGTTTACCATATTCCGATCTTTAGTTGAAGCTTCAGTCAAAGTTTTCTTAGAAGAAATGAGGAAAGGATTGTTTATGCCTGACCCAGGTAAAAATTTAAGTGGTGATTCTAGATCTACCGAAGAATTATTAAAAGACGCTTCAAGACAGTTCATGCATACTGTTTCCGTCAATGGTAGTAATGGAAATGGTTTACATCTTTTATACCCAGCTTGCAATCAGATTTCTATTTCTCGTTATGAAAAATCAGAAAACACTGGGTATTTAATTATAGCAAAAAAGGATCATTCTGATATAGAGATGACCTTAACTTTGGCAACTTCTTTTTCAATCAATGATTATCGAAAAACCAGAAAATTACTACAGTTAACAAATGAGGATGTTGGTATTATTTGTAATTCATATGAAATACTTGGGCTAGGAAGAGTGAAAAAAAGTTATTTACCTTCTTTAGAATCAATTTTTGAAATACGATTTAAAGGGATTCATTGTTGGGACTTAGAACATGATCACAAGAATCTTTTTCAAATGAGATATGGTAATCCACAGATTTTTAGCGAGGCAATTAACAAAAAAAAGTTATACAGTGATGCTCTCCGAATTTTTCCATCTATAACCTCAAAACAATTTGATAATCTTTTTACACTTTTCATTTCAGCAACAAAGCAAGATAAAGGAGCCATGCTTATTGTTTCATCTAAAGCCAAAGAAGAGTCAGTTCGATTAGAAAAACAATCCATTTGTATTCAACCAGTGCCATTAACACAAGACCTGGTCTCGACTCTGACAGAAATTGATGGTGGGGTGTTGTTAGACTTCGATGGTACTGCTTATGCACATGGTGTCATTTTGGATGGCATTGTTGGCAATTCCGGAAATGCAGCTAGGGGCTCCCGTTACAATTCCGCTATTACCTATGAAGAATATAATAGGGAATTAAACCCAACGATGATTATTGTCGTTTCTGAAGATGGAATGGTTGACATTATTCCTTCACTTATGCCACAAATAAAACACTCAGACATTGTTGAGGTAATTGGAATTCTTGAAGAATTGAATTCGGAGGAAAAGTATGACCGAAGTACCTTTAACAAAGCGATAGAATGGCTACAAAATCGAAAGTTTTATCTCACAAAATTGGAATGTATAAAAATTAATGAACTTAAAAAAGAGATTGACAAAAGAGATAAGGATACAACTATGCGCATGGTTTATGAAGACTTCCATCCAAATACCGAAATGAATAGTTCTTATTATTTAACTGAAAAGTAAACATTAATGGCAGATTGTTCTCAAGAATTCTTAAAATACTATGACTCTATAAGCCTCAATCAAACTGAACATGACTATTTGGTTGCGGCACAAAGTGCTGTCGAAAGAAAAATTGAAAAATATTTCATGGAGAATGATCAATGCCCTAAAGTTGAATTTATTGGTCAAGGGTCATTCTCAATGGGTACGATAATAAAACCACTGCAAGGAGATTATGATATTGATGTAGGAGTTTATTTAAGGGGGTATACTAATTGGCAAGAAAGTTGGCCCAAACCTGAAACAGCATCGCAGTGGCTAATAAAAGCGTTACAAATACATACTACCACATCTCCGATGAATAAAAGAACGTGTATTCGAATTGAATACAAACCGATTTCAGGAAACAAAGAAGTGTCTTATCATGTTGATTTACCAATTTATTGTGAATATATTAATGGTTGGGGGATATTGAAAACGAGAATAGGAATAAATGGAACAGATGGCGGCTGGTTAAAATCAGATCCGGTGGGTTTAACAAATTGGTTTCTTGAAAAATGCCAAGAAAATAGAAGCGACCAAAACCAATTAAAGCGGTTAGTGAAATACCTTAAAGGATGGAAAGAATTCAAAAAGGGGGATGCTAAATTTCCAAGTGGTCTGGCATTGACTATTTTGATGGCAAAGAATTTTTGCCCACATAAAAGAGATGACATTGCTTTTAAAGAAACATTAAGGTGCTCTTTTAATACTCATTTTTGTCCGATTTTTTGTGGTGATAGTATATCCAAGCCCGTTGAACCTTTTAATAACGTTTTGGAAAGGCTTACTCAGATCCAAAGGAAAAACTTCATTAAATGTTTCGAACAGTTAGTAGATAATGCTATTATTGCGGTTAAAGAACCTGATAAAGAAAAATCTTTAAGAATTTGGAAAGATCAATTTGATGAACGATTCTAACCACAAATATGTAATCGAATTCAATTTTTTCGGGAAATAAACAAAGGAAAAGTCGTCCTTCTCCTTGGCTTCACAGCTTCAGCTTTTTTGCTTTCAAGCCTGATACAAAGCTCCACTACGTTCCGGGCTTGTAAGCATCGTTCACTTAGCCGGTCGTCCAGAATTCCCTCCCTGGCAGTTCTCTAAAAAGTCTTTGCCTGTTCATCCTGCGTCGTCGGTCGCAGCTCTCTGCCACCCCAGACCCCTAAAAGGTATTCGTTTCGGTTGCGTTCCTCCAAATCCCGCGCTCACTTCACCTCACTCATTTTTTTAATTCTCGCTATCGCTCAGTCAACTGGGGTGTCACCGCTGCTTGTTAATATGCTCGCCTGCTAAGTCGCTCAGGCTGCGGGCTTGTCACAGTTTTTGAGAATCTACCTTAGTGCATTGTTCCCTCTGTTCCGCCGGTCACAAAGCACTTTATCCGTTTTCATGTCCGGGTTTAATTTAAGTCAAGAGTGTTCATTCCCTTCTCTCCATTCTTCCGTTCCGGGAATTTCACACACTTGTAAAAATCCATTCTTCGATCTTCAAAAACTTGCGTCAAGCCCTTGTGCATACTGCATAGGTCGCCCACGTCTCCCTCCGGGTTCCTCTTTGGGCTTCCACCTTCGCTCCAACTCGCAGACGGCTCGCGCGCGCAAAAGAGAGAAAGATCAATCTAAATAATCAACATTCTTATTCCAAGAATAAATCTTCCGGCTAATCTACTTTATTCTTCTTTTTTCTCTCTTTTTCTCCCTCTGCACAGCTGAAGGCTCTTTTTCCTTTTTAATTCTCCGAAACTTGAATCATTGAGGATTATAATCAGAATTAATTTTTTTGGATTTCTTTCAATAAGGTTTCACCCTACAATCCCGTGGCGGTAAAGTGATGTTTCTTTTCTTTTTAGGATTCATCTTTCAATAAATCCTGCTTCGTAGGGCTACGCAGTCTTTATTTTGATGATGATTTTTTGACGATTTATAGATTATTTTGTTTCAAAACTCGGTCGCCGACATTCGAATAAATTGTTCAACAAATCCGTTTTTTGAATTTGTTTAGGCTCACCAAATTTTGAACTACCAATCTTCACAATTATTCCGGTTAACAATCCAAAATGATCAATCATCCGATTAGCATAACAACGATTTAAATAATTATCAACTGATCCATAACCGGGTTCAATATTCTCAGCAAGCATGGGAAAAGCTCTAAAATACTTCTGTGAATAAAAACTATCTTTATGTATAGTATCACCATATTTATCTAGAAGATAAATTGAATATCCACAACCTAAACGTCCGCAATCATCCATTTCGTATCCATCAAAATATGCCCAGTTGAACTTATTACAATATGTTCCTAATATTTCCTCCAGAAGTAATTGATCCTTTTCAAGGATTTTTTTCCCTTTAACTGTAATTGTTAAAGAACCGTTTGCTTTTTTTACAACACCTGTTAATTCTAAAAGTATTCGACATAACCTTACAAAATGGGAATCCGTTTCTTTATAAAGTTTAACAATTCCTTTTTCAATCATTTCTTCAGCAAAGTATTTCTGATTGTACAAGTCAGCGATAATTTTTGTAGGTAAAAATCCTTTAGCTGTTAATTTTACCCCATTGCTGACTACAACCTGTTCTAGTAAAAACTTCACGCCTTTGAAAATTGGAACTTTTTTAAATTCGTCTGTTTTCAATTTTTTAATTCTGATCGGACAAGATGAGTCAAATAGAAAATGGATAATACTATGCATTTCGGCAGGGGAGTATCCTTCAAATTCAGGAATCCCGGTATTGTTCCTTTCATCCATTATTTTTTTTATCTCCTGATTGAGTTCGTCAAGATTCATTGTTCAATTTTCTGGCAATAAAGATAATATTTTGTCGCCACTGCCTTGCTTTCTGTTCCACATTCCCCTTTTTATTCTAAAGGTCATGTATCACATCAATCCAGCAGTTATCAAATCTATTCTTTCTCAGCTCCCAAAAGAGCAGTTTATCATTCATGCTCGTTACATTCGTCGGCAGGTTCATAAATTGGAACCTGGTACTAATCGTCATGCTATGTTTGTTCGTTTGTATGCATGGTGTCGTCATTTTTATCGGCAGCACTTTCTTTAACTACTAATCTCCCCTTTGCAAAAGGCAAGTTAGGCCGCGGTCGTTGCTGGTCAAGTTCAAGCCCTAAAGGGTTTTTAAAAAAATCTCCACCCTTTATGTTTGCATTCAATCACTGCAATTCTTGCTTCGTTGTTTAAGATTTTCGGGTGTCACCCCGAGCCTGCCGAGGGGTAGTATTTTTTTTAAAAAACTTGTCCCGCTTCCGCCCTTTGCCCTTTTTGTTGCCTATGCAAAGTGCAGCCAGCAGCTCTGCGTGGGTTTCAAAAATTAAATCGAATAACATGAAAAAACAAGAAAGACAATTGAAAATCGGTTACAAATTCCAAAATCGCTCTTTCCGTCAAATGGTCAAGATGCCGGAAATTAAATTATCTGGGAAATGGCTTAAAGATTCAGGATTCTGTGAAGGGCAGGATGTCAAGGTGGTAGTTGAAAATCAAAAGTTAGTAATTATACCGATTAAAAAAAGGGAGTAAACTAGCGTCATTCTCCCTTTAAAACCTACCTTTTACAACTAAACCTGTATCTAAATTAGTAAAATAATCGAACTAAAAAAATACGCCACCCGAATCACGAGTGGCGTTCCTTTCATTTTAATAACTTTTATTTTCGTGTTTCCGAAGAAGCTCGAAGGATTTTCCAAATCCATTTTAATATCATAGTCACCGCAAAACTCACTGATGCACCTATAATTGCAAGGACGACCGTTTTTATATAATCCTGCGTATCAATTGTTGCAGCGACCGTAAACACGGTACCGGTTACGGTTCCTAATGCGGTTGAATGATCATGTGATAGTGACATTTTTTAAAATGGATTAGTGATTAATCTTGGCAACCACAAGAAGAGCATTGCTCTCTTGATAATACCATTTTCACTTCAATAGTATCAGAAGTTTCTGTTTGTTCCTCGTTGACTTCTACAGCCAATCGGTTCACTTTTCCTGAAAGTTCTGCACCAGCTTTAAAGCGTGGAACAACTTTTGACTTTACATGTACTTCCAAATCGTCAGTTGTACATTTTTCTTTGTCTGTATTCATTTTTTTACAGATTAATTTGGTTACATACTTGACAAGAAGAAATATAATACTCATCCTCTTATCCTTAATTTTCTTCAACTGCGGCTTGAGCCATCGCTGTCATTACCCCACCCCCAACGATGAGGTAACCACCAATAGTCACCAACATCGCCGGAATTGCAATTGGAGCACTTACCAATACGGTACCTGCGGCAATGGTCACTAATCCAACTGTTCTCAACTTTTTGAAGAATGGCGGTGTTTGTTCACTAAACCTTTGAAGGAGTGAGCCAAGCTCATTTTTCGATTTTCTTTCCATTTCAAAAAAATTACTGTACTTCAACAACACTCAAGGCATTATACGCACCGTTTTTCAATGAATACTGGTTACCGTTTACTTCTTGAAAGAACTCAATCATCAAAAGGTAAACATCTGTTCCTGTTCCAGTAGGTGCTGCACCCGGTGTCAACACAACGTTCGTTGATGTTGCATCAAGTGGAAGGTTGACCGCGTTGGTTTCTTCTACACTTGTTTCTCCAGTCGCAAAATTCACTTTTGCCCAGGCTCCGCGTAAAGTAATGTGAGTTGCACCCGGTGTCGGGTTCACATCATTGATCGGTACCAAGTTGGGCATATTGATTTCACCTGTGGCCACGTTGACAGTAAACGGATTGAAAACGATTGAACCTAAAATCGCTTTGATGTTGAAATTGAATCCTTTCAACAAAGCTTTTCCTTCAGGTGTCTGAATCCCAACTCCAACATTTCGTACTCCTCGTGCACTCGTTCCATCCTCATTTTTGATTTGAGTCATTAACTTGGTCAAACGAGAAGTCACTTTTCCATCAGAAGCATTCTGCATCATTGTACGGATTGAGTCGCGAAGCAACTTACCTGAACCTGCAGAAGATCCAAACTCTGAATTGTTTTCACGGGTTCTGATAAACGCTGGATCGTTCGCAATTCGCTTACCATCCAAAGTCGTTTTCATACGTGCCAGGTCACCATCCTTGGTTTTGTAAAAGCTGACGTTATCCAACGTCCCTTTTATCTTAATTAAACCAGATTGTCTTGCCATAATACATGTCTGTTTTCTATTAATTGCCTGTTCTCAGGTCGGCAACTTCACCTGTCAAAACGCTTCGCTTTCCGGAAGATGTTAACACACAAAAGCGCTTCGACAAGACAAACATCTATACATAAAATCAAACATGAAAATTTCCCGTTCCGTTCATTCCAAATGGTTATTTTTTTGCCGTTTTTGCTATTTTATTCCAGTTTTAGCCGCAGACATTTCAAGTAGGTACTTATACCCTTTTGGTTTCGTGTGTGTCGAATATTTCTATTTTATACTTGAAATTATTCGCTGTAAATAGTATTATTTTAGAAAATATTTGTACCTATGGTTATATTTGGTTTTTATTTTGGAAAATATTTAACCCGGCCAACTTCTTCTATTTTAGAAATTATTTACCATAAACTACACTATAGTAGAAATTATTTGCTATTTTTATTCTAAACATACTTATAATGGAAAATTTTTTATCTGAAATTGTTTTTTCATCATCAGATTCGAGTATCTCTAAAAAGATTAATAAACTAGAGCAGGAAGGGACATTAAAAAAAATAGCTCCGAGAATATATTCCTCTAATCTCACTGAAGATTCCGACTCAATAATACGTAGAAATCTATTTCAAATTCTTGCTCACCTGTATCCAGACGCAGTCCTAAGTCATCGTTCTGCCTTTGAATACAAACCTACCTCGACTGGCAATGTCTTTTTGACATACACTTATACGAAAAAAATTAAACTTCCGGGAGTAACAATTTCATTTTTGAAAGGGCAAGGACCAATTGAAGGAGATAATCCAATAGCGGGTCAATTGTTCGTCTCACAGCAAGAAAGAGCTCTATTAGAAAACCTGCAAATATCTAAAAGACCTGGACCTGATTCTAAAACACTCACACTTCCCGAAATTGAGGAAAAGCTGGAAACAATTATCCGGGTTCATGGAGAAGACGGTTTGAATAAAGTTCGTGATCGTGCAAGAAAAATTGCAGAAAATCTGGATATGTTGAGTGAGTTTGAAAAACTCAATAAAATCATCAGCTCACTTCTGACAACAAATACTACTAAAGGACTTAAATCCCCTATTGCTTTGGCAAGAGCGTTAGGCACACCCTATGATCAAACAAGATTGCAGCTTTTCGAATTACTTTTTCGTGAATTACAACAAAGACAATTTCCAGACTATCCGGATCAAAATACATCCATGCCTTCTTTCAGAAATTTCGCCTTCTTTGAAAGTTATTTCTCAAATTACATCGAGGGAACAATTTTTGACTTGGATGATGCGAAACAGATCATTGCAACCCAAACCCCAATGCCGGCAAGAGATGAAGATTCGCATGATGTTCTTGGCACTTATCAATTGGTTTCAAATCGCAATGAAATGAGTGTCACTCCGAAATCACCTGACGATTTTTTAAAAATATTACAATATCGACACGAAATACTGTTAAGTGCCAGACCAAGTAAAAATCCTGGACAATTCAAGAATAAAAATAATCGGGCAGGAAGTACGTACTTTGTGGATTTGAATCTAGTAAGAGGGACTTTAATTAAAGGTTTCGAATTCTGCACAGGCTTAACTCATCCGTTTGCTAAAGCAATTTATATGATGTTCCTTGTTAGTGAAGTTCATCCCTTTCTTGATGGAAACGGAAGAATTGCTCGGATAATGATGAATGCCGAATTAGTAAAAGCAAATCAAAGTAAGATAATTATACCCAATGTATATCGTGATGATTATCTGGGAGCCTTGAAAAAGCTCACCAACCAATCAGATGCCTCAACTTTTATCAAAATGATGGAGAAAGCTCGTGAATTCAGCAAAAACATTTACGATGATCAAATGGATCAAATGGAAAATTACCTTAATGAATGTGAAGCTTTCGAGGAGCACACCGAAGGGAAATTAAAAATCATCCAAAGAATGAATGCATCCCAAATTTTAAAGGAGTTCACACTCTCAGATAGAGATTCCTATATAGAAATCACTCAAATTATTCTCACACCAAAATTTGAATGGTCCAAAACAGATGATTGGAGTAAAGAGCTGATTAATCATCACCTGATGCTAAACATTACCTGCAAAAATATGCAGGGAGTCAAAATCTTCAAACCCTATTCAATTGGCAATATTTTTAACGATCCGTATAACAAGGAACTTAACATTAAGCTTGCAAATCCAATAATAATTCCGGAAAGTCTATTAGATGGTGAGAAGATTAATGGAGATTTTCCATTTAAGGTTATTGTAGAGTTATCTGCAAAAGAACCTCAATTCAAATTCGACGTAAAATTAATCACTAATGAATCGTTGTAATTACTGAATTAATAAAGCCGATAATTATTCGCTCAACCATTCCAATTGGTTGAATTTGTGCCGTTTTTGCTGTTTTATTCCACATCTAAAACTCCTAACTTTGATCTAGACAGAACAAAGTTCAAAAGGACGGATACTTCATAGATACTCCATAGATACCTTATGGATACTATATGAAAATTGCATTAATAAAAGAATGAAAAAACCAAAGCGAATTTGCATTTACCCAAAAGATATTCAAAGGATCACCGGCCGCAGTGAAAGATATGGCCGGAATATTCTCTCAGAGATCAAAATAAAGCTCAATAAAGAACCTCATCAGTTTGTAACCATCCATGAGTTCGCAGCATATTCCGGGTTGGATTTGGAGCTTGTAATGTCCATAATTACAGACTAAATTGAATGCGCTTAAATCATGAAATTTGGTTTATTTTAAATGGTTTTGAATACTTGTTTCCCTGATTATTCTTATATTTGCTTGTATTCGTTCTTTCAAAAGAGATTAAATTCCATCAATTCAATAGGTTACCTATTCGGTTACCTGTGTTGAGATTAAAGAATTAAATGTTTGATAATAAGCAAATTAAAAATATCGGACGAGTCCCGTCCAGACCGCTAAAAAAACGTTAAAAGTACAAAAGCCTTGGTTAATTTCCAAGGCTTTTTAATTTGATTAAATTAGGCTTTAAAACCCTAAAAACACTAAGAAAAGCCCATATGGCTGTGGGAATAGAAAACCCTAAGGAGTATCAAAATCCTTAGGGTTTTTGCTTTTTAATTTAATTGGGGGGTAACAAATAGGGTAACATCCTATCTTTTTTAATTGTAAAATCTAACTTCAGTGGAAAAAACGGTCAAATTGACCACCCAATTCCAGCCTAAAATGACCACTCATTTCGGAGCAAACTGACCACCACTTTCCAGTTCAAATTGACCACCTTGTTTCGGTTCAAATTGACCAC
>Ga0075465_10000182_pt1 | contig 10830 bp, 7 predicted proteins | sample DEB19_08_DNA_6_FD_71484 | JGI IMG/M metagenome (GOLD analysis project Ga0075465, IMG submission 71484) | Aqueous microbial communities from the Delaware River and Bay under freshwater to marine salinity gradient to study organic matter... | ecosystem: Environmental > Aquatic > Marine > Coastal ...
GGCACAGGCGGTGGGGGTCTTCCTGCTGCGGCTGCATCCGGCACCAATGGCGGAAACTTCACAGTTGCGGGGGTGTTCCCCGCCCATGCAGGCGGCGCAGCGCAGGCCACAGCAACCAACCCTGCGAACAACGGCTCACACGGATACCGCCCTGTTGCAGGCTCCCTCTACGGCTACGGCGGTACGGGCGGTGGGTCCACCCACGGCACAGCCACGGGCGGTGGTCTGGTCGCTTCACGCGGCGGAAACGGTGCTCCGGGCTGTGGCGGTGGCGGCGGTGGTGGCGCACTGACAGGCTCGGCAGCAGGCGGCGGAGGCCTGGGTGGACCGGCCTTCTGCATCATCACTTGCTGGTAAGCCATGCTTGATCTCTCCCATATCCCTTCGCAGTACCCAAACGCCGACGTGCAGGTGTTTGTGGGGCACAACCAGAACGTAAGTGGAGCACAGTGGGTTGCGTGGCAGAAACCACGTGGGAAGACCATGTGCCATATCCTGCTCGTCGGAGCAGGCGGCAATGGGGGTAACGGCGTTGTAGGTGCGAATAGTTTTGCAGGTGGCGGTGGCGGTGGCGGCTCTGGTGGGCAGACATCTATCCGATTCCCCCTGTGGGCCGTCCCAGACACATTATTTGTAAGCACTGCGGGACAAGCGGGTAATGGTAGCTATGTTGCAACCAGCACAACAAGCTCCACCACAAATAACACACTGATTGCAGCGCAGTCAGGAGGAAACGGGGGTAACGGAACAACTGCCCCCGCAGGCGGGGCTGGCGGGACCGCCGGAGCCATAGCAGCAGCAGGCAACATGCCGCTCGGGTGGCAGTGGCTCCAGCAGGCCCTTGCTGGGCATGCCGGTGTGGCTGGCGGGTCCACTACAGGCGGGACAGGTCAGGCTCTACCTACGTCAGGCCTGTTAGTGACCAGCGGTACAGGTGGTGCAGGTCTCCCCGCTGCCGCGACAGCCGGGGCTGCTGGCACAAACCTAGTCGCTACTGGGGCCTTTTCGCAACCAGCGGGCGGGTTTGGTGGCTCCACAGCCACCACCCCTCCCGGCAACGGGGTGTGTGGCATCCAGCCGATCCCAAACCTCCTGTACTTCTACGGCGGCACAGGCGGCGGCTCTACCCACGGCTCCGCAACAGGCGCTGGACTATTCGGTGGCAACGGTGGTGGTGGCGCTCCGGGCTGTGGCGGTGGCGGCGGTGGAGCTTGCCTGACTGGCGGTGTCGCCGGTGTCGGCGGCAAGGGCGGCCCAGCCTTCTGCATCATCACTTGCTGGTGAAATAGATGCTCGGCTTTAGCCCGCTCGCCTCAACCCCGCTCGGAGGTCTACCGGCCTCCGCGGTTACTGGCGACCCCACCGGCACGCTCGCAGCGGTCGAGTCCGGCCTGGACGTAGCCGCCTTCGCGGGTACAGTACCGGCGACAGGGCTGTCTGGGTCACTAGCGGCCACAGAGTCGGGGTCTGACACTGCGTCCCTCGCTGGGGCTACGCTCGCGCAGGGCGCCCTCGGCACCACGGAAGCCGGGTCTGACACTGCCGCGCTCTCGGGCTCTGCCCCGGCGCAGGGTGCACTGACGGCTACAGAGTCGGGTGCCGACACCGCCGCACTTGCTGGTGCCGCAGCCGTATCCGGGACTCTCTCGACGAACGAGTCAGGCTCGGACGTAGCAGCGCTCTCCGGCAACGCACCCGCTTCCGGCTCCGGCAGCTTGGCCGCGACAGAATCCGGCGCGGATGCGGCGGCTGTCTCTGGCTCAACCCCCGCACAAGGCGCACTGGCTGCTACAGAATCAGGAGCAGACAACGCAGCAATTACGGGGGCCACAGCCGTATCAGGCGCGCTTACTGCGGCCGAGTCCGGCTCAGACGCCGCCACATTCGCCGGCACCGCCCCCGCTTCAGGCTCCGGCAGCTTGGCAGCAGTGGAGGCAGGCAGCGACGCGGCTACGCTCACGGGCGTCGCCCTCGCGCAGGGCACACTGGGCGCTACTGAAACCATAGCTGACAGCGCAAGTGTGGCGGGGGCTACAGCCGTATCTGGCTCCATAACCACTACTGAGTCTGGGGCAGATTCTGCCAGCCTTGCCGGCGGCGCACTGGCCACCAGCTCGGGCACCCTCAGTGCTTCGGAGTCTGGCGCGGACGTCGCGGCTCTGACGGGCGTAGCCCTTGTACAAGGCACCATTGCGGCCGCCGAGACTGGCCCGGACACAGCGCTGATCCTGGGAGCCCTCCCGGCAGGGACAGGCACACTCGCGGTCACAGAATCGGGCACCGATACGGCCGCTCTGTCCGGCTCCGTACTCGTGTCAGGCACGGTCACAGCCACTGAATCAGGAACTGACACCCCATCGCTCGCTGCCTCGCTCCTGGCGCAGGGTTCTCTGGCCGTCACCGAGGTTGGAAGCGATACATCCTCTATCGGCGGGGCCACCCCGTCGGCCCAAGGCACTGTAGGGGCGAGCGAATCTGGTGTAGATGGCATGGCCTTCACCGGTCAGGCACTGATCTTCGGCATGTTTGCCGCTGCGGAATCTGGCGCTGACATCGCTGATCTGACGTACTTTCAACTGTTTCCAGAATCACTACGGACATACGTTGTGCCAACCGAACTTCGAGGGATCATTGTCGGTATTGACGTTAGAGGAATGGTCATTGAATCTGAAAACAGAGCAATTTATGTTTTGGAAAGCTCCCGAATTCTTGAGCCAATAGCTTAAAACCCCCAGTAGGGTTTGCCGTTCTGCGGCGGGCTTTGCATCATGCCCGGCATGGCCGCATCATCCCCAGAGGTAAAGAGCTTTCTTGGCCTCAACAACGTGACAGACCCCCTGCAGTTGGGGTTGGGGGCACTCACGTACGCAGATAACGTGAACATCACTGATGCTGGCGCCATTGAGGTAAGAAAAGGCTATTCGCGGGTTTCGGTTGGTTCCTTCACTGGCGCATTTTCCACCTTTGACGCCAAGCGCATGTATCTGGTGGATGGAGGCACGCTCAAGACCATGAGCGGAGTGACCATCAAGACCGGCCTGAACCCTGCCGCAATGTACTGGTGCGAGGTCAATGACCAGGTTTTCTACAACAACGGTATCGACAGCGGAATCATCCATCAGGACAACAGCCGATCAGATTGGGCGTGGACTGCTCCCGGTATGCCGACACTGGCCGCCACTACGGGAGCACTTCCAGCCGGCCTGTACCGGGTTTGCTTCACGTTCACCCTGGAAGATGGCCGGGAGACTGGCGCTGGAGAAATCGCAGAGCTGGTGCTGAATGGCACGCAGTCGCTGCAAATCTCTGGTATTCCGCAAGTGGCCGGCCAGCGCACCAATGTGTACTTGGCCCCGGCGGACAGCACGGTATTTTCCTGCGTTGGCACGCCCACGGGATCTGCAATTGTCTGGAACGCATCGCCGGATGCACTGGGCCATGAGCTGATGACCGCCAATCTGCATGCGCTTCCTGCTGGCTGTGATGTGGTGCAGGAGTGGGCTGGGCGCATCTATGCAGCCCAATATTTCCCGGATCTTGGCCAGACGGCGATATGGTTCTCGCAGCCACTGGCATACCACCTATTCAATCTTGCCAGCGACTTCATTCTTGTGCCTGGCCGCGTTCTGATGCTGGCGCCACACGATACCGGAATTGTCATTGGCACTGAGGATCGAATTTCAGCCTACACCGGCGCCCAAATGGCCCAACTTGCCGACTACGGTGTTGTGCCCGGCCAGCACTGGGCGCTGGACGACAAGCGGGTTCTTTTTTGGACAACACGCGGAGTGTGTAGCGCACTCCCGTTCTCGAATCTCACTGAGAAATCGGTGAGTGTCGCACCAGGCATTCAGGCTGGCGGGACCATCGTGCGGCAGGGCGGTCAAAAACGCTATGTCGTATCACTCCATCAAGGCGGTTCCGCCTTCAATAGCTTTTAAGGAAATATCATGGCTGCTCGACTCTCAACTGGCTTACGCAACATGCTCGTAAACTCTGCGGGCTTTAACGGCGCTCTTGGCCGTGGCTGCATCCGAATTTACTCTGGTTCTCAGCCAGCTACGGCTGATTCCGCTGCAACCGGCACACTGCTCGGGACTGTTACATCGTCGTCGCTGGCATTAACTCAAGAAACCCAAGCCTCCCAGACTATTACGGTTGCTGGCACTTCTGGGTCCATCAACTCGGTCACGGTCGGCTCATTCAACATCATCCCCGACGGCGCAGTTGCGTTTCGAACTGATGCTGCTACCACCGCGTCTGACCTGTGCGATGCAATCAACCGCAACGGCTTCTACACGGCGACCGTAGCCGCAGCGGTAGTGACTATTCGCCCGCGCCAAGGAACAGGTGCTGCGCACAACGGTTATGTTGTCGCTACGACTGTAACTACCCTGACGGCAACATCTGGCGGCAACATGGCGGGTGGCGTGAACTCAGCCAACGGGCTTTTGTTCAGCGCACCGGTTGCTGGCGTCATCAGCAAGCTAGCCACACAAATCTGGAGCTTCAATGGCGTCGCAGCGGGCACGGCAGGATGGGCACGTTTTTACGGTTGCCCGACTGATGACGGTAGCTCAATCTCTACCACGCTTCCTCGCCTCGACGGCTCTGTGGCTGTGTCTGGCGGGGATTTCTCCTTGTCGAACATCGTCATCGCGGTAAGTGCGCCTAACACTTGTGACTCATTCACTTGGACTCAGCCTGCAGCGTAATGCTCGATGGAGCACAAGCTGATTCTCGGAGGTGAGAAATTCCTCCCGTTTGCTCGGAGCCGCATCAAAGCACTACGGGCAACGGGGCTTGCCTACGCGAGTCAGCAATTCGAGATAGATGGTGTTTCGGTCAAGGTTCGCATCGAAGGCGCACATGATTACATCCGACTGGAAGGATCAAGTGAAACACCTTATAGCGGCATTGTGAAAGGCGGAGACATCATTGAACTTCCGATCCCGCCAGAATCTCTACCTGGTACTGCACCGGAAAAGACGATGCGCAGCTTCAAACCAACTGCAAATTGCTGGCAAGTTCCGATGAAGTCGGACCCTACAAAGTCACCATCCGCCTTTACCGACGAGAAGAAGTTGGCCAAAGCAGCGGACCAATATAGGGACGTTGCGGCATCAATGTACTCGGGCCTCATGACAAAGGCCGTGCAGTACCTTATGGGCATAGGAAAGCCGCTGAATTACGGCTACAAGTTCTTGAAGTGCCATGGCATCACATTGGACTGGGCTGGAAAGCCATGGCTAGTAGAGATTAGCAGCGCAAACGGAGTCCTCGCAAAAAGGCTACCAATCAAAAATGGCGCGTTTGCAGCCGACCCAAACCACGCCAAGAAAGAGATAGCTGCAATCTTTGGCGGGTTGCCTACAGGCGGATCATTCCCAACTGACGACAAGGTAGCTGAGGCGATTGCTGCTGGTGGGATCCTCCAACTGCTGACACCAGCCCAGATGTCAGACTTCTTCACAAAGGTGGGGTACAGCGACATTCTCGGGTGGTCGTTCAGTGACACCGGCAGCACAGCGTACAACACATGCTACACAACGGACAGCTTTGGTGCGTACCAGGGGTATTTCTACAAGCTGGAAATACTCCTGCTAGAAAACTCCAAGACTGCCGAGCTAACAGAAGTTTCGCACGGGCCACTAATATCGCTTTTCAACCCTGAGATAAACGTTGCAGAAGTTCCCCCATTCAAGTTCATGGACTCTACTGGAAACTTGCAACAACTACCTGCAACGCTCGTGACGCTACCTACTGATCTTCAGTTTGTGCCGCCAGTAACAATCCTCGCTTGCCATATCAATGGGGTCCTGAAAACTTGTGACGTGTATTACAACGGCTCTGCTAATACAGTATTTGCGCCAGAGACGGGTCTTACCATCGACGCCCTAGATGACGTAGGAGTAGTTACTGGCGTAACCCTGTTTGGCCGCTCCAACGTAGGGATAAAAATGCCAGGAATGGCCGACGCGACATACCTTACCGGGATACGGGTTTTTAGACGGTTATCAACGCTGGGTTCTGGAAGCGGCGTATTTATCAGCTCAATTTCTCTATTGGTGGTCGCAAGCTATCAGGCATGGATCTACCAGAACAGGGTTGATAATATGTTCAAAACAGGAAGCCCGACATCATTCCAAGGACTTTGCCTGCTGGGGTGTAGAGACGGGTACGCTAATTACTTTGGTGAGCTTCGGCACACTATCGAGACTGGCCTTGTAACCGCAGATGCAACATTTACTGCGACTGGCCCGGGATACACAACAAGTAGTTTTGCATCAGCAACAAGCATAGGTCTTGGCTCCACCGAATTCGGCGCGATTACCGGCTCTCAATACCTGAATACTTCTGGAGGGGTTTCCTCCCTGGCGGACGCCTACTATCTTTCTCCGATCGTTCATGCGCTTGAGGAAGTTGCGTCGATGTCAGCTATCGAGGTCATAGACCACAAAGGCAGAAAACGCACATTCCAGTCCAGCCCATCTGAGAACCTAGTAGATCCCGCACACCGGGTAAGTGCTTTTGGAACGAACCCGCTATCCAGCGACATACGAAATAACAACAAGCATTTGTTTTCTACGGGGGTTGACGCTGTTATTGATCACCCAGGCAAATACAACTTTATCGGGTACACAGAATGACGACCTTACTCATAGACAGTTTTACCGGGTCGGGGACGCTTCCAGGTCATACGCCAGACACGCCTTTTGGTGGGTATTCATGGACTGCCAATGCCGGGACCATGAACCTGACGGGCGGAAAGATAACGCCAACCTCTACCAACGTCGCAAATATTACAAGCGTCCGATATGGAGCTTATGGGACGGGGATTGGACTATCTCAGAATATTTACTGTGAAGTCAAATTCACAACTGGGCCTTCTGTCGGGGGTGCGCTAGACCATGAAGGCCTGACGGTAGACTTGTTGATAAACGGGTTTGAATATATTTTTGGTGTTTACGGCAGTACGTACTTCACCCCAGGTACGACAACATGGTACGCACGATTAGCCAATGCCACAGATCAAACCGTTCCAGCAATCGCGGCAAATACTGAATACACCGCCGTTTTTAACAAGACGGGCGCTGGCGTAACTCTCAACATACTGGGGTTGACGCTCACCGACACACTCTCTGACGCTGATTCAAGCGGACTGACTTGGATGGAGTTGAAGCTTGGTGGAACGATGTCCGTCGGGAACCTGCTTTTAGCTGATGCGGTTCCAGCCTCTGTGCTGACTGCTTCAATAACAGCGCCAGCCGGAACTGTAACCGGCGCATTCAGTAGTCCACTCGGTATCAGCTCGTCATTATTAGCACCAGCAGCAACGCTAAAAGCATATTTCGGAGGGTCGCTAAAAATCACTCCACCGTCAGCATTGCTTTCGGGGTCTATCCTAAATACAGCGGGCAACAACGCAGCTTTATTTACTGCGCCATCTGGTAAGGCTTTGGCTTACTTCGGTGCTAACGCAAAGCTGGCTGCACCGGCATGGCAGATCGCGTCCGCGCTGACTTCGACCGCCTTACTCCGTGCGGGCATTTCTGCCCCGTCCGGATACCTGGCGGCGGCTGTGACGGTTTCACAGGTCATGCGGGGTGCAATGACATCCCCTATGGGCGCACTGGTCGGCTATGGCGGGGCACTTATCTCCATCACCACGCCGATGGGCACATTGCAGTCGTCGTTTAACGGCGGCGCAGTGATGCGGGGTGCAATCACGGCTCCGCTGTTTGACCTGTCAGCGACGCTCACCCGAAACGGGAAACTCAGTGCCGACCTGTTGTCGCCTATGCTGCAACGTGCTGGCGTATTGCAGGCATGGCTGATAGCCCCCGGCGCCACACTCACGGCCATCGGTACCGCAGTCGTCGCTGTCAGCTACGAGGCGTACGCGCTGAACCTGAACCATCGCAACCCTGATAGTCCTGACGAACTGACCAGGTACACGAATTACCCGTTTGATCGGATCGTGCGCTACGAGAACAGCTACTTCGGGATGAATGCCACCGGCTTGTATTTGCTGGAGGGGACAACCGACTTTGCGGAGCCTACCCCTACAAAGGTGCCGTGGAGATTCAAAACCGGTTTGACGGACTTCGATTCCCCAAACCTCAAGACGGTGAACTGGGCGTACTTTGGTGGGCGCATGGCACCGGCAGCCACTATTTCGATTCACTACGGTGACTCCGGAGAGCAGAACTATGCCTACTCCACGCCGCGCGGCGCAGAAGCGCAGAACTACCGCCAGCCCTTTGGCAGAGGCATCAAGTCGCGCTACTACGCTGTAGAGGCAGAGGGCTCTGGCGCACTGAGCATTGATTCCATGATGTTTGATATTGCCAGCATGGCAAGGAAGGTCTGATATGTCCGTTGAAACCCTCATTTCTCAAGCGCAGGGCTATGCCGCAACGATTGCGAACCAAGCAAACTCTGCCATGCAGTCGGCATCCAATGCCGTTCTGGCAGTGGGCTATTCCATCCCCAACTTCTATCCCGTTGCACTGCCATCAACACCTCCCACGGAGGTGAGTCTGTCCGTTCCAGTGATGGACACGGTAACGCTGGATCTTCCAGACGAGCCAGCGGGAAGCCTGGTATTTCAGGACATTTCCACATTTGATGCGGGTGTGGCGCCGACATTCAGCGCAACCATGCCAACGGTAACGCTGCCAACAGAGCCAAGCCAGATAGCCCAGTTCACCGGGTCCGCTCCAGCCATTGACACCTCGATTGCGTTCCCGAGCCCGCCGGCCGAGTTGTTGAACCCGCTCATTCATGCGCCGACACTGACAGACCGTGACGAGCCGGACAAGCCGCAGACCGCGCTGCCCGCATTCACCGCAATGACGCCTCTGGACAATACATCCGCGCCGACTGACCTGGAAGCCCGTTTTTCCAATGCCTATGCCAATGCCACGCCTGGCACCGTGGCCATGCTGGATGGCTACGTGGATGCCATGCTGTCCAAGTTCAATCCGCGCTTTGCAGAGCAGATGTCCGCCATCGAGAACCAACTGGCCAAGTACCTGCAGGGTGGCACTGGGCTTAACCCAGCAGTTGAGAATGCCATTTATGAGCGTGCGCGCGACAAGAATACCGCAGAAGCACGCCGCGTGCGGGAATCTGCCATGCGCGAGGCTGCGGCCAACGGCTTCACGATTCCATCTGGTGCCACGCTGGCCATCATCCGGCAGGCGCGCCAGGATGGAGCCGACAACAACGCAAGGGCGGCCGGCGAGATTGTGGTGCAGCAGGCCGAAATGGAGCAGAAGAATCTGCAGTTTGCCGTGACCACTTCGGCTGGACTGCGCACGGCATTGCTGAATGCGGCCATGGGCTACCACCAGAACCTTATCAGCATCAACGGGCAGTCGCTGGAATACGCCAAGACGGTGCTGTCCAGCATCATCGAGGTCTACAACACGGCGGTGAAGGCATTTGGCTTGAAGCTGGACGCCTACCGCGCAGAGGCGGCAGTGTTTGAAACCAAGCTGAAAAGCGCCATGGCTGGCATGGAGCTGTACCGCATGGAGATTGCTGCCCTGGAAGCGCTGGCCAATGTGGACAAGGCAAAGGTGGATGTGTACCGGGCACGCATTGAATCACTCACTTCGCTGTCCAACGTGTACCGGGCACAGATTGAGGCAGTGACGGGCCGGGTTTCGCTGGAAAAGTTGAAGCTGGACGTGTTTCAGACCCAGGTGCAGGCTTACGGATCACTGGTACAGGCCAAAAATGCCGAGTGGCAGGGATACAGCGCCGCCATGGAAGGGCAGACGGCCAAGGTCAAGATTTACAGCAGCCAGGTAGATGCCTACAACTCCCAAGTGAACGGGTACAAAGCCCAGATCGAGGCAAAGTCTGAAATTGTGCGTTCGCAGGCCGCCACCAATCAGGCGCGCGCCACCCAGTATTCCGCGATCATGTCCGGCTATCAGACCGTGGTGCAGGCCCGCGGAGAGAAAGCGCGCACCCAACTGGAAAACCAGCGGCAGGCGATTGTGGCCTTCCAAGCCAAGACGCAGGCAACAGTGGCCAACGCCCAGGTGCGCAACGAGTATTACAAGTCTGTGAGCATGGTGGGCATTGCCAATGCCGAGCTGCAGATGAAAGCCATGCTGGGCGAAATTCAGAGCAAGCGCGAATTTGGACAGACTATTGCCCAGCTCAGTGCCTCCAATGGCCATGTGTACGCAGGGCTTGCTTCTTCTGCAATGGCTGGAATGAATACGCTGGCAGCGCAGACAGCAAGCACATAAATCTACTGCGCTACCAGAAAAAGCCCGCCCAGTGCGGGCTTTTTTGCGACCCCCCGTAGGGTTTGCTCACGCGCGTGAGGACTTCCAGAATGCCCCAACTATCAAAGGCACAGGCATGGAAACAGCACACCGACGCAAGGCCGCAATGGCAATGGGCACACTTCCCCGGTACGCTGGTGGCGGTCTGATTGACGGATTCAAGCGGGTTATCGGCATTGCCCCGGAGTCACCAGAGCTGAAAGCCTACAAGGAGCGCGCAGCAGCCGAGCGCAGCGCCAAAAAGTCATCGCTTGGCCCCGCCCAGCCGATTACACCAGCCGACAAACCGAGCTTCCCGGTGCCAAAGGCCGCGAACTACATGGGCAACCCTGCCCTGAAAGAGCGCATGAGCGCCGCTGATGCCATGGCCTCCGGTGGTCCCATCAAAGGCCCAGGCACTGGCACATCCGATGAAGTTCCAATTTTGGCCAGCAATGGCGAATATGTGATCCGTGCGGCGGCAGTCGAGGAAATCGGCACCGATGTGCTGGATGCCATCAATGCCATTGGCGAGGACGAG
>Ga0075465_10000191_pt1 | contig 10477 bp, 14 predicted proteins | sample DEB19_08_DNA_6_FD_71484 | JGI IMG/M metagenome (GOLD analysis project Ga0075465, IMG submission 71484) | Aqueous microbial communities from the Delaware River and Bay under freshwater to marine salinity gradient to study organic matter... | ecosystem: Environmental > Aquatic > Marine > Coastal ...
CCCAAAGTTGCGACGTAATAAATGCCGTTCTGCGTTTGGTCGGCTTGGTTTTTGACAAGGATGCGGTCGCTAGCAGCAAGCGTAACACCATCGAGCGTTGAGGGTGCCCCGCCCGAAAGAGTGACGTTGGCGGTCGTTGCTGCGCGCCCAGCTTGTTTGACGGTGAGACCGGCTGCGCTGGCGTCGACGTAGCTTTTATTGGCTGCGTCGGACCCGTTGGTTGGGTTGGCCAATCCGGTCACGGTGCCAGCGGTGACAGTGCCCGCAGTGAAGTTCCCCGACGCATCACGGCGCACAATGGCGCTGGCGGTGTTGGCGTCCGTGGCGGCGTCGAGTTTGGCCTTGTCCGCAGCCGACATGGTGCCGACAGTGCTGCCCGTCGCGACAGGCAGACCGTTGATGAGCTGGGTGACAGTTGCCTTCTTGGTTGTTGGCGTACCCGACACGTCCACCACGGGCAGAACGGTCGAGCTGCTGACACTCCCGATTGCTGGTAGGGAATTTATTGATACGTCAGCGGACCAAAGCGGGGATGCGGTCGCAAGCAGGGCAATAGATACGAGAGAGCGAAGGAGCGTCTTCATGTTGGTTCAGTAATAATCGAGTCAGAGTCTTCCGTGGTAATAGTGAATCCATCTTCGGTGACAAGCAATTCACCCACTCCAGGCGTGGGGTTGACGTTAATAATCGTCACGGTGATGCCCACCCCCATCGGGCGCGGAAGGTACGCCAGCAACAGAGCTTCAGTCAGCCCGACACTACTCCACACGATGTAGCTCATTGTCATGTTCCGGTTGTCGGTCATCGCGACAGACGGTCCGAACATGGTAAATAGAGAACTGGTGATAGAGGCAGTGGTATGGTGGCCACCATTGTTAATTGTTTTGAGCTTCAGGATTACACGATAAGCGGCATCAGACAGCAACGTGTTCTGTCCTTCGGCGAAGGAGTAATCATAGAACACTCCGTTCGGATTGATCCCCGTTGAGGCGTACCCAGTTAAGCCATTCCCGTTCGGGTGGTTTCCACCGTAGGGGTAGACAGCCGCGTCGGTGTAGTTGACAAAGCTAGTGGACCCCAACGCACGCAACACGTCTCCGCAAGCGAAGGCTCCTGCCACGGGTGCAGTAGCCGTCCCCGCGCTGTCAGCCACCCACCATTGACCAGCCGTTGCGGAGGTGATTGTCGGGGTGTTGGTAGTTGGGTTCCAAGTCCCTTGGTAGTTGGCTTGGAGCAGAGTCGTCTCTGCATAGGTCCACAACCCAAAATAAGGTGTTGGGGTTGGTGCTCCAATGTTGCGCGAAACCCCAATATACTTCCCAAGGACATCGAGCTGAGTCCCGACAGCCGTGTCCAAATCAAAGCAAGTGAGCAACGAAGCCGCGAGGTTCTCGGCAAGAAACTGACTGGCCCAGAGCTTTACTTGCCTGTCTGCGTTTGGCAACCCCCGGTATTGGTAGGCGAGCAGACTGGCATAGTAATCGGTCAGGGTTGTCAGGCTCATTTGTTAAACGACAGTGATGGTCGTGCGAGCCGAGGCGGGGACGAATTGATAGTTCACTCCAGTTGTTGCAACCAGCGAAGTCCAAGTGGTGCCGTCGAGGGATACCCCTTCGACCGAGAACGAACCGTTGGGCGCAAGGGCTTGCAATCGGGCAACAATGTTGGAAGCGGTGGCTTTTTCCCCTATGCCGTAGGAGAGATCAGCCAAGAGCGATGTCTTGAGGTAGGTAGCATCCAAAGACCCGGTGACGGCAGTGCCCGTGCAACGAATCCAGATATTCTGAGCAACTGGAACGTCATATAGAACGGCGAACAAGGAATTGTCGGCTTGAGTGACGTTCGTGCTGATTGCCCCCTTCATTCCGCATCCGGCATTGCGCTTGATGTAAATGGCATTGGCCACGTCAACCGCAGAGGCGGTGCCCGCCACCACGCACCAAATAGAGTGGGCGGGGATACCGTTGGCGTCAGTGGTGTTTGTGATGTTCTCCAAGACCAGCACGTCAGTGACTCCCGTCACGTTGCTCAGAGCATCGTAGAGACCTTGGAAGTATCCTTTGCTGGCTAGCGCAACCGACCGGGCGCGACGGAGGCGAAGAATTGAATCCGTCTCCTCGTTGGTGCCGGTAGTGGTAGCGACAGCTGGATTATTTACCGTGCTGATGCCCAAGGTCACGGTATTGATGACAGTGATCGTGTTGACGACGGTCAGCACGGCTCCGAGGTTGAGAGCGCGGAACACCAGAGAGGTCGAGGCCGCTGCGCCAAAAGCGTAGGTGGTAACGAGGACGAATCGGTTGCCAGCCGCGTCGGAGACGGTAAACGGCGCATCGGGCGCAGTGTTGAGTCCGGCAAGGGTAACAGCTTGGGTAGCTGTAACGGTGACAGGGGTGTAAGTGTAGGTTCCCGCGCGGCGGATGACACCGTTAATCGCGCAACGCTGGTCCAGTCCCCGACCGACAGCTTGGTCAGGGTCAAAGCTGGAGTAAACACTGGCCACGAATTGCAGCATATCCTGCGTAATCAGGACTCCGAGGTTGATGAATTGCCCGTCGGGAGAGTTCGGGTTGACGTTGATGTCGTCGCCGTAAATCCGCTTCATCCCTGGGTACGCAGTGCTGCCTACCAGAAACCGATCCAGCGTTTCAGCAGGAGTATCAAGGCTGATTCCGGTGTTGGTTATTGCGTTCATGGGAGCTGGGCGTAGCCAGTAAGGTTTCGGCTGTAAATAGTGTCCACGTTGAACTTGATGGTGAGTCGGCGCTGTGCTGAGTCGGTCACAGCTTCGACCGAGTTAATCCGCACCACGCCTTCCCGCTGAATGATCGCTAGCCGAGCTTGGAGCAAGATGTTTTGTTTTGCGACTTCACCCTTTGAGGCAAGCAGGTTCCACCAATCAATGCCGGTGGTCATGGCAAACCAGCAATCGTTCAAGAAGAACAACAGCGACGTTTTGATGTCGGCAGCAATGGCCTGCTCCTTTGTAAAGTAGGAATTGCGGCCTTGCCCAAAGGTCCAGTCGTTTGCGGCGGTTATGCCTCGGAATGGTTGTGGCATATTATTCGAGGAGGAAGCTCACTTTAGCTTTAACGGCTGCGATTGCCGCAAGAGTTGCCGTGTTTGGTGTGGACCCTCCGGTGTTCACCCATGTGGTCATGGTGTCGCAAAGTTGGTCGAGGGTGCCGCGAAGGTCAGAAAGATGATTGGCAAAATGAAGCCGACTACCAATGGTAAGAGTGCCAGTGCCTAAATAATGCTCGTTTTTGATCGTGATTAGCTCGCCGACTCCAGTCTTTAAGCTCACCGAGCTATTTCCGTAGCTCACCACTACGGCGTTGTTAGCGGTATAGGGCGGAGGATTTGTTTTGTTGCGAATGCCTACAAGCACTATGCCGTCGCTTAAACTGTGGGCTCTGGCGCTGTTTGGCCCAACCACGTTACCCGTCGTGAACCAGAGGTCGAGGTCGCGATCATTGAACAGGACCAAGCACGGGTCGCCCTTGGCCACGGGAAACGTCATGTAGGCACCGCCGCCGCCTGGGAATATAACCGGACAGTCCGTCAAAAGCGGGTAGGCGACTTGGGTGTTCCCAATGTTGCGCAAGACTTGAATCTGCACCGTGGCAGTCTGCGTCGTCGGATCGAAAGAGTTAATCACTCCGACTTGGTGACAGTTGAGCCCGTAGAAAATTTCTTTCTTCAAATCCGTTAATAGTGAACGGAGGTCCGGTGGAATTGGACTGGTGATGGGCTCGCTCATAGTACGGGTTGTCCAGCGACAATGCGGAAAGCGTCGGGCGGAAGCGATAATTTTACGCTTGAAAGCAGCTCTCCGCAAATGGATGGGGAGATAGTACCGTGGTGCTCAAACCCGAAAACTTTCCAATCTCGGTTCAAACTCCTGTCAACGGTGCTGTAAAGTTCAACGATTTGCCCAACACTGAGGCTGGGCTCAAACAACATACTTAACTCAACAAAGGTTTCAGACCTTTTTGGGCTCCCGAGCAAACCACTTTCCTCGGAAATGAGTGTGATTGGTCCTCGGAATACTTCGTTCAGATTCAAGGCTTTGACTTGCCCGTTGTCGACAGCCGCAAACCCGTTAGATTTTTCAAGAATGAGGGTCCATATATTCCCAAAGAGGACTTCTCCTCGCAGGTTGCGAATAGGGAAATCACCTACGATGGGTGTCCCGCTGAGATTTGGCATCTGGCGCGAAAGCATCACAATGGTTTGAGCGGCACTGGCTCCCGGTGCCACGGTCATGCTGACGTTGTTTGCGTTGGCCATTGGCCACCCGCCGTCAAAGGCATTTATCTCGGTGATCCAATCCGTTCCTTGCCGATAACTGAAGCAAGTATTTACGGTGCCGTTGAACACAAGGGGGAGTTGGAACTCTTCGCTGGGCGCGTAACCACAACGAAACTTGATTGCTCGGAGTTGTGAAGCGTGAGAATAGTCTTTCCGCATTGCTGTCCGCACGGTCTCCTGGAGATTGTAGACCTTGAACGACCCCGTCTGAGATGACCCAAGGAGGGCTCTCGTAATCGTAAATTCGACCGTGTTTGGCAGGGTGATTTCGACGTTGTAGTTGGCCGATTGCGAATAGGGCGATACGGAGTACCCTGCCGAGACCTCGACTTGCAGGGAATAAATTCGGTTGAACTTTTCCACGTCAGTTCCCTTCGTAAATTGTCTCGTTGGTAGATGCTACGTCGTCGGCATCGAGAAGGTAAAGGATGGCGATTCCTTGAGAAAAGTCCGTTTGATTGACGGGCTCCACAAATTCCTGAGTTTGAATAGAGAACCCGAAGGGGATTATTTCTCCCCATTGCCTAAGAATGTTGGGCGAGGCTACGAGGCGCAAACCGTTCAACGTCCATGTTTGCCAACTGAAGTTTGCAAACCAACCAAGTTGTTGAGGTCTGTATTCAAGATACACTGACACCTGCGACCCATCGGACAGGACGAAGAAAATAGTCTGCTTTGGCTGCGAGGTGATGCCGGTGACAATCTTCATCAGAGGGTTGGCCAGTATCCGTTGAAGTTCGCCAGTTGGGTCGCTGTTGGTTGGAGCGCACCAACAATGCCACTGCGAACCTCCGTTGACTGCATCTGCTGGGCGCGACCAGCGAAAGCCGAGTTTACACTTGGGGTGAACTGGTCTCCACCAGTGCGGCGTCCGGTGAGAAGACCGGCGTTGATGGTGATTGCTCGTGCGACACGGATTTTTTTGAAGGTGATTGTAAACTCCGTCACCGACCTACTTTCAGCCCCCTGCTTGGCTGAGGCGCTTTGGATCGCCATGTTTTCCATAATGCCCCACGGGCTTTCGACTGAGAATAACTGCCGCCCCTTCCAAAGTTGATAGAAGAAATTGTAGATGTAGCTCTGTTTGGTTTGCCCTGGTTGTTGCTTGGCTTGGTCTTGATAATAGCCAAAAAGGCTGGCGGAAGAGGCTACTGCGGCGGCGTCTTGGGCTGTGGTCGTGGCGGTTTCAATTTGATCTATTTGCTGCTCCTCAGTGAACTCTGGCTGCATTTCTGGAATGTCAGGCATCGTATTTGGGACCGGGGAAATCGGGCGCACTGTTGGGACAGTTTTTACAAGTTCCGCAACTCGTCCTGTAACAGTGATCGTTTCGGGGCGTAAAGCAATATGGTCCTGAATGGCTGTGTTGTTTTCAATGTAGTGGTCAGTGATGTCGCTTTCGAGTTCCGACGTGTCTTCTTCCGCCAAGTCCAAGAGGAACCCGGCAATGCCTGGAGGCGGGTTCCCCGGACGCACCAACACCACTTGCGAATCCCGCACGGCAAGCGTGCTGAGAATCGAGTAGATGCTGGTGGAGTCCGTCGGGATGATGTTCATGGGCCGGTGTTCTTCGGAGCTTGATAACTGGCCTCGCTGATTTCACGGGCAACCATATTTGGGTCTCTAGCTCCGTCGATTTGGTTGTTGTTGGTGACGTTGTAGGTCGTTGCGCTGGGCTGACCGGAGTTTCTTTGCGCCGGTAAGGCGGGTGTCGCTACGGCTTGCGCATTAAATGCGGAGAGGGTAGGCAAATTCCCGTATAATAAGCCAGAGCTTAAAGAAATGCTCTTAAACAAGTCCGTAAAAGAGATCGTTAATTCAGCAATAATTTTGTTTGTGAGCGCCCCGATACGTGTAAAAAAACTATTGATGTCTTTTCCAGCTTCCATAAGGGCTGATTGCTGCTCTACGTTTAGACCTTCTCCCGGTGGCCTAGTCGGAATGACGCCCTTGTTGGCGTGCATCATGTAGGCTACGTCAGGGCTAATTCCTGCGACTTTGGCGATCATCAGCGCCTCGTTGAGAGAGCTGTTGGCAAATCGTTTTCCGAATTGCTCAAGCAGCTTGTCAGGGGATTGTTGCATATCCAACCCCCAACCAGTAAGCAGGCTGGCAGCTTCTTGGTGTTGTCCAAGGTACTTCATTTCAAAAGCCCGCTGGGCCAAGTTTGAAAGGTTATCTCGGATAGACTCTGGTGAGACATCCGACTTGCCAGCGGCGTATTGCCATTTCAACAATTCGTCTCGTGAAAGACTCGTGGCCTTGCCAAACTTATCTGTCTCAAAGCTGGTTTTGATTGCTGATTTGGTTGCCTCTACCAAGGCTGAGCCGAGCTGTTTTAAGATGATTGCCAACGACCCCAGTCCGAGCAACTGCTTGGCAAAGACACCGAAACCCCTATTCGACTTGTCGAGGGCTTTTTCCTGTTTTGCGAGGGCTTTTTCCTGTTTCGCGGAGAGTGGGAGTGGGCCGATAAAAGCCTCGCTTCCCGGTTTTGGGGGTACACCAATCGAGGGTGTAGCTGTCCGAGCTGGGGTTGTTTGAGACGCGGCTGCTTGCTGTGGGGGTTTAATATCCGCTAGAGTGGTCAACTCAGCTACCAAGCTCTTTGCCGCAGCCGCAGCAGAGATTAGAGACGCTTCAAATCCTTTGAGCTTGTCCTCCCCTTTTACGGCAAAGCCCAATTCTACAAAAAGTTCAGCGACTTTCATTTGTTCATCTCCCTTGTGGTTTCCTCGTATTCAGCTTGGAAATTCACAAACTCCCAAGCGTCGAGGACCATATTGGTAGGCATGGCAGAAATCCGAGCGGGGTCTCCCCCGCCAAAACCCTCACGGGCTAATCTCAGAGCCATGAGCGTTTCTTGGTCCATTGTTACTCGGATCGCTGGGCGCTTGATGTCGGCTTTTCGCTTGTCAATGACGACAAGGCGAGCCCCTTGAAAAAAGGGGAAAGGTTTGCTTTCATCACCTCCCACGCAACGGGCAGGTAATCCTGCCGAGCGTCTTCAGGTTCAAAGGTCTGCGGGGTAATCCGCTGACCGTTGTAGAGCGACCGTTTGGCACACTCCATCAGCGCCGCTTCCAAAGAGTCGGATTGAAGGAGCTGAAAAATGGCGTTCTTCAGGACGTTGATGTCCTGACCAGACAACTCGGAGAAGTTCGACAGATTCAAGTCGAAGTTTACCAATGATAGCTCTTTGGCTACCGTCTTCATCAAACGGTGGCCTGCGGAGAACGAAGCAATCCCGACTTCCAAGGTCGAGCCGCTCTTTAGTGTGATGGGGTCTTGCATAAATTGGTCGGGGTCGAGAGACTCCGAGCAAGCCCGATATGGCGTCGGTGCGAGGATTCGTGACCCCTAGAAACGATCCTCTTCTTGCTCGGAGCCGATTGATTAAAACACCTGGCGGGAGACGTTCGCGAACTCGAAGCGATACATCGAAACGCTCTGATCCGTGTCGCCCTCCGCATTGGACTTCGCATCCACCATGCGCTTAAAGATGCCGCCTTGGAGTTTGTAGGTGTCCGAAGTGATGTTGCCCATGCCGTCGCCAGCGCGTTTTGTTGCTTGTCCGTCGAGCAGCACAAAGGACGAGAAGTCTTGGAGTTGCTGCTGGAGCAGCGCGTCCACAGATTTGTCGTCATCGGAAGCACGGATCAGACGCAAAGTGGCCGTGCCAACCAACCCCATTGAGTTTTCCGCGAAGATCGAATTGCCGTTCTTGCCCCGCTTCAAATTGGCAAGATCGTTGTCGTAAGTGATCGTGAACCAGTCTCCGTCAGCAACGTCGGTGAGGACGATGCCGCCGATGACGAGAGTGTCTTGGCCAGTGAGTGAGACGGTGGACATGGGATGGGTGGATTACTTGTTGATGGAGACAAGCACGTCGGAGCTTTGAATAGCGCCCGCGAACTTGACAGCGATGCGAACCAACGGGGCTTCGCGAGCTTCTCGCGTTGCTTGCGTCTGCTGGGTCACTGGGAGGCTGTAAATGTAGTAGCCTTGATTGAGGATGTTACGACGGAGGTCGGCAGGTTTCCCAAACAACTCCGCTGAGTTCCACGTACCGGGAGCGATGAACCCATTAGCCAGCGCCTGCTGAAGAACGTTGATGTAGGCACCCTTCAAGAGAGCCATTCCGGGTTCAGTCTGGGGCAACTTCGTGCTCGTAGTTGCCAAGGCGTTAAAGCCTGCGACTTGAAGCGAGAAGACAAGCCAGTCGAGGTTGTAGACGTTGTCGAAGTACTCGTTGCCGCCAGTGCTGTAAACTTTTCCGATATACTGCGCGCCACCGCCGACGCTTGGATAGGTGTCCACGCCAGCGGCCTCACACGCAGTAAGCTGGGTCTGGGATATGCCCGTGTCTGGGGCGATCCCGACTAGCGTCTTCAAGTGCATGGTGGCGGTCGTATTGACCCCATCAAAGTTTACAGAAAGAGCGCGACCGGCGTAGGCTGCGGCCATCTTGCGGGCCAGCAATGCGGTTGCTCCTTCGGTGTACAGCAGGCAGCGGGTGTGCGTCTCGCTTGCCGCTCGGATGGTTGTGAAATAGCCAGCGACAGAGGCGGTAAGGTGAGAGCTAGCAAACAGCTTGACGCGGAGGGATTGGCAAGCGGTCGAAGCGGCAAGGACTGCGGCGTCGTTTGGAGTAAGGCCCGCCCAGATAGCCCCACCAAAAAAGTTAATTTTGAGAGCGTTCGGGATTGCCTCGGCAAGTGTCGAGTTGGTGCCGCTTGCAGCCAACGGGACGATGATGAGGGTGCCGCTTCCGTCGAGAATGTTCGGCGACTGGCTGAACACAAGGACCGCTTGCGCGTAGGCTTCCGAGCCAGCGCCCCAGTCAGCCAACACGTCGGTTGGGCTGACATAGATGCCTGGAGCGGCAAAGGTGATGGCTCCATTGACCGGAGTCTCGTTAGTAAAAAGCGCGAGGTTGTTGACGGCGTACTGCTTCAAGCCGGTGGGCGGCGAAGAGACGCTGACAGAGACGAAATTACTGGCGGCGATAAAGCTCATGGTCGGTTATGGGTTCGAGATGATTGTCGGCTGGGCGAATTGGTCAAAGTATTCCACCGGCTTCGTCTTTCGGTATGCGACGAGAGCTACAAAGGTCAACCTGTATCGGTTGAGCCTAGACGTTCCGTCTAATCCAGAGACATCCGTCATCCGGGGCAAGTAGCCGATTTTGAAGGAGTGCTCTTCTTGTTGCTGTTGGGCAAAAGTGCTTCCCAACGCCGGAGCAATTTCCCAATGGCGTTGGCGGGCCGTCGGCCCTTTGCTGTAAGCCAAAACTGAATACATTTCTTGGCAGTTCACACTTTGAACTTCAAGTAATTCTCCCGTGATCGGGTCAGCCTCATACGCCGTCTTTACACCAAAAGGGCGGGAACCCATTAACTCGACTGCAATATAAAGCCGATCATCTGGAGGGATGTTGAATTTCTGATTCGTGAGAACCACTTGATCGTTCTTCAAGTTGAGTTCGTGCTCCAAGATGAGCGCGATGATTTTGATGATCTCTTTAGACATCGGGAGTCGCCTTTGTATAGTCCTGAACAAGCTCGTAGGACATATAGCCGTAGTCAGAGAAATCTTGATTGCTCATTACCCTAAAAGGTACACCCCGGATTTTGAACTTCTCGTCGTTCTCCAAGTGCACGTCAGGAGTGGTATGCAACATTTTCCATTCCCATGACCGTTGCCCCTCTGGCTTGAGTTTGAGCTGTGCGGGGCCGAAAGGTTGGATGACACCCATGCACCTAAATTCCCTGACTACTTCACGTACTTCAAAATCCACTACGGTCTTGGTTACGCGGCCTAGCACAAGAGGGCGGAACCAACCCACAACAGTCGCGTAGAGCGACGGCAGAGCCAAGGCAGCGTCTGAGACGCTGAGACGGTTGGCACACGCAATTCCAATTTGAGCGATCATACGACGCGGGAAGACACGGACTCCCATAGTTGGGTCGTCTCAATGAGAATGCGCGTCTCGGGAGCTTTGGCGAGAAGCGTCTCTTTGTGCAATTTCGGCCAGTGGCCAAATCCGCCCGAAGAAAAGGCTAAATCAACGACGGCCTCTGCTGCCTTACCCAACCTCGCAAGCAACTTAGTAACTCCATCAGCTTCCGTTAAAGACGCTGCCAAGAGCTGGCCAAAGCCC
>Ga0075465_10000193_pt1 | contig 10420 bp, 9 predicted proteins | sample DEB19_08_DNA_6_FD_71484 | JGI IMG/M metagenome (GOLD analysis project Ga0075465, IMG submission 71484) | Aqueous microbial communities from the Delaware River and Bay under freshwater to marine salinity gradient to study organic matter... | ecosystem: Environmental > Aquatic > Marine > Coastal ...
TAATCATGAATATCATACAATACTTTAATTGCTTCTTGTAAATTACTGGTCTCAATGTGTTCAATGTATAAATTGAACTTATGGAATGAAATGCTTGAACAAATGTTTTTACAAGTATCTAGATCAATCTCTTTGCCATATATGTAAATCTTTTCAATGTGATTAATCATATTCCGTATAGAAGTTTGTGACATGGATATTATATACCGCTTGGCATCATCAGTTATTTGGATTTTCTCATTTTCTATAATATGGGACATTATACGATTAACCTGTTCATTCGTTGTCGGTGACAGCTTTATAATATGTGTTCTTGATTGTATGCTCTCAATCACCTTCTGAATATTTGTACACACTGAAATAAAGTGTACAGTTCTTTTATGCTTGTCTATATAATTTCTGAAAACCTGTTGGCTCTGTTCATTTATATTGTCAATATCATCAATAATTACTAATTTCTTCCTACCATAAATCGCCGAATGTGACTGACAAAATGTCTTCATTTCTGTGCGAAAATATTGTATCCCCTGCTCTTTTAGATTGTTAATAAATAATATATTGTTTTCCGGAAAGGGGGCATCTTTGTCCAAGTTATAATATTCGCGTACGATTGCAAATAACAGTGATGTTTTGCCGGAACTAGGATTGCCTATGAATAATGTATTTAAATTATCGGTTTTAATCAATATCTTGATTGTATCAATAATATTTGGTGCAAATGTAAAATTATCAATAAAATATGGTTTATACTTAGCTATAAATGTATCATTTAATTTAATATTAGTCGTCATTGGTTATAAATATAGATAATTGTGTATCTAATTTACTTTATATATTCTTTTTATTAACATATAAAAAATTACTTACACCAATCATAATATAAGACACCATGTCAACTAAAACGCTATATGATGTATTAGGAGTTGACAAACAAGCGTCTTCGGTAGACATAAAAAAGGCTTATCGTGGGCTATCATTAAAGTATCACCCCGATAGAAATTCAGATGAAGGTGCGAAAGCTAAGTTTCAAGAGATCAACGAAGCATATGAAACCTTAGGTGATGATGCAAAGCGACGGGAGTATGATATGGGACCGAGCGAAGGAATGTCATTCCACAATATGGCCGGCCAAGGAGATTTTCCCGACATAAATAATATTTTTAATATGATGTTTGGGGGAGGAATGGGTGGAATGGGAGGAATGAGAGGAATGGGAGAACCAAACATACGCATTTTTCACGGAGGAATACCAGTTAATATGCAACAAAGAGGACCTCCTATTCGCACGCCCGATCCAATAATGCAACATATTACATTAAGCATTGAACAAAGTTATACAGGTTGTATTCTTCCGGTAGAAATTGAACGTTGGCGACTAAATAATGGCATACGCACAGTTGAAACAGAGACCTTGTATGTGACGGTTCCACAAGGAATAGATAACAATGAAGTTATACTTATCAAGGAAAAAGGACACGTAGTAAATACTGATTTACGCGGCGATATACGGCTCGTAGCAAGGGTACAGAACAATTCTATATTTGTGCGAAACGGTCTTGACTTGATATACAAGCACTCTGTACAATTAAAAGAAGCACTATGTGGATTTTCAGTAGAGTTTACACATCTTAATGGAAAACGCCTACGACTAAACAACACAGATAAACCATCAGTAATAAAACCGGGCCATCGCAATGTATTCAAAATGATGGGAATGACGAGAGAACAAACGATTGGGAACTTGATTTTAGAACTTGATGTGATTTTTCCCGTTTCATTGACCCCGGAACAAATTGTCGGATTATCCACAATACTATAATATTTGATAAGAGCGGTTTCATATCAAATATTTATCTATTTATGCACTAATTCTCTTAGTAGGTATTTCAACGTCCACAATGTAAATGGAATTTTCGGTCATAACAATGTATTCTTTACCCACCTTATATATCTTGGAGACCGGACTAGTATATTCCTCCTCACTCTTTACAAGCAATTTCTCCGCGTTATCCTTTACACCAATCAATACTGATTTGTCCAATGAACTCGTCCAGTAGTCCATCATGATTGGTTTATCTTCAACGATAGACAGCTTCGTAGCGTGTTGTAGCGTATTATTTTCAGGTAATCTGTATCCATTACTGGTAACAACTTGTTTGTCATTTACTTTATCCATTTATACTGAATATATAAATTACATGTGAGAGAATACTTTAAGTCATTCTAACGAATAATTATATATCTTCTAAATATTCAATAGTTGCGTAATTAACCACACATTTGTATGGCAACCATGTGTATAAGTGTTTAGTATATGTCAACTCCACAACCAAAGTCCCTAAAACATCTTATTGCTGAACAATATTTTCATTCTATTAGAGAACTATTTACACATATTGATAAATCTGAAATTATTAAGGCTTCCGATAAACTACCTATAATTCAATCCATTGGGGTAAATGCTATTCATCGTGTATTTGAATATGTATTACTACGACGAAAGAACATTGAACACGCAAAATATCACTCCCAACAGGCATGCTATTATTTCTTGGAATACATAGAACAGGTACATCTATCTAATTTAACACATAGTTTAAATAATACAGATGCGGTCCTTTTTGTATATAAAAAAACCATTTTTGAAATACATGACGATGATCAAAGCAGTGCTACGTCTAGCACAATAAGTAATATTTTAACATTGTCAGATGACTTGTTAAATTTTAATAACAATGAATGGCGTAACATGTACTCTCGCATACTAAACGTGGTAAATGTGTTGTTTTATTGGAATAATAATAGCTATACTTTTAAAGACCGTCAAACCATTTGTGATGATTTATTATTACGCTACTTATATGCAATAGATAAACTGGACTTTGCAACTATATATTTGGAAAATATACAAAGTTTGTTCACACCTAACGTCTCCACATATATCGTTTTATTAACTGCAATGATTACTAAAAGTGAAAAAATGCGTCGGGTTCGTAGCGGTTCCGTTACCGAACAAGATAAAAATGAACAAATACTTACCAAATTCAGTCTTCATCGCGATATTGTAAAGGAAAAATATGAAGCAGGTAATATGACAGAATTGGTAAATTGGCTTTATAGCAACACATAACCTAACATCTACGATGTAAACTCTATTGTGCGTTTTCGTATTTTTGTTTTTTTTACTTTTATAGGTTGATCATTCATTGGAACATATATAGCTTGATACTCTATACGCAGAATATTTTTTATAAATCTATATACCACTTGTAGAACCGGTTCAGAACAGTTACCTACTATTAAACAACTCCCTGTACGGAAAATCATGAACGACACCTCCGTATACGTTTTGTTATCACCAATTTCACTCATTTTCATTCCACGGTCTGACGTTACTATTTGCCCATTTTGTGACGGATCATCTAAGCCGAGCTGGTTGTTATAATAGAATTTACATTTCACCCCTGGATAGCTACACGGATCATATGCTGTCTCTATCCCATATTTTGAACTACGTAATATGGCGTGCAGAGCATCACGGTTTAGGAAATAACCACAATTGAAGTTTGAGTTAATCAAAATGTTATTTTCCTCGTTTGTTTCAATGAAACTCAATGGCTCTTCAACAAATGGCTTTACTAAACTGAGTATATTATGCTTTACCATCGTTAATAAGTCTTCGTTTACAACTCCCGGTATCTCCATCTTACCAGTATTGAAGACCTTTACGTGCATTTCACGAAACGTTCCCTCATACATAAATCGCATAATAATTGCAAAACAATTGTAAAACGCATTTTTTACTTTGCCGCGACAATTCATAATATCTTTTTTTGACATACCAATCGTAATTTTACGTTCATCTTTGAAACGCAATCTACGAGCAGACGGATTATTCACCTGTTTAATAATATTTTCATTGTAATATGGTATGCCTACTAATTTTGATTGATACTCCAATAATTCCTCTGGTGTATTTGATACAACCTTTATCTGCTTTTTCAAGATACCGGCCTGCGGGCGCCAATATTCAACTATCGGGATATTCCAGAAGACATTATATATATCTATCGGTTGGTTTAAGAACATCACCTTGGTCGTTGTTGAAATATATAAATCTTCACCCAGAGGTGCCTCTATATCATCATCTTCTTCATCACCGTGGACGTCAATAACCGACGAGCTTTTCAAATTTGATTGCCCGTAATTATTAGACGATGCCATACTGTTTCCACTTGTTGCTTGCGACGAAATAAACTTTGTCCATTCATCTTCTATATTCATATTCATTGCTGCGATTACATACAATTTAATATTATTTATTACTTCAATTTTATGTTCGTTGGTATAAATGATGACAGATATATAATAGCATATTTGTAATGCTAATATCAGTCGTATGTAATACAACTTCCACCGTATCTAAGAAATTTGTTGTAACATACACATCATGGTTTCGTATAACATAGTTGAAATATTTCTTTATTAATGCCTTTTTATCAATATTATATTTCACGCTCGTGTCTTGTATAAACGTTAATGTTTTTGAGTAATCATTTTCTGTAAATAATTTATGCATTTCTTCCCATGTAATATTTGATATTATACTATTTGTCCAATTGTCCATTCGTTGGTTTAACTGTATGAAGTTTACCATACTACGAATATCAGAGTTGTACATTTCTTGAATAGAATAGATAACATCGTCTGACAATTGAATGTTCTCTGATGATGCCACTGATTTTATAAACCTATATATTTCGGGCTTTGGTAATTGATTAAACCGAATACATATGAACTCATTTTTTAATGAAGCATCAATCTTACTTATATAGTTACATATCAAACAAAACCGAACATTGTACCTTGATGATTGTATTAAATACTTTAATGCCTGTTGCGCGTTCTTTGTCATGTAATCTACCTCGTCCAATATTACGTATTTTAACCCAGGTTCAAACATGTTATTTGACTTTACAAATTGCTGTATTTGATTGCGAATAATATCAATCCCTCGTTCATCTGACGCATTTAGATGTAGAACAGTTCCCTGTTGTCGCTGTGAACAGCTCACTTGGTATTCCCGAATTAAATTTATGATAGTTGTTGTTTTACCCGTACCCGGGGGTCCATAAAAAAGCAGGTTCGGAAAATACGCATTCTCTATAATATTCGTAAACAATACACGGTTTGCTGGGTCCAATACGATGTTGTCAAAGTTTGTTGGCCGGTACTTCTCAACCCACGGAATATTATCGTTTGATTGCATATGCTATTGTTATAAGTATGTATCTATTTATGTGTTTTATAATTACATTTGTAAAATTGAATACGTTAAAATCTGATTTCATTACTATATCTATATTACAAATGAACGACGTTCAATCATTCCCAACCGGCGGATATTTAGAAATTATCATTGGACCCATGTTTTCTGGAAAAACCACTCGCCTAATTAATATTTATAATCAATTCTATGAAACGTGTAACATTAAGGTTATTAACTATTCGGGAGATACACGCTACCATAGCACCATGCTTTCTACACATGATAAGGTTATGATACCGTGTGTATTTACAAACAGGATTGCTGATGTATGTGATCAATCCCGTCTTGTGGATATTGATATTGTTTTAATCAACGAGGGACAGTTCTTTCCTGATCTATATGAAACCGTATATGAGTTGGTTGAAGTACATAAAAAACGGGTTTATATTTGCGGACTGGACGGTGATTTTAAGCGTCAAAAATTTGGAACACTGCTAGACCTAGTCCCCATATGTGACAAAATAGTAAAATTATTCGCTAGATGCGATACTTGCGGCAAGGACGCTATTTGCTCATATCGTATCACAAATGATAATGAACAAGTCGTTATTGGTTCAGATAACTATGTCCCTTTATGCAGAGCTTGTTATAACAGCAGGACGGCCACCATTTAAGCTACTTTAATCCCAAAAACATAATTTAAACTATATAAAAACGTTTCGTCTAGATTTGTATTCTAACCAGATATGGACAATGTTACGCCTGAAATTGTTAAACTACGAAGAGGCAGAAAGAAGAAGGTTGATATTATTGCAGCAAACTCCGAACTGGGCGTTCAGAATATATCACTAGTTGCAGACGACACAAATAATGCCGTAGCTAGTGATAATGTTCCGAAGAAACGTGGACGTAAACCAAAGGGTGGAAAGTTAGTCGTAAAAGAAAGTGAACCAGTTTCTCAACTAGCTCACGTAAACAATGTTATTTTACACTTGAAATGTTCTTTGTCGGATATTAATATATACAATGAAGAACGGAATACTTTACTTAGCAATCCATTAGAGTATAATCCAGCCGTTCCACCATCCATTGTTACATTTAATGATAAAGACACTACCGATAAATATGCATCATATAATAACAGCACCAATAACGAAACACATACTAATAATAAATCTGATAAAACCGCATATGAGTTACCATTAACTATACAACCAGAAGTACCACATATTTGTAGCAAATGTAATGAAAACGTCCCCGATTTTTTTGATAGCAATCAAGATAACTCCGATAATATTCAGACAAAAGACCTCTCGTCTAAGCTCAAAGCCCTTAAAATCAGGCTTTATAAAGCATCTAATCAAGATAAAAAATCGGCTTGTTTCTGGTGTACATATGAATACGACAATCCAGCTTGTTATATTCCCAAATTTGAGCTGAATGACGAAATGTGTGGATACGGATCGTTTTGTAGACCAGAGTGTGCGGTAGCATATTTGATGAAGGAGAATATTGATGACACCGTAAAATTTGAGAGATATCATCTAATTAATCAAATTTATGGTAAAGCATCTGGGTATAACAAGAATATTAAGCCCGCACCCGATCCATATTACCTTCTTGATAAATTCTATGGTAATCTTACCATCCAAGAATATAGAAAGCTATTAAAAACAGAGCAAATGCTACTCGTTGTTGAAAAACCGATGACTAGGATTTTACCAGAGTTACACGATGATGTAGAAGATTTGGGTGCAAATATTTATGGCGGAAAATCAGTTCAATATAACAGCAATACTACGGGAGTATATAAAGTAAAACGACAGAGTGAAAAACAGAAAGGACCGAGTAAAACCGACATTATGAAAGAAAAGTTCGGATTTTAGATAGGCATTTTGTCCATAATTACGATTATAAATATGGACAAAATAAATACTATAATAAACGTGTATACATATTCAAATTCGTCAATATTACATAAAAGTAATAGTATGCTTTTTGTATATGCTTATATATAAGCCCATTACTGATTTTCTTGATGTGCCACCCGTAAGTTTTGATATAAACGTAGTAAATAACGATAATACAAACTATTTTATTAGTATATTAACGAATTCTCTACATAGGTGTTCCGTGTCCATCAACTTGTTTAATTCTGACGGTTTAGTACATTCTATCACTTCTCCTAACTTTTATACGGGTTCAGCCGATTGTAGTTATGCAAGACAGATGTATGATATTCCAACCGTGTTCAACCTGACATCTGGTCACTATACACTAGGCATCACTACGACACAGCCGGTTTGTATATATGAAATACATATAAAACAACATATACCCGGACACATCAACGAGATAGATTACACGCCATTTATAGCAAATGATGCAGCAATATGTGATTTCAGTTATAACCAGTTTGTTATCATTCCCAATATGTCTGCATCGTACGGTGGGTTCTGGTACTGCATGTATCAAGCATTAGTTGGAATTCATCTTGCAGTTAAAAATCAATTAATTCCTATTATTGATTTTAATGGGGGTTTATATGGGGCCAACTCAATATACGACCCAATTAATCTACCTAATTCGTGGTGGAACTATTTTTATGAAGACCCATTTCCGTTTCATCCAGATGAAAAGAATAGAATCTTGGAATATTCCAAAACACATTTGCAATGCATACGTCTGCATAGTCGGTTACACACGATATTGCCAATACAACCTACCAATTGCTATTATTATACTCGACGAACATACTTGCAAGCACCACGTTATTACAAAAATATCGTGTTCAGAGAACTTCTTCAAACATATATGCGGCCACTGCCTTATGTAAAGGATTATTGTAACAATTTCTGGAAAACGTATAATCCAGACAACAAATTAGTAGTTGGTGTTCATTATCGGGGTACAGACAAATACTCTACACACACTGCTACCGAAGGGTTTCCTATACATTATTCGTACAATGTAGTAGCAAATATTATTCGTGACAAATTATTAGACATGAAAATTGATGAGTTTGTGTTGTATTGTGCTTCCGACGAAGAACCATTTATAGAATACATGAAGACACAGTTTGATAACGTGATATATAATAATCATTCTACTAGATCAACGACGTCTACGAGTGGAATTAAGTTTGATTTTGATAATATACGATATGGAAAAACATCGGACCAGGTTCAACGTGCAAACTATGACTATGTTAAGAGCCTTTCGCTACACTTTGGTAACAAAGATATTTCTAATTTTGTCAAAGGGTTCTATGCTATGACAGATTGTGCATTGTTCAAACCGTGTAATGTATTGTTTCTATCGCAGGGCAATTTCAGCGATTTCGCTATTTATCACACTGAACCAGAAACAAAAGTATTTAGATTAAATGACCTGTATAAACCATATACATAGTAAACTACATAAATAGTTATTCGCAATTATAATTAGTAACCATGTCTGAGCCAAACATTGTTTCTGTCCATCTTATGGGTGGTCTGGGAAACCAATTATTTCAACTATTTGCGTGCATCTCATACGGCCTTCGTCACGCGCGCCGCGTAATACTTCCATATTCAGATGTATTAAACACTGGAACAGTACGTTTAACTTATTGGGACACTTTGTTTAAAACAATCAAACATATGACTACTTTTAATAATTCACAGTATACGATAGACAGCCTTGCACAATTTGATACATTTCGTGAAAATGGGTATAGATTTAAACCAATCAGCTCTTCCAATGTACCCAAATTGCGTTTATATGGCTATTTCCAAAGTCCGAGTTATTTTCAAGAACATTACGACACAATATGTTCTCTTATGAATTTACCTAACCAAATCTATCTCACACGCAATGCTTATCCTCAATATTTTACTGAAAATACCATTACGGTTAGCATGCACTTCCGAATTGGCGACTATAAGAATATTCAAGAATATCACCCCATAATGCCTGTAAAATATTATATTTCTGCGTTACAGTACCTAATAATGCTGCATAATGATAAACCGTGCAGTGTATTGTATTTCTGTGAACAACAAGATATAGATACTGTTTCTCTTATGATCTCTCAAATACAAGGTGTTATTCGTAACGTGCAATTTGTAAAAGTTGATAATGCGGTTAGTGACTGGGAACAAATGTTACTAATGGCTAGTTGTCAAGATAATATTATTGCGAATAGCACGTTCAGTTGGTGGGGGGCATATTTAAATCCAACTCTTAATAAACGTGTATGTTATCCAATGAAATGGTTTGGTCCAAGTGCAAAACACGATGTAACTGACCTTTTTCCAACCGATTGGCAGTGCATTACATTGTAACATTTCATACTACATACGAGCTCTTATAAAAAATTGAATGCATGACTTATTTACATTATATCGTAACTATTCAGATATAATGTCAACCCATAACCAAGTCTACCAAGCAAACTATGATGCACTATTGGCATTGCCAATGGTGCAGAAGTTGATCAAGAAAAATAAAAAATTGGCCAAGCGTAACAAGTGCCTAGAAAATTTGATTTATTCTCTTCCAGAATTTCGCAAGACGTGTTGTTGCCAATCTCATATTGGAGGCAGTCGCTCCACTCTTCCTGATGCCAGTAGCATTAAGGTAGAAAAAGACTGCGCGTCCGATGATGATATTGAAATTATTGACACGCCTATGAAACCAAACATCCACTACGATATTATAGAAGCAGAGGAGGAGGAAGAAGCAGAGGAGGAGGAGGAAGAAGCAGAGGAGGAGGAAGAAGCTGCCGAGGAGGAAGAAGCTGCCGAGGAGGAAGAAGCTGCCGAGGAGGAAGAAGCTGCCGAGGAGGAGGAAGTTACTGAGGAGGAGGAAGCTGCCGAAGAGGAGGAGGAAGCTGCCGAAGAGGAGAAAGAAGCTGCCGAAGAGGAGGAAGAAGCTGCCGAGGAGGAGGAGGAGGAGGAAGCTGCCGAGGAGGAGGAAGTTACCGAGGAGGAGGAGGAGGAGGAGGAAGCTGCCGAGGAGGAGGAAGTTATTGAGGAGGAAGTTATTGAGGAGGAGGAAGTTACCGAGGAGGAAGCCGAGGAAGAAGTGTTTGAAGTTACTATAAAAGGTAAGGGGTATTATACCACGAGTGAAATTAACGGCGTTATTTATTCAATTGATGAGAATGAA
>Ga0075465_10000194_pt1 | contig 10382 bp, 8 predicted proteins | sample DEB19_08_DNA_6_FD_71484 | JGI IMG/M metagenome (GOLD analysis project Ga0075465, IMG submission 71484) | Aqueous microbial communities from the Delaware River and Bay under freshwater to marine salinity gradient to study organic matter... | ecosystem: Environmental > Aquatic > Marine > Coastal ...
GTTCTATCTTCCCCAAAAAGCATTGGAATTCCGGACTGAAAAATTTCATAGGCGTTTTGGTATTCTCGGAATTTGAGCGAAACCTTTCCACGCACTTTTTTACCATTTACATCCACTAAGGCATCCGGCGGAATTACAATATGTGTTCCAGTTGCTTGGTGAAAGACAAGCCCTTTTTCCGCAGAAAAAATCTTTTCTACAAATGGTGAACTTTTGCCAAGTGGCGGTTTTACGCCAGTGCGATACGCAGACAATTCCAGGTAATAGATATATCCTAAAATAAGAAGCGATGATGCACTAATACTTGCGTAAAAAATCGCTTTTCCGGTTCTTTTTTTCGTTAAAGTTGTCATGTTTTATTGATTTAAATTAGTCGATTAATAAAATGGAAGGGATATCTAAGTCGAAGCAATACAAGTATTTATCGTAACAACCGATTAGGACATCCAATTTCCCATCTTGGTTAAAATCGGAAATAAATGGTGTGAATTCCGAGCGATCTGGCAGATACGTTTTAAAATGAACTTTACCGCTATTTAAGCCAACAAGCAGCAATGGCGATTGACCCGATTGACTTTTCAATTCATATTGGTAAACGATTAATGCACAGGTTTCACCGTTGTAATACACTTTTTTTTGTGCAACTTGTCCGTCACTGTAACAACTCGTTAACACACCATTTTCGTTCAAGAATTGTGCATCCTCAATTGGAATTATTTTTACTTCCTCCGAATGCGCTACTGGCTGAATAATTGCAGTACTCGTGATGATAAAACCATCTGTTTGACTCAACAACGCATAGCCTAGAGGAATTTTGGTTGGTAATATTTTAACTCGTTTTCCTTTGGAATTAAAAAATGCAATAGACTGTTTGGTATATTCCTCTTTATCGCGCACCAAAAGTAAAATTTGACTGTTGACACCTTCCCCCACAATTAATGGTTTTTCTCTTCCCATATTTAGGTAATAATCCGGAAAATCTTCACCATCCAAATCCCAAAGTAGTTTACCCGTTTTACCATTGATTGCAGTAAAATCTCCCCAATTTGTATTGTACACTAAATCCGGTACGCCATCACCAGTTAGATCCGCTAAACTTGGCTCGTTGAAGAAAATATTTCCTTCAGTAAAGTGCATTTTCACTTTAAATAGCGTTCGATTATCGCCTGGTTTCCAAGCATCAAAGTCTTTGTGGTAAAAGGTCCACATTTCTTTGCCAGTTTTTGCATTCAAAGCTGTCAGTTGTCCGGTTTCCGTTGCAAAAACCACCAATTCTTGACCTTCCGATTGGATGGCAACTGGTCGGTGTTCTATATCGCCAGAAGTGTACACGCGCCATTTAAATTTCCCCTGTTTGTCGGTACAGATAAATTCGTCGTTGTCATTTCCGAAATAAAGTGCATCCTTCAAACGCAAAATTCCATTAACATCCATGTCGCCAAATTGCTCGTTTGCAAATGTTGTTGCGATTTTCCCAGATGTTGTATGGAGCGAAAAAACACCATTACCATCATCCAAAGCATAATCCCGAAAATGGCTTCCGTTAGAACCGATGTAAATTTTTTGATCTGCAACCACCGGAATTGTGCGGTAACTTGTAAATCCAATTTCTATTTTCCAATGTTGGCGAAGGGAAGATTCGTGGACTTCCAGTTTCTTTGGTAATGAAGCACTTATTGTTAAAATGAGCGCTAGAATTAAAAAAAGGTGTTTCATAGCTTTGGTTTTTAAGGGTTTAAAAAAGTCTACCATTGAGAATATAATCTACCGAAATAAAAAAGGTTACTTGGAATTCATCTGGCGAACCTGAATATATTAACGGAGTAATCTATCTTTTTTATCTAACGCTTGAAAAAGAAATAAATAACAGTACTGAAAAAAAATAAATTAATATCCATGGAATGAGAACAAAAAAAATATTCTTGAAAGCCGATTAGTTGTAGGAAAAAGAAAAAAATGTCTGTATTTTTCAACTTTGGTAAAAATCCTTGAAGAATAAACTATACGCTTATATATCAACACATTAATACATTCATTTTTTGAAATTTTACATTAATCTTTTTGGAGATAGTATTCGATATTCTCACTGTTCCATTCCAAAGGAACAATTTGAGAAAATGAATAGCGTGCGTATTAAAAACAATACAACTTGGGAACAATTACTTTTGGATTTAGATTTTTTACACCATTTTGGTTTTGCGCATTGGTCTGAAATTGGCGAATTTGAAAGCAAAGGATTTGAGTTAAATTATAAAAATAAGTTAGAAATTAAACAACAATCCAAGTTAATTCGGAAATTGAATTCCATGGAATTACATGGAGATGAAACATTTTTCCCGATTTATTCCATCGAAAAAATCAAAATTGCCCCTATTCAAAAAGAAGAATTCCAGCAACTGTTGTTTGTTCAATTTGAAACTGGACTTTTTGCAAAATATATTTTTGAAACAACTGATTTTGACCTGTCAAATTTGAACTTTGAAATTAAAAACCCCTTGGAAGAAAAACGTTTTAATTACCTAACTGGAATTTCTTATGGTGGCGAAAAGTTAACCGTTTCATTGGAAGATAGTGTTATTAGAGGCGTGAAAGTAATTCTTTCGTAACCGAAAATTTCGGGAAAATGGTGCGCGAGTAATTATCTAAAATCTTAACTAAAAGACTTTGATAAATTTCAAGATAAAAAAAATAAAATGACTCCAAATCAAGAACAAAAAATTAAACAACTGCTAAAAAAATACAATGCTATTTTACTCCATTCGATGCGTTTGGCAATTGCAGAAGATTTTATCAGCCTTGTACTTTTAAATAAAGAGGACGCTGAAATAGAACTAGAACATCTTTCTGAAAATAGAAATGAATATTATACTTATATTTTGAAGGAATTTATGAAACAAAATAGTTCCTCGGTTCTAGTTGAATTAAAAGAAATGGAGGATCCAATTGCGGAATTGAAGCGGAATTTCTTGAAAGTAACCAAGAAAAATATCTCTTAATAAGAAAGAAGGAAAATTTTCGGGAATTAATTATACATGCTTTTAGGCTGCAATACTTGCAGAATTAATGAACTAATTTATTGATAATCATTTTTTTTTGTAAGTTTATGTTGAAGTTTGAGCAGAACAGAACGCTTGAATTTAGTCAACACACGCTATGAAAACAAACAGATTACTATTTTCCGTTTTTTATTTACTACTATTTTTTCAAAGCGACTGGATAGTTGCACAAATGGGTGCGACATTTTCCACAACATTAAACACAAATTGCAATGGTAGCGGCTGTTCCTACGAAGGGCCGTCGATTTTGATCAATGAATTGATGATTTCACCAATAGATTTTGATGGAAGTATTTCTGGATTTGGTGGCGTTGGTGAAGGACGTGGAGAATGGATCGAATTGTATAATCCCAATTTGTGTGAACCAGTAGATATTTCTTGTTATTATCTCGGAAACTATACGGCAGAAGGAAGCGGAGGTTTGGTAATTCCAGCCGGAACGATTATTCCTCCTGCAGGATTTTGTTTGATACGTGGTGGAAACGCTGCGCCTTTAGCAAGTAATCTTTTAGTTCAAAATGGTGGAAATGTAGTGGAAATTATTGTTCCTTACAATATATCAGATCCTGGTGTTTGCGCAGGTGGCACAAGACTTTGGTTTCCAAATGCCGGCGGATGGTTTGCCTTTTACGATAATAATGGCGTGGCACAAGATGCTGTTTCTTGGGCGTCTTCCGCAGGAACGAGTGGTTCACCGTGTATTCCCATTTTTACCGGTTGTACTGCCGTTACAACTTTACCCAACTACGATCAAATTCCAATTGACCGAAAAAATTACATCAGTTCTATCAGCGCCTCCAGCCATTTAGGAAATTCGCTGCGTAGAGGCCAAGATGGCGGACTTTGGTCAGGAAATGGCGCTGCGACCTATGCGGTTTGCAATGGACCTTGCGCAACGCCTTCCACTTCCACGTGTACTGGAACTGCAACGATTACAGTTACAGGAGGAACAGCGCCTTTTTCCTTTTTGTGGAACGATTCGGAAGCGCAATCCTCACAAACGGCAAGTGAATTGTGCGAAGGAATTTATACCGTAACCGTAACCGACACTACTGGAATTTCGCAAAATTTTTCGATCGAGATTTTCAACTTTATTCCAACGGTAAACGTTTCTATAGCAGATAATATTTGTATCGACGGCGCAGCTATTTCACCCGTTGTGAGTCCAGTTGCAGGGGCTGGACAATCCGGTATTCTTTCTGGAAATGGAATTGTTTCAAGCACTTTTCAACCGGCAACGGCAAACTTAGGAACGCATACGATTACGTATCTATATGAAGATGAATTTGGCTGTACGAATAGCGCAGTGGACAGCATCACCGTAAATCCACTACCAATTGTTACAATTGGAAATAATGCTTCGCCATATTGTTTATCTGCAACTCCAGCAAATTTAATTCTTACTCCTGCAGGTGGAATTTTATCCGGAAATGGCGTAACAAACAATAATTTCATTCCCTTGAATGCTGGCGTTGGAACACATACCCTAACGTATACTTTTACAGATGGAAACGGTTGTGTAAATTCTACCACAATTGCTGTAACGGTTATAGGATTACCAGCGCCAATTTTAACGATTCCTGCAACTTTGTGTGTTGACGCAGCAGTCGTAACCCTCGCAGCAACTCCAACTGGTGGAGCATTTATGGTAAATTCTGTGGCTTCCAATGATCAGTTTTTATCCGCAACGTATGGCGTTGGTGCACAAAACATTACTTACCAATTTATCGATTCTGATAATTGCATTGGGACGGCGACAGGACAAATTCAAGTAACTGCTTTACCAGCTTTAGACATAATGGTTGCATCCTCCTATTGCTTTGAGACTGGGCAATATCCAATTGCTGGAATTCCTGCAGGCGGAACATTTACGGGAAATTATATTACTGGAACTAATCTTGATCTTTCAGCTGCTACTTCTGGAACGCAATCCTTGAGTTATGCCTACACAGATGCACTTGGTTGCAGCAATTCTATCACAGAAAATTACTTCGTCACCTTCCCTATCCAGCCCAGCTATGCATATACAACAGATTGTTTTCAAAATGTAAACTTGGGTTCTCTGACGTTTGATGAATTGTACACCTACAACTGGCAGATTGAAGGTCAGAATGTTGGAACAAATGTTTACATTTCAGCAGCGATTGCAAATTTTGGATTGAATGACTTAACCTTGACAATTGCAGACGAATTTGGTTGTTTATATGATACGACTGGCACTATAGATATTCCAGAAGGAGTAACGATGAAAGATTTCATTGTACCAAATGTTATCACGCCAAATGGAGATGGAATCAACGATTTTTTGGAAATTTCAGACTTATTCAATGCTTGTTTTAAAATTGAGATTGATATTTTGAATCGTTGGGGAAATGTGGTTTATGTTATGGACGGCGGAAATATTCCATTTAACGGAAAAAACAAAAATGGTGACATCTTGAATGATGGGGTTTATTTCTATGCTATTCGCAGCAAGGATTTCGATTGTTCGGATGAGAAATATATAGGCTATTGCTATGGAAGTATTACTATTGCACGCTAAATAGTTACAAGGATTTTTGTCGTTGGGTAGGAGAATTAGTCCTTGAAAAGTTCATGCATCACCTTACCATCTGTTGCAGCATTTCTTATGTGCAATAATTCCAGTATTGTAGCGTGTATATCCACTAAACTTCTTGGCTGTTCCGAAACAATTCCAGATTTAAAATCCGGACCATAACTAAATAAATTTATATGTCTGCAGCCATCACAGCCATCTCCATGCGAAACAAAACCACTGGAAACGGTATCCAAATGCCTTCCGTGATCATTTGTAACGAATAATGTCGTTTTATCCTTGTAAAACGGATCGTTTTGAATAAATTTCCATATTTCGTAGATATATGCATCGGACGATTGGATACCATTCAAATATGCAGGCCAATTTGCCTGGTGTCCTGAATAATCCGGTTCTTTAAAATTGACCAAAAGAAAAGTTGGTTGTTTTTCCGTAAGAAGGGAAAGTACATTTTTCACTGTGATACTATCTTCTCTATAACCCGATCCGATTCCATTTACCCCACAATCCGTGGAAGGGAGGTATTTATCCTTCCATTTCGACTGGCTACAATTTGCAAGAACAGCTAATTTGTCTTTACTCGCCACAATCCAAACGGCTTCTTTTGAATTGGATGGATTTTTCCGAATGTGTTGAAAAATAGAGGGATTACTCGGTAATTCTTGACCAGAATTATTAATTTTCTGGTAAAAACCTGTCGTAATTGCGGTGTGACCATTTGTTGTAAAGGTCTCCCCTAAATTATAAAATTGCTTGTGTATTATTCCATTTGGTGAAAGTGCAGAATCCATGTATGGAATATATGCATGCGAAGGATCTCCCCACGTTTCCGAAAATCTAGGTCCATCCATTACAACAACAATTACGTACTTCGTCTTATACGACTGCGTTGCAACCTTATCCGATGCACATGAAAAAAGTAAAAACAGCAGAACAAATAGACTCGAAATATTTTTTACCATGCCGAAATTTAAATAAAAATCCTCAATTTCTTCTGTTTTAGTGGAATCTGTTTAATATAATACTTAAATAAATAATTCAACCAAGTAGCCATTCACGAGTTCCAATCTTGGAATTTTAGTTGTGATTTTCGCAACAGAATTCGGAGCTTTTGCTAAATTCAATTTGAATTACAAAAATAAATAGTGCACATTTGCTGAATAGGAACGAAACGAATATGAAAAAAAATTTGACCGAATCATTTGTTGAAATTAATTTATTTGGGAAATTTATTAAACACTTGCTTTTGATTTCATTAGTGCTACTATCCTTGAACTCTTGTGTCAATTTTCGCTCTGGAGTGCATCCTAAATTGGTGCGAAACGTAAAAATATTCCCGACCACAACGCAAGGAAATCTAACCAAAATCGATACGCTGTCGACATTCGTTACTGGCGAAAACACCATAGAGGCAAAACGTTCCGAGGTGATTCCTTCAGCTGTGTTAGCGAACGATCCAGTGGAGTCGAAAAATCAATTTACGGACTTAAAACCTGACTTACTGGAAAATACTACAGCGAATTCAACTACAAAGTCTAAAGTTAAAACGAATAGAAAAAAGCTGAACGCATCTAAACCTTTTAAGCAAGAAGAAACAAATAAAGAAATAGATAAGCGACAAAGCGACTATGCTTTTTTATTCGGCATACTAGCAATTGTGAGTTTTTTCAGTGTTTTTCTTAGTCTGCTCATTTTCATTTTTTGTCCTTTGGCATTTTATTACGGAAGACGTGTTTTACAAAGGGGAAGCGCACAGCGCGGAAGTAAAGAATACCGTCGCGCAAAATTTGGCCTTGGTATTGGTGCAGCTTTTTATATTGGATGGGCTGCATTTTTTGGTATATTGTTAATTCTTTTTCTTTCTGGAAATTTTTAAAATTACTGGAAACTTAAAATCTAAAACCAAAGAATTAAGAATACCTTTGGTGCGAATAAAAAGAACTCCAATTACCAATATGATTCATTCGTTTACAGCAATTGATTTTGAAACAGCACAGCCAAAGCAACATAGCATTTGCCAAGTGGGTATTGTTCGCGTAGAACATGGAATAGTTGTAGCAACCTACAATCAGCTGGTTTATCCACCGGATAATTTTTATTGGGATCGGTTCAGTGATATTCATGGAATTACGCCATACGACACGCGTTTAGCACCGATATTTCCAGATATTTGGGACGATATAAAGCATTTTTTCGACGGGCAGCATGTAGTTGCGCATAACGGAGCTTTTGATTTTAGTGTATTAGCCAAAACCCTTGATTTCTATGGAATGAAAGGCGTTCCCTACACGCAGCATTGTACTTATAAGATTTACAAAAAGAAATTAAACGTTTTGTGTGCGGAATATGAAATAACACTCAACCACCACGATGCTTTAAGTGATGCAAATGCATGTGCGGAATTGTTCAAAAGACATTTAGCAGAGGTTTGAATTAACTATAAACGAGAAACATTTCACTACAAAATTTCTCGTTTTAATTACCATAAAAACAATCCAAAAAAACTATCCAATTTTAAAATAAAAGAAATTTATTTTCTAGTTTTCCTTTTTGACAACTCTTCGAATTACAGCAACACCCTCTTTTTGAAGTTGAATAAAATAAACACCATCGCTTACGTTTTTCAATGAAATTTGCGTTTCAACCATTTCTATTCTTCCAGATAATAGCGCTCTACCCTGCTCGTCCAAAACAATATATGCCATTCCAACTGCTTCGTTCGGAATACGCACGGTTACAAAATCATCTGCAGGATTTGGGGAAAGCGTAAACGCATCTGAAAAATCCAATTGACCAACCGCTAAATCGCTAAGAATATAAATCGCTGTATCGGAAGAACATCCTTGTTGATTGATACAAGCAACGCTATAATTACCGTTTTGTGTAACTTGTAAGCAAGAATCCTGACCAGAGATTGCGTTTCCATTTAAAAACCAAACGTACGTTTCGCAACTTGCTGCGCATAAAACAGAATCCGTTTGGGTGATAATCGGCGCAATTGGATTAGAACCAACCATAACTTCCGTTGAATCTGCTGCCTCGCAGCCATTTACATTTACCGTATAATATAGTGTATGCATTCCTGCGCCAGCAATAGCAGGAGAGAAAACCGTATTCATAATCCCAGTTCCGCTGTAAACTCCTGCACTTGGCAAACCAGAAATCAATTGGAAAGGCGCATCGTTTTCACAAAAAGTAGTTGGCATTGTTCCAAAATCTGCAACCGGAATTGGATTTACCACAACCGAAACGGAAGCACTTGTTCCCGCACAAATTCCAATATTTGCCATTAGATAATAAGTGTCGGCATTGGAAACAACGAGGGAGTTATTTGTTGCACCAGAAATTGCGCCAGCACTATTGTACCACTGTGCATTCAGCGTAGCAGGACTTTGAGCCGATAAGGTTATGGAATTACCTTCGCAAAAAGATTGCGTTCCAGTTAAATTTAAATTCAATGAAGGACATTTAATCCCTAAGATAAATTCTTGTCGCACGTTAGCAGACTTTGTAAAGGTATTCAAAATCAAATTTTGAGCAGCGGATTGAAAATTCCACGGAACAGATGTTCCATCGCTTCTTCCCAATAAACAAAGGTATGACTCAGCCGCCAAAGGATTTGTGCCATAGTGGTAAATTGCTGTATAACTTGCTGCAGTATTGGAAGTATTAAAAACACCATAATAGTGGTTTTGATCAACGGAATCAATAGAAGATAAAACTGTACTAACCAATGGCGCGCCATCTACGCGGTAAACGTGTAAACCCTCCACAACTCCTGTTGTTGTAACTTGCAGCGAATCCATTGTTCCGGATGCAACACTCAAATTAGCAACTGCACCGTATACATACGCACTTTTATTTCCAATTGGAGCGCCGGAATTAATTTGTGTAGCTCCGACAAGTGCACCGTTATTTGCATTAATAGAATTGTCGTTAATTACACCTGGCGTATCAAAATTCCAGTAACCTGCCAAATTGGAATAATTTGGGTGACTTGCTGTAACTTTCTGACACATGTATTCTTTCAAAGTTGCTTCCGAAAGAGCAGTATTCCAAATTCTAACTTCGTCAATTGCACCATCGAAATAGCGCGTTCCACCAGATGCGTATGCAATTTTTCCAATAGTCAAGTTATATGTTGTCGCACTAATTGTTCCTGTGTAAGTTGATGCACCCACTTGCGTTCCATTAATATAAACGCGCAAAGTAGTTCCGTCAAACGTTCCTGCAACATGGTACCATTTACCTGTTTGCATCAAAGCACCAGAAGTAACTTCGTGCCACGTACCATTCCCAAAATTAAACGATAACGAACCATTAGCACCAGCGCGTAAAGTATAGCCTTGATCTCCAGTTGCCCATCCATCTTTGGATACAATCACATTTTCCCAAATATTTGCTGCCCATGAATCTGCTTTAATCCATGACTCGATCGTAATGAGCGATGGATTTAAACTTGCACTACTTGGTACAGAAACGTAGCTGCTGTTAAAATCACATGCTCTGCCGGAGCCAGAAACCTGAGAAAATGCTGTGTTTAAAAGGAAAAAGGATAGAATCACAAAAAACGAAAGAGAAATTTTTCTGAACATGGTAGTAATTTTTAATAAATAATTTGGATGAATTTACGAAAACTTCGAATAATTTAAAGAAAAAAAATAAAAGCTTCAATAAAACGATAATTTCTAGCAAGAAAAATAGTTTAAATGACACCCTAACATTGGACAAAATAATTAACCAAATAATCCTTTGTAAATAGCGGATAA
>Ga0075465_10000195_pt1 | contig 10375 bp, 17 predicted proteins | sample DEB19_08_DNA_6_FD_71484 | JGI IMG/M metagenome (GOLD analysis project Ga0075465, IMG submission 71484) | Aqueous microbial communities from the Delaware River and Bay under freshwater to marine salinity gradient to study organic matter... | ecosystem: Environmental > Aquatic > Marine > Coastal ...
CTACATATTCAATCCTTCGATAATGCAGAATAATCAAGGTCGGATTATTAGACGGGTGCAGAATCACTTATCTGGGGTTGAGTGCTTGTATATTCAGACTCCTGGGACCGCAGTGGATGATGTGAAAGATGAAGACCGAATTATAAACTAATTGACAGCTATGGAAAATTGTAATTCGTGCCATTTTAGTTCGTATTCGGGCGGACAGGAAGAGCTTGCAGAACGCCGAAAAGTAGCAATTGAGAGTTTGGGATACAAGTATTGCAGTAAGAAACATGAACACGTACAGAAAAGCGAATATTGTAATAACTATAAACTTAAAATTATGAGAAAATTCATTTTTGTGTGGTATGATTTTCAGAATCAACGCCACGAGTATTCTACGGAGGCCCTGAGCAGTGTGATTGCTCAGGCACAGTATGGCACGTTTCAGGCGAAGAAGAAGCTGCATAAGAAATATGCTGAAATGTTTGAAGTCGTGAAGGGGGAGCGAGTCAAATTATGAGAACTGCCTATTTGATTGAATATGAATGGGACGATGTGAAAGGCACTCGAACGCTGAAATCGACTTGTGTAAAATCAGCTTTGAAAGGATTAGTTGGGATACTGCATGAGTTGCATGGTGAAGCGAAAAAGGCTTCGTTTAGGGTAATAAGTGAAATGTTTTTAAACTAAGCTACATGAAAAAGGGTAAAAACACTGAGAAAGACTTTGTATGCGGAGCAGAAGAGCATTTTACGATAATTGTGTGCTTTGATGCTGATTGTAGATGTGATAAAGAATTACGCAAAGGTAAAACATTGGCAGCACAGGCGATAGCATCAATTATAAAATAGTTGTCTTACTAATAAATACAATGACATCAAATACTAAAACTACATTGATAGATAGCACGATTGCAGCTTTAAAATCGGGTGATGAAGTGGCTTTGAAAGAGGCGTTTCATTTGGTGCGAGTGAAGTGCCATCAAAGCGGGGTGGACTTCTTGAAGTTTTTGTTTAATGAGGTTTTTCCTGTGTATGCTGGGGAAGAGCCGGTGAAAAGTGTTGAATGCCCTTATTGCAAAAAGGCGGATATTAAGGGGGAGTTTGGATTACGGACGCACGTAAGCCGTGTGCATAAAGAAAAGTTTGCTGAGTTTAAGCGTAAGTATTTATAACAAAAAAGCCCCAGTGGTGGTACACTGAGGCAAATTATCACGATTGTAAACAATTAAACAAAAACAACCATGACAGTAGCAAATGTAGCTCAAAATGAGCAAAACGAAAAACCAGTAGCTGAATTATCTTTGAAGCAATTGAAAGAGGAAAAGGCTTTGTTGAAGAATATCATCTTTGTGGCTCAGTGCCGCAAGCATGAGATTAGTAATGAGATAGCGAAAAGGAAGGCTGAAATGGCTATCATTACGATACCTGAGGCATTGGAATAGCACATAGTGAGTGCGAGGCGTAAAGGGCTTGTTCGGAAGGACAAGCCCTTTCTTGTTTTAGTACAATGTTTACGAATCCGCTTTTGGTTGCTTTTTTTGCTTTTTTCCGAGCTTGCTTGCTTCTTCACTCTTCTTGACTACGAATAATTGAAAATTTTTGTAAACATTGTAAACATTGTAAACTTGTATGGTTAAGTGTCTGAAAATCAAGGCTTTGCAAATTGGAAAGGTGTGAAATAATTTGTAAACAGTGTTTACAATGTTTACAAACTTTATTTTGAATTTGTAAACAGTAAAAAAATAAAGAGATAAAAATAAGGGTGTTTACAAATTTTCTTCGACAAAAAAGGCTTTGTAACAAACTGCTTTTTGGGTTTGTAAACACTTAACTCATTGATAATGAGCAAATTAATGGCAATGTTTACAAAAATACAATGTTTACAAATTTTTCTGAGTTGAACGGATACAGAGAATATTTTTTGATGCAAAAAAAGTGTGAAACGAGTTGGATTTGTGATGAGAAAGTTGTATTTTTGGTAATGATAAAAATTGGAAAAGTACAATAACATAAGGGCTATGTATGAAGTAATTGTGCCAGTAAAAGAGTATGTGAGGGAGTATCTTATTGCTCAGTTTGGGCATAAGGCTATTTTTTTGCCCGAAACGAATAGTTATTCGGTGCTATTGCGAGACAGAAACCGTTTTGCGTGCGATATTTCTGGGTATTCGCACAATATTGCGTTTTTGTCGGAAGTCAAGATTGATGTTTTGGAGAATCACAATGTGGTGAAGCTCAATCATTATATTGAGATGCAGATTAAATTGATGATGGTGTTTCGGTCGAATATGCGGCCTAATAATTTGAAAGATGTGCTACTGGACATCATGGCAGAAAATAATTTTCCTGAACAAAAATTTAACACGCTAAAATCGTATTACCACGATATGCAACGCTATGCAACACATTGATAGACCATCGAATGATTTTCGGGTAGCCAGTGGCTGGAGTAGTTTGGCTTATGTATTGCCCTCATGGGTGGATAGTTTGGTATTGCCCAATGTGGGTATTGCTACTACGAATCCGACGTTGAAGGCTGGGCGAGAGTGGATGCGGATAGCGTTTACACATCGGTCGGTGGATTTTGGTGATGATGTGAAGCAGTCGGAGCATGGGCCTATTCATCAAATCAAGATTACGGGGTTTGTGCCACGGACGGATGTGGTGGCTTTGACTACTTTTGCCGAGATGGTGCAGCATGAAGATTTCATATTGAAGGTGAAAAACCATGACCTTGAATATAGGTTGGTTGGTAGCATAGAAGAGTATGCAAAGTTCAGCTACAAAGAGAGTAATTCTAATGGACCGGGTACTCGTAAGGGTTTAATGTTTGAGTTTTCGGGGGAGTTTTCGAGAGCTGCATTGTTTCTTCAATAAGATTTCCAACTTTTATTTTTTCTATATCTTCTAATTTGGCACTCACATTAGGATAAATGGGTATGTCAATAATTTCAGCAAAACGTAGATGGGACACAATTTCAGCCATTCAATCAGCCGATTGGATGATAAATCCGTTGTGGGCATTGGCACACATGGAGCTTATCGGACAGCTTGAAAAGAATGACGTAGCCGCTTTGGCTTCGATTGATGATGTGGATTTGCAGGATTTGCAACCTCAATGTTTTTCGCTCGAAAATTTTTCATTTACCAGTGCTACGGATATGAAATCGGCGAAGGCTGGTTCGATTATGCGTATGTCGGTGGATGGTCCGATGCTTCGTAATGGTGATATGTGCAGCTATGGTACTGAGGATTATACGGCATGGTTGGAAGAAGCTAAAAGCAACCCGAACATTGAAGGTGTTTTTATCAAGGCGAATACTCCAGGAGGGCAAAGTAGTGGGGTGCCACATTTGAATCAATTGGTGAATGATTTCCCGAAACCGATTGTGCTTTGGAGTAATAAGGGCATGATAGCATCGGCAGGTGTGTATAGTTTTATTGGAGCGGATAAGGTTTATGCTTCGCATCGTACTGATAAGATTGGTTCGGTGGGGGTTTATACTCGTTTGCGAAATGTGAAAGAGGCTTTGGCAAAAATGGGTGTGCAAGATTTTGAAGTCTATGCTCCTCAATCGAGCGAGAAAAATGCTGAGATTCGTCAGCTTTTTGAAGAAGGAAAGTCTGATTTGATAGAGGCAGAATTGGCATTTTTGGCAGATGATTTCATACAAGCTGTTCAGGCATCAAGAGGTGATGTTTTGAAAAATGTGGAAGGGCTTGATTGGAAAAAGGGCAAACTATTCAATGCAGAACAAGCCTTAGAAATTGGCTTGATTGATGGCATTTTGAGCGAAGAAGATGCCTTGAAAGAATTGGTACAATTAATCAATAATAATAAATCAACTACTGAAATGTTTGGAGATAAGCATAAAGGTATCACTGCTTTGAAAGGTGTAGAAGCAGTAGATGTGAGTGAAGAAGCCTTGAATGACATTAACGCAAATCTTGACGTGATGGGCGTTAAAGGTGTGCGTGTGATAAATGCGGCTTGGATTGCGGAAGCTGAATCTGCATTGGGAGCGTTGGGAACTGCAACAAAGGAACGTGATGAGTGGAAAGCAAAGGCGGAAGCATTTGGCTCACAACCTGGGGCGGTGCCGACAATCATTCCGACGAGTGGCGGTGATGATGCTCAGGCAAACAAGTATTTTTCAAAGACTGATAAGGAGCTTGCTTCTTTGAAATCGTCATTGAATTGAGTTTTTAGGTACTAAAATTAAAATCAAGATACGAAGATGGCAGATGTAACAGAGTTAGAAGATTTGGCTGCGATTAAGCATTTTCAAATGAACAATGATAAGTTGCTGATGAAGCAATTATTGTTGGGATTGGAGTTTTTTCAGGACCCTTACGTGCGTAAGATTATGGACTTGAAAAGCCCGATGAATTTGCCTAAGTATGTAGCAAATAAGGCATGGAGACCGATTAATACGGGCGTTGAAAATTCAAAAACTCCACAGGGCGTGTTTTCTCAAAGAACGATTTCGCCTAAGACGATAATGAAAATTTTGGAAATTATTCCAGAACAATTTCGTTCGACGTATTTTGCGAGTCAGCTTGACCCGAATGCAAAAGAGTATCCTGCGGGATTTGCTCAGTTTTTCTGGGAAGCTCAAAACCGTCAGGGAGCAGATGAAATCAATGATAACATCTACTACGGAAAAGATCCTGACACGATTCCTGCCTACAATTCAGCCAGTACGTATGTAGCTGGTAATATTGTGTATTTCACAAAATCGGACACGCTTGGAAAACAGTTTTTCAAGGCAAACTCTTCGGTTTCGGCTACTCAAACACCTTTAACTCACGCCTCGAAATGGGACGATGCAGATGTAGAATGTTTGGCAAAAGGCTGGGGAACTATCATTGCGGCTGAGTATTCGACTTTGCCTACTGCTCAAAAAATTGCTACTGGGGCTATCATTGAAGCTACGGCGGTGGAGCAATGGCAGGATTATCATTTTAGTTTGCCTGAGAAGTTGCGTAACAAAACTGTTATTCACTTCTGTTCGCAAAACACTTGGGATGCCTACAAGTTGAAGTATGCGGCAACGTATGACAAAGATATTGAAGTGGTGAATAACCGTGGAAATATTTCGGCATATATCCGCTCGACTGATAATAAGGGAGTGATTCACCCTGTGTCGTGGATGCACGGTTCGGGTCGTATTATCTCAGGGCCGCCAGAAACGCTGACCGTCGGAACAAATATGTTGAGCGATATGACTTCGTTTGGCAAGCAGGTAGATACGCTTCACGGCTACAAAACGATTCAGAAAGCGATTTTGGCTTTTGAAATTGCTGATACGGAGTGCTTGTATGTGAATGATCAGGCGTAAGACAATGAAATTATAACGAAGAGTAAGTCGAAAGGCTTACTCTTAAATCATAAAGAAATGGCAGAAAAAACGGTTGAATCCCTTACAAAAGAACTGACGGAAGCTGAATTGGTGATTGCTGATTTGAAAGAAAAACTCGAAAAAGCAGAAAGCAAAACGGCAAGTGTTGGTTTTCCTGTGGTGAAAAACGCAGAAAAGAAAGATGTGGAAGTGCTAAACGCTAATTTTATTTTTCCGAAAAGGGGAGAAATAACTTTAGAGGTTTTGAAAAAAGATCCTGAATTGGTAAGCAAGTTGCTTGAGATGAATTCGGAGAATGTGCGATTGAAATAATAGGTTTTTAACTTTTAATTTTTTACTTAAATGCCTTCATATAACGATTTATTAAGAGCCGATAACGATGCTAAAAACATGGGTGGAACGAAAATCGCCCTGTATTATGCAGATTGGAACGATATTGAGACTCATGCCGTGATTGGTACGATTACGAATCCTGAGGATAAGTATATTTTGACTACTGCTCCAGTTTTCAAAACTGGAAAGAAGTGGCAAAAGATTGAAGTTGCTTTGCATAGTGGCAAACTTTCTGTTGAAAGTATCGGTGAAACAGACGGTAAGGCGTTCAATATTAAGCCGACTTTTGCTATTCCATTGAACAACAAAAAGGCTTTGCCGCTTTTCAATAGCCCGAATGGGCTTTGGGTGTTTGGTATTCCGTTGGCAAATGGCAATACTGTGATGGTTGGAAATGCCGATTTTCCTGCTGAATTGAAACCTTCGGCTGATGGTGGAGATAATAAGGGCAATGGTGGAATGTTCAATTTTGAAATTGATTGCTACACGCCTGAGTTGTTTTTCTACACAGGAGCATTTAGCTTAACACCTGCAGCTTAATTTTATCATGTCAAAACGTATAAAGAAAATGCAAGCAGATATAGAAGTAGTGCCTGAAACGGTAGAAGCGGGTGTTTATGAGGTTGTGGGCGTGGTCCCTGGTATTGTGCATTGGGGAAATGATGGTAGTAATCCAAAAATCGCTTGGCGAGATTGGGATTTGAGAAATATCAGTGATGCACAAAAAAAACTATTAGTTGATAATGGTTTTCCGTATTTGGAACGCAAATAATATCGAAAATTTTATTGAAAGGTCAGGCATAATCACCTGACCTTTTTTGTATATGACTGATTTTTCCGAAATAAAAACATGGCTTATTGATGCCGAAAGAGATTATTATAAGGGCATTGCATTGCTTGAAAAGTATAGTGATAATGGTTTTTTGGTAAGGATGTTATCGAAGAGTTTTGATAGCTATAATGAAAATAAGCTGTTTGAAAAGATAGGTGAGATTTATGCAGCTTTTCAAATTGAAGACAAAAAGAAGGAAGAAGAATTGCCCAAGGAACTGAAAAGTAAGCAGTTAAGTACGGGTGATTTGATGAGTGAAAGGCGTGTGATTCGATCGGAATTACGGACGTTGTTTTTGGCTGAAAAGGTTGATGAAGAGTATTTCAGAAAACAGGCTTATCGAATTTTGGACATTACGGACGAGCTTGATAAAACATTTGGAGATATACGGTTTTTCAAAAAACACGGGGTTGTGGCTGAAATTGAAGCGGATGAGATTTCCCACAAAAACTTGTATAATCTAAGAACTTATTTGTGCAAATACCAGAAGGCTTTGGATAAGGGAAAAACATTGAAAGGTGTTGTTTTGACAGCTTCAAAGCTGGAAGAGTATGAGGCAAAAGTGAGGGACTATCAGGCACAAATTGAACTTATTGAAAATCAATTGAACGATGATAAAAGCACTATTTCAGTCGAATGAAATTGAAGAACCAATAACGCCATCTATCAAAGAAGGGCGTGTGATTGCGGTGGATACGCCTGAGATTCATACACAGATTTGTAAGGTTAATCAGTCGGTGGCTGAGTGTTTTCCGATCATCGAACAGGGTTTTGATTATCATTTTTCGACGGCTGGGATATGGAGTAGCCATGATTTGCTTTTTCATATAATTTCTTTGATTGGTCCGGCTCATGTTACGATCGCTACTTGGAGTATTACGGAAGCTCCTGCAGCTATGTTGATGCGAGGTTTACTTGAAAAGCAAATCTTAAGTCTAAATGCTTTGTTTGATGTGAGAGTTAGGGTTAGAAGCCCTTCGAGCTTTGAATTTATCAAGCATAATTTGGGGGAGTTTTGTAAGATTTCTTCCTGCCATGCGAAGGTTACGGTTATTGAAAATGATGATTGGAAAATATCAATTACTGGTTCGGCCAATTATACCAATAACCCTCGTATTGAAGCTGGAATAGTATCTACAAGCCAACAGGTATCAAGTTTTCACAAGAATTGGATAATGGCTGAAATTAATAAATCACAACCATTCAGATGAATTTTTCAAAGGAACAATTAAATGAAATTGAGCGATTAGCAGGGCTATTTTTCTCAATAAAAGAAGTAGCACTGATTATAGGTGTGAATACAATTGCGTTTTCAAGGGAAGTAAAAACCTTTGATACTGAGGCTTATCTGCATTATAATAAGGGACGATTATTGAAAGAGGCCGAGATAAGAACTACAACTATGACGATGGCAAAACAAGGCAGTACACCTGCTTTAAATCAAGCAATAAAATTATGGCAGGAGCAGCAAATAAAAAATCTGTAAAGGCATCGGAGAAGAGAGTCCAGGACAAGAAAGATATGCAAAAACATCTTGACAGTGTTTTTGTTGTGCCTAAGCCAAAAGTTGATGGACTTTCTGAAAAACGTTTTGAAGATGATTTTGATGATATTTTTGAATGGTTTACGAGTAATAAGAAAAAGGAACTATCGGAAGTTCAAAAAAGGCAATTAGAACGGTGGAATTTTGCCCGTGAGTGTTCAAAAGATGATGCTTTTTATAGAAATTTCGATGTAGCAAATGCTTTGGTTACGCAATTTGATATTTCTATTCAACAGGCTTATCGGGATATAAAGAACTCTAAATATCTGTATAAATACTTAGAGCCAGTGGAGTATGAGTTTGAAAAGATTATGCACATTGAGCGAATCAAACGACATATCAAATTGGCGGAATTGTTGGGTGATAAAGGCGTGAATGCTTTGGCAAAATTGAACCATGAATTAACGATTGTATTTGGTTTTGACCGTGAAAAAGATGAAATGCCCCAACCAATTGATATACATATCAATGTGATGGATAATCCTGAGTTAGTTGGTGGTAAGCGAATACCAAACCTTCAATCTCAAATTGATGGAGTTTTGCAAAAAGCGTTGGCGGAAAAGATAGCGAATGCCGAAGAAATTAATTTTGATAATGTGTAATGGAAGATAGAACTACACACGTAAATAAGCCACAACTTAACTCCCTGCTGATTGGAGCTACTGATGAATGTAATATTTTGGGGCGTGGTACTGGAAAGTCTGAGTGGCTTGATTCACCAAAAATATACAATAACTGCCGTCAAATGCCTCAGTCTGGGGGCATCATGATGGGAGCATCTTATCTGCAAATTCTTGATAGAACTTTGCCCCCAATTTTGAAAACTTGGAGGTCATGGGGCTTGAAAGATGATGTTGATTTTTGGGTTAGAAAATTTCCGCCGAAAAACCTTAAACTTGAACTGCCATACTGGTCTCCTGAAACTGCCGAACACGCTATTTTTATTAGGATTGGTAAGAAATTGTGCGTAATGCACTTAATTGGTCAAGACCGTAAGGGAACATCTAACTCAAAATCAGTTGATTGGATTGTTTGCCCAGAAGCGAAGTTTCTTGATTTTGAACAGTTCGAGGAAGAAACACTACAAACGAATAGAGGAAATATGAAGTATTTCAAAGATTGCAGCTTGCATCATGGGATATTCATGAGTACAGATATGCCATCAGACCCTATGATTTTGAAGCGTTTATTGAAGTTTGAAGAAGCGTTTTTGATGCCAAAGAACCAGGAGCGAATACAGCTAATTTTAGCTACTCAAATTGAAATACAAGCACAATTAAAGCGAAAGAACCCAAACTTAGGGGCTATTTCAAGGCATTATAAGAATTTGAATGAATTACGTAAGGGTACAACATTATTTCAAGAGGCATCTACACTTTATAATACCGAAGTTTTAGGGACTAATTATGTAAAGAAACTCAAAAGGTTATTACCTGATTTTATTTATCGGTTGTCAGTTTTGAACATACGTCCTAATCAAGTAGCAAATGGTTTCTATCCTTATTTGAGTAATAGACACTTCACAAGTTCAGTAAATTATAGCTATATTGATACTTTTGACATAGGGAATATACCCGATGATTGTCGCAAAGATGCTGATTTGATAGGGGATAAACCTTTGATATTATCACCTGATTATGGTGGTAAGATTAATGTATTAGTAGTAGGGCAAACACAAGGATATAAGGTTAGATATTTGAAAGAGTTTTATGTTTTGCACCCTGAAATCATACCACATTTAGTTTTAGAGTTTTGGAAATATTATAAGTATCGAAAAAATAAAGATATAGTAATTGTATATGACCATACCGCAATTGCTAAAAATCCACAAAGCACAAAACCTTCGATTGACATTTGGGTAGATGAGCTTAACCGTTTAGGTTTTAATGTTACGAGAGTCTATTTAGGGGCAACCTCAGACCCTTATCAGCGATATGTCTTATGGAGTTATGGATTGAAAGGGAACAATCCGAATGTATTAGAACCCTCGTTTAACGCTGATAATTGTAACTATCTAAAAGTATCAATGCAACAATGCGAGATAAAGGAAGATAGTAAAGGATTAAGAAAAGAAAAAAAGAATGAGAAGAAAACACAAGAAGAGTATGACCAAAGGGAAGCTCCTCACTTCTCCGATGCCGCCGATAATCTCTATTGGTATGTCAATCAAGAATGGCGAAAATCAAACAACTTTGATAGTGATATTGTAATGTAGATATATTATTATGATAGATGAACAGGTAGCAAATGTATTTGCTACCTGTTTTTGTTTTCATATATCGCAGATTTGAAAGGGTGCAATTGTCTTAACGGACAG
>Ga0075465_10000196_pt1 | contig 10354 bp, 10 predicted proteins | sample DEB19_08_DNA_6_FD_71484 | JGI IMG/M metagenome (GOLD analysis project Ga0075465, IMG submission 71484) | Aqueous microbial communities from the Delaware River and Bay under freshwater to marine salinity gradient to study organic matter... | ecosystem: Environmental > Aquatic > Marine > Coastal ...
TCCGACGTGAACCAGAAGGCTCCATCCATTGTCTTGCCGCCATCAAAGCGGGTGAAGGCCTTGGATGTGCCGTGGTACACCACAAGCGGCTTGCCGTCAGCGTCCACCACCTTGCTGTCGCCGAACCAGCGCTGAAACGCCGGCGTGCCGGGCTGCTCTAGCACCGCCGCACCAGGCGCAGCCTGCGCCGCGATCCGCAGCGGATAGCGCTGCGCCAGTTCCTCAGCCGTGATGCCCAGGCGCCCAGCCGTCACGCTGTAGAAGCTGCCTAGCAGCGCGGCGTAGCGCCGATTCACGTCTGCCGAGAAACGGCCGGCTTCGTCAAGCTGGCGGGCAAACTCAGTCTCCACCGCAGCGCGGCTGTCGGCCAGCGCCTGGGTTTCCTGCTGGGCCTGCATGGCCTGCGCCATCTCAGTCTGCAGCGCATCGCCACGCTCGGCCATCCATGCCTTGCCCTCGGCGGCGCTCATGGCGTCCGGCGCCGTGCGGGCATGCTCGAGCAGCGACGCCAGCGCTGCGCTGCCAGGTGCGCGGGCCAGAAACTCGCCGGTGGGGATCACGACATCACCGCCGGCCGCCAGCGCAGCATCGAACTGCGCGGCCGCCTCGGCGCCAGCCGCTGCGGCCAGCTCGTCCCGCGTCACGCCAGACTGCTGCAGCACCTGCGCATCGACATACAGCGCCGGCACCTGCTCATCGGTCAGCGACTGGAAGAACTCGGCCGCAGTCTCCGGGTCGCGCTGGCGCACCTTGGTGGCCTCTGCCAGCGTGGCCAGCTCGGCCAGGGCCTGCTGCTGGCGCTCGGCGAACTGCGCTTGCCGATCCACGCCAGCAGCACGGTCCAGCACCTTCTGCAGCCCGTGCATCAGCGTCACCTGCCCGCCGGTGCCGACCAGCGTGGCCACCAGCGTCTGCACGGCCGCATCAGGCCGCTCGGCCAGGTAGTCGCCCAACGTGGCATCGGGCTTGAGCACCGCCCAGGCGTTCAGGTCCTGCAGCAGCGTGGCCGCCTGCTCTCCAGGCACCTCGCGGGCAGCCGTCATCAAGAGGTTGCGCACCAGCGGCGCGCCGGCTTTCAGGTCGCGCAGAAAGGGCAGAAATGCAAACGCCTCGGTGCCGAACTCGATGGCGGCATCGCTGGCGCCATAGACAGCCGCGCCGACCGGGCCGACGCCGGCCTGCCGCGCCTGGCCGTAGCTCTGCCCGCCGGCCGATGCGGCCATTGCACCCAGCGCCAGCGGTGCACCGCCTGGCGTCAGTGCCAGCGGCAGCAATACCAGGTTCTGGCCCAGCGACTGCAGGCCAGACTGGAAGCCGCGCTCTATGTTGCCGGCGTTGCTCATGTCTGGCGTGGCGCGGCGCATCGTGTCGCCGGCCTGCTGGCCCAGGTCGAGCAAAAAGCCTTCCGGCCCAGGTGCGCCGACGATCTGCCGCCGCGGCGTGCCGGTGACGCCAGCCGCCACGTTGTCGAGCACCTGCAGCGCCTGGTCAGCCAGGCCGAACGGGGCAGCCAGCATGCCGGCCGCGGCGCTGCTCAGCCCGAAGGTGGCGCCGGCGCCAACAGTCGTGGCCGCCCGCCCCGCGAAGCCAGGCAGCCCGCCATCACGCTGCGCGCCCATCATCCACGACACAGCCCGGCCCACGGCATCGGCCACGCTGGTGATGGCCGGCATGTCGTCGCGCATGGCCGCCGCCGCCGCCGGCCGCTCGGTCAGGAACTGCGCAGCCTTGGGCGCGCGCTGCACCAGCACATCCCAGTGCGCCTGGTCGCGCTCCTGCTCGACCTGGGGCAGATGCTCGGCAGCCAGGATTGCGTCGATGCCCGTGCGCCGCTGGTGCTGCAACCCCTTGGCGGCAGCTTCTGGCGCCACATGCTGGAGCGCCGGCAGCGGGTTGGCCACCACACCAGTCGGTGCCGGGTCGCGCCCGTAGATGGCGCGGAACACGTCAGGGTCGATCTGGCCGGCCATCAGCGCGCGCCCCCGCCGGCCTGCCAGTACTGCAACACCACCTCGGGGGTCGCCGGCTGCCCAGCTTGTCGAAGCGCCTGTTCGATGCGCGCTCGGTCCTGCGGCGGGATGCGCGAGACAGCATCCGTCACCAGTCGGCCGACCAAGCGCTGGCCTGCCCCTTGATCGTCCAGTTGCTGTTCGACAAACGACGCACCGTAACGCATACCCATGAAGGTGTCCCGGTAGGTCTTCTGCACGAACAGCGAATCGATGACGGCCTTCACCTGCTGGTCGTCGGCCTTCTGGCCGGTGGCCTGTTGCAACTGCAGCAGCAGCGGCTCAGCCGCTTGCAGCGCACGGGCCTTGACGCCGGCTTGCGCATCCTTGTCCAGCTTGTCCCATGCCTTGCCATCAATGACCGCGCCGCGCAGCCGATGATCGAGGTGCTGCGCGCCCGTCACCAGACTGGCAAACTCCGGCGGCTTCTGCGGCTTCATCAGTTGCGCCTGCACGGCGATGGCCTGCTCAAGGTCTTGCGGGCTCAGCCGCCCGGCACGCACCTCTGGCGCCAGCGCTTCCATCAGATTGGCGCTGCGGTACTTGGCAGGGTTCAGCAGCATGTCGTAGCGCAGGGCGGCGCCGTTCAGCGCCCTGTCCATGCCCAGCGTCGAGCGCGCATCCGCATCCGCCGCCCGCCGCTCGTTGCGCACCTCGTCGTTGTGCTGATCCACCAGCTTGGCGCCCTGGGCGTACAGGTCCGGCCTGGTCAGGCGCAGCCCGGCAATGGCCCGGTCGCGCTCCTGCGGGCCCACCATGCGCCCAGCGTTGAGCGCGTCGCCGATCAGCTGCTGGACAGGCGCCAGCAGTTCGCGCTGTTGCTCGGCCTGCGCATCACGGCGCACCTGCTCCTGGTATCGCAGCTCGGCCCGGGCCATGCGCAGCTCTTCGGGCTTGTCGCCAAACTGCGCGGTGATGGCCTTGTCGGCCTGCGCCAGCGTCCAGGCAGGATCTGCCGTCAGCGCTCGGACTGCACTGCCGGCCCGCACCTCGGCGCTGCGCTGCGCCAGCGCCTGGCGCACATCGGCACGGGCCTTCGGGCGCAGCTCGGATTCCACCGACTCGAAGTACTTCACGGCGCTGTCCACGTCGCGCTGCATCCTGCTGGCAATCACGCCCATGTGCAGCGGCGACAACGCCTCGATGACAGCCGCATCGCGCTGCTCTGGCGCCCAACCCTTGCGCTTGGCCACGTTGTCGACGATGCCGCGGATGGCCTGCACGCTCTGGCCGCGCATCTCTTCGCTGTCGGGGTTCAGGTCGGCCTGGCGTTGCGCCGCGGCGATGCCGGCTTCAGCCACCTGATCGTGATGCGCTTGGTACTCGCGCAGCACATGCTCGCCAACACCAGCGCGGAACTGCTGCAACAGCTGCTGCGACCTGGCCGCGAACGCCTGCTTCTGCACGTCGTTGCCCAGGCCGTCGCGCAGGGCGTCGTACTGCTGGCGCAGGGCGTCCGCCGCCTCGTCTGGCAGCGGTTTGCCGTCGGGCCGCTCCAGCGCATCGCGGCCGCGCAGCTTGAGCACGCCCAGCTGCGCGTCAGTGCGGGCCTGGATGGCCGAGTTCAATGCATCCGTCACGCGCAGGTCGTTGGCCTCGCGCTGCATGTCGATCAGCACCCGGCCGGCAGCGCCAGCGGCATCGCTGACAGCGCGCCCGGCGTCCTGCATCTGCTGGGCTGCCAGCGCGCCAGGCGCAGGCCCGCTCAGGTTCGGCGCCTGTGGGCGGATGCTGGTCTGCAGGTTGTCATAGCTCGGAACGACAGGCATCACCAGACCCCGGTGTATGGCGTCGGCGCCGGATCAAGCGCGCCAGCCTTCTTCATGCCGTACCAGGTCGATGCCACCTGCGTGGCAGACCCCAGCAGCGTGGTGGCCGCGCTCATGCCGGGATTGATCGCGTTGGCACGCGCCCGATCCATGCCGGCCTGGGTGCGGTAGCCCCAGGCCTGCGCCAGTGCGTTCTGTTCGATGGTGTTGGCGTCAATCTCGCCCATCACGTCGGTGCTGGTCAGGACTGCGTTGGGCGTTCCGCTGTCGAGCGCCACGCCGTTGGCAGCCATGGCCACGGTCTGGCGGCTCTTCAGGTTCGCCGTGGCCAGCCTGGAGCGCTGCTGCTCACGCTCGCCGGCCAGCAGCGCCTGCCGGGCCTGTACGTCGGCCATGTCGGCCTGCAGGCGCATCTGGTCGCGCTGCGACTTGGCGGCGTAGAACGATCCGACCGTCTGCGACGCGGCGCCAGCAGCCGACATGCCAAGCACTGCAGTGGGTGTGCACATGGGGCGGCAGTCTCAGGCCGCCACCCGGCATCACGCGCACCGGTGGAACCGCACGAACGGCATGCCCAGCGCTCCCCATGGCTGCGGATCTTCCAGCGTGAAGCCAATGCGATGCAGCCAGCGCAACGTTCTGGTGTTTCGTGCATCAGCCCGGTTCTCCAGGCGTGCCCAGTCGCGCCCCCATTGCTCCACCAGGGCGCGCCCGGCCACCAGCAGGTCGCGGCCGTATCGGTCAGCCCCTGGCGTTGCCAGCAGCCACGGCGCAGCCACTCCGCCGACCAGGCTGACCGGGGCGCAGCCCAGCACCGCCAGCGGAACGCCGGCATCCACTGCCGCAAGGCATGGCCCCGCAGCTGCGGCAGCGCACAACAGCGCCCGCCGGATCTCCATGTCACTCAGATCCATGCCGTGCGCGGCCGCCAGCTCGTCCCGGTCGGATTGGCGCAGCTGATCAGCCACCGCCAGCACGTGCCGCAGATCAGCCGCCACCAGAGTGGCGCGCGGCATCAGCCGGCGACCTCGGCTTCCATGGTCATGCTGACCACCGTCAGCGGCAGCGGCTTGCTCTGGCGAATGCACACCTGCGCCCCGCTGCCCCAGCTCGGCTGCAAGTCAATCTGCACTTCGTCGCTGCGCAGCGCCGGCGGCGTGCCGTAGGGCTCAGCCTGCCGCTGCTTGAACTCCACCAGGCGCTCGAAGCTCGGCCCGGCCATGATGCCGCTGGACCGGTACACCCGCAGCCAGACCCGGCTGATGTTCTTCTGGCGGCCCTGACCGAACGCCTGCGCGGCCACCGCCATCGGCAGGGTCTGCAGATCGGCCTGGATCGGCAGACCCACGTGCACCAAGCTGGCCGGCCAGTCGAGCGTCACGGCCCCGCTGGCCACGGTGCGCTGCGGGTGCTCGGCGCCGTCAGCCAGGATGCTGACCGTCTGCCCTTCCAGCCAGGTCAGACCCGTGATGCTGGTGGTTGCAGCGCCGCTGTAGGTGGCACCGCTGTCGACCAAGAATGCATCTTCGACAGCCAGGAAATTTCTTGAGGCCAGCCGCTCGATGTACCGCACCTCTGACCCGCCGATGGTGCGGCGAACGACGGCATACAGCACATCCTCATTGCCCTCTGGGACCACGCAGATGGACTCGAATGCGCCGTCGGCTCCGGTGTCGTGCTGATGCCAGGCCCCCACCTGCTGCTCTGGCACGTAGGTCAGGCCCAGCAGGCTGCCGGTGCTGCTGACGGCCCAGACAACCGGCTGTGGCGCTTTGGCATAGGCCAGATCCACGATGTCGAAGTTGTCGAACAGGTGCGTGGCGCGCAGGCTCAGGTCGCCAGTGACAAACCCGCCGGCCTCTCTGGCAAAGCCCATCTCGCGCAGATGCCCGCCGCGCGCCGCGGCGAACAGGATGTTGTTGCTGGCCACCACCGGCTGCACCGCGTTGCTGCCCACGTAGCTCTGCGGCTTCACGCTGATGGTGCTGGGCGTCAGCGCATCGGCGTTGACGCTGCCGATGCGCCACTCGGCCGAGCCGGACAGCGCGATCAGGTCGCCCAGCGGCGCCAGGTGCTGGATGGCGTTGGCTTCGCGGCTGGCCAGCCTGAACTGCAGCGCGTCATCGTCCCGCGTGGGGATGCGGTACGTCAGATTGCTCTCTGTCCCGCTCTTGGTGCACCACAGGTTCGACGGCGCATCCATGGTGCCAGCGAAGCATCGGCGCTGCTCGAAGTAGCTCACCGCGGCCGGGTAGCTGCCAGGCGCCGCCAGCGGGTTGTTCGTTTCCGGCGGCGTGCTGGAGATGTCAGGAGCGATGTTCTCGTCGACGAAGGACGTGCTGCCAGCCTCGCCGATGTAGCCATACAGGCCGTTGCTTTCCTTGTAGACCCTGTACCGGCTTGCGCCGGTGACGGCCGACCAGGTCACGGTGTTCTTGTTCCCGCTGGTCAGCAGGTCGTTGGTGCACGATCCGGTGGCGCTGATCACGCCCTCATCCAGACCGTCCGCGCCCACAGCTGCCACGCGGTAGCTGTAGGTCGTGGAGCCAGTGCCAACAGTGGCCGTCGCCACGACGCTGCCTGGCGCAGCCAGCGCGCTGCCGAACGTGATGGTGGTCAGCGACCAGGTGGTGGCACTCAGCCTGCGCAGCTCGCGCGGCGCATAGTTGGGGTGCACCAGCGTGATGATGTCGTTGCTTTGCACATAGTGCAGCGCGGCCAGGTCAGCCTCCGCATACGGGGTTGCAACCTCGTATGGCGTGCCAGGAGAACTCTCAAGCGTCGCGCCGCCGGTGTGGAACCTGCAGTACAGATCGCCGAACTCGATGGCGAAGCTCTGGGACGAGCTGAAGACGAACGGGATCAGCCTGGCCAGGCGATCGGCATGCTTGGCTGACCGCACATAAGCGAAGCCTGGACGGTTGACCACCGGGCCATGCGGCAGCACGATGAAGTTGCGGCAGAGTGCCAGGCCTGACTGAAACGCAGCCTGCTCGATGCGCCCCACGAACTCGGGGGACACCTCGCCGGCGTTGAACGCCTGCGTGATGGTGCGAACGCTTGCCACGTCAGCGCCGAGCGGAAAGCCAGCTGCTGGCCAATGGCTGGCTCAAGATGCGCGGCCGGCTTTGCTGGGCGTCCTGAGCTCGAGCGCGTGCCAGCACGGCGGCGGCCATCTCTTCGCATCGCCTGGCCTGCTGCATGCCAGCGTCGCCCTTCAACAGCGGGCCGGCCACCGCAGCAGCCAGGCGCCACGACAGCGTCTCGGTGAACAGCGGCGACCACAGCGTTGGGTCGTCCACGCGCTGAACGAACCGCGCAATGGCGCTGCCGGTGTCGGTCAGGATCACCATGGCGCCTGCTGGCGTCAGCTCCACCAGGTGCGGCCACTGCGCGGCCGAACTGCGCAGTGCATCATCTGCATCGGTGATCGATGCAGTGAAGTCGTCGGGCGCATCGGCAGCCTGCACAGCCAGCAGCTGAAGGCACTGGTTTGGCATCGCATAGGCGTAGAGCCAGCCGGACACCCCTGCTGGCATGGTGATGGCCGCCAAGGCCTCGCGCCGCAGCGCGAAGCCCCAAGCATGCGCCTGCAGCAGGCTGTCACGCACCATGGGCAGGAATCTGGCGCAGTGCGCCGCCTGCGCGCTGCCATCAGGCGGTTCGATGCTGACGACGTTGGCCTCGTCGCCAAGCCTGGCCAGCGACAGATTGCACAGGTCAACCACTGACGCCATGAGCGCTTGCCTCAGTCAGCAGCCGGGCACACCGGACGCATCCAGCGCCCGACATGCCCAGCATGGGCCACCGTGAAAACGTCGCCCGCCTCGCGCAACTGGCCGTAGTAGCCGCGTGCCAGGGCCACCACCTGAACAGGCTGGTTGCCGGGTTCCCGCGGCTGCACTGGCGCAGCTTGCCCGGGCTGGATGGCCGCGGGCTGGCGACGTGGGCGGGCCACGGTCAGATGCCGTCGGCAGTGGCCACCCAGGCCTGCGGCGAGTCGGTGATGAACGCCGACACCGTGGCCGTCGGGCTCGTGCCGCCCTGGGTGTAGGTCAGGCGCAGATACCGCTCGTTCGTGTGCGGGATTGGGATGATCTGCACGCGGTTGCTGGCCTGCGCCAGCGCCGGGCCGGTGTGCAGCGCGACAGCCGACGAGAAGCCGCTGTTGTCGTCGGTCTGCACAATGACCTGCAGGGTGGGGCTGGTGCCGCCACTGGCCTCGAGCACGACCACCACATACAGCGGCCGGCCCAGCGCCGTCATGTCGCGGTCGGCGCCCAGGTCCAGGATGTCGGTGGAAGCCGTGCCAGACGCACCGGCCAGCGATTGCGATGCGCTGAAGCGCAGAAGCTTGTCGATCAACATGGTGTTCTCCTTGGTGGATCAGGCGACGGTGGCCTCGGTGCTGAGGATCGCGTCGGTGCGGTAGAACGGCACCTCGCCGACCATCATCACGCGACGACCCGCGACCTCGCCCTGGGTGAGCGTGGAGCTGGCCACCTTGTTGACGATCTGGCGGCGCAGGAAGCTGGCGATGGTGCGGTTGCCGTAGAGGGCCGGGCGCACACCATCAAGCGATTCGATGGTTTCCAGGGCCTGGGCCAGCAGGTCGATCAGATCAGCGCCGGCCGATGCGTTCTTGGTCAGGTCGCTCACATCGATGTTGCAGATGCGCACGATGTAGCGCCAGTCGCGCACCGTGAAGCCGCAGTCCCACTTGTAGTGGGTGCGCAGGATCTGATACTCGCCACCGGCGCCGTCGCTCGCCGTGTCTTCGCCAAGGTCACGCACCTGCAGGCCGGCCTGGCTGCCCTTCGGGTACAGGCCATGCGCGGTGTTCTCGCCCCAGCCCACCAGCCAGATGGAGGTGTTGTCGGAACCGGCGCCGCCGCCCTTGATGATGTTGCGGCCATTCTCGGCGGTGCTGTCGGCAAAGCGCGGCGCCAGACCCATGAACCGCTCGGGGTTCGAGGTGGTGTCGCCATAGAACAGCGTCGACGCCAGCGTCTGGTTCATCGCCTCGCGGAACGGCGCTTCTTCGCTCAGGCGCCAGGCCGCGCTGTTGTTGTTCAGGTCGGCCAGCGACTTGTCGATCTTGGCGTAGATCTCCAGCATGCCGGTCGCGTCCTGCACCTTGGTAGTGCTGGACTTGGCCGACGGCACGCCGTAGTTGAGCTGACGCCACACCGGGGTGGGCAAGCCATTTCGCACCGTGGTCTTGTGGTTGGTGCCGTCGTTGCACTCGGACCAGGGCATCATGTCGAGCACCTGGTTGTTCTGGGCCATCATCTCGATGACCTTGGAGATGTTGCCGTCGGGGTCCATGCGCTTGGCCAGGTCGGCCAGGGTCGGCATGGTGCTGCTGGAGATGGTTGCCATGTCAGGCTCCTTCGATCAGGGGTTCATGTTGGATTTGGCGTAGATGCTCTGCGCCGCGTTCACGTTGGTGGCAGCCCGCCCACCCAGGAAAGTGCCGTCGGGGCCCAGCGCTTTGCCGGCACGGGCCATGAAGCGCAGCACCTCGGGGTGGTTCCCCAGGCGGCTGTCTTCGAGCAACGATGCCAACTCAGGCGTGCCGAGGTGCTTGAGCGCACGCTTGGCTGCGGCCATGGATTCCGGCAGCGCATCGCCGCCGATTTCCTTGTCGGCCTTTGCCGACTCGGCCCATTCGCTGGATGCGCGCGCCATCAGCTCGGTCTGCTGCGCGGCAAAGCGCTGCTGCAGCTTCGGGGCCATGCGCTGCACCAGCGCCTGCGCCTCATCCTGCGGCATGTTCAGCTCACGGGCCACGGCCTCGAACTCGGCCGCGGCCTCGGCATCCAGCGTCACACCATCTGGCGCCTTGATGTCGTAGGCCTCGGGCGCAGCGCGCTCGGCGGGCTTGTCAGCCGGCTTGTCGCCGGCTTCTGGCTTGGTCTCGGCGGTTGCATCGGCGCCAGCGGCCGCGTCGTCTGCACCGTTCTTCGGTGTCGCATCGACAGCGGGGGCGCCGGCTTCTGCCGGCTGCGCGACAGGAGCAGCATCGGCAAGCAAAGTGCCTGCGCTGGGCGCTGCGGCCGCGGCGGTGGTGGTGGAATCGCTCAAGCGTCGTCCTCGTTGGGTTGCGGTGCGGCAGGCTGTGCGGCGTTCTCGGCAACCATCAGCTGGTAGTCGGGCAGGGTGTGCACGGCCGCCAGCAGCCGCAACCCCTCGTTTCGGCAGCCGGCGGTGAAGGCCATGCCAAGCGCGTCTGGCGTGAACCCAGCGTGGAACACGCCGGCCCGCTCCAGCAGGCGCCACACAATTCGCCGGCCGCGCTTGCCGCTCATCAGCCAGGCGGTGTCGTCAGCTTCCTGGCGCTGAGCGCGTGCAGCCACCTGCGCGCGCAGGTGGTCAGCTTGCTCGGGTGGCTGCAGATCGTTGCCCATGCCGCCAATGTCGTGCGGCCATGGGAAGGCACGCGCACGACCACTGCGGTCAGTCGACAGCAGCGATCTCGACACGCTTCCATTCGTTCCGCGACAACCCGCGGTCGTTCAGATACAGCTCGGTCATCTCAAGCTCGCTGTGGCCCAGCAGCGTCTGCACCACCTT
>Ga0075465_10000200_pt1 | contig 10289 bp, 11 predicted proteins | sample DEB19_08_DNA_6_FD_71484 | JGI IMG/M metagenome (GOLD analysis project Ga0075465, IMG submission 71484) | Aqueous microbial communities from the Delaware River and Bay under freshwater to marine salinity gradient to study organic matter... | ecosystem: Environmental > Aquatic > Marine > Coastal ...
CCATATGCTGATTCAGCAAATAATCAGCATATACCTCTTTAGGCATATTTCCACTTATTAATAGTTTAGTAAATGGGTGGGCTTCTGCAGCCACATGTTTTTCAGTTGTTAATTCTTTTAGGGACATGATAGGTAAACAAGGGCCGAAGCCCGTGTTTTATTTAGTTGGAGGGGTTGGGGGAACTAATTCATTTGGATTCTGAATATTAGCATAAATTTGAGGAAGCTCTCGTAATTGTTGTCTGTATGTTGCCCATTCTGCTTTCTTTTCAGCAGTTAAAGCATTTCCTGGAATTTGAGTCCAATCGCACCCATATAAACAATGATTTCTTGGATCACGCACCCATATATCTAATTTATGTTCTTGAGTCCAAGCTTCTAAAATTAAAATATCTCTAACTATTCCATCTTCATGTAGTTTATACCCATGTTCAGATACTACAGAATATCCTAATACATTCGTACGTTCGTATTTAGCATACCCTGCTTGTTCTAATACTTCTTTAGTTAATTCTTGTACTTGTAATACTTCCCGTAAATTATCCCCTAATAAAGGGTAGTTTATGGGTTGATTATTTACTAATTGTATGTATAAATCTTGCATATCTTTTTTATTTATTATTAATCACATATTCAGTGTATTAGTTGCTGGAAAGGCTCTTCCAGATAATGCCCAAATAATTCTAACACCACCTTGACCACCTTGACCGCCACTACCTGGCCAGCCGTCTCCTTGACCACCACCACCACCACCGTACTCGCCGCCCTTAAGACCTGCATTACCGTCTTCCCCAGTACTTGACCAAGGATTTTCACCGTACATACCGCGTCTACCTTGACCAATAGCTGCATTTCCATTAGTACCATTAAAATCTTGCACATTACTACCTGGGCCATTCCAAGAACCTGCGCCACCACATCCATAACTACCTTCAGTTGTTTCCCAAGGGGTCATACCAGAATACCCACTAACGCCTTGCCCTAGTAAACCTACCCCTCCTCCGGATGAATAGCCATAAGTACTTGAATATTCAAAACCACTACCACCACCACCGCCTGTAGGAGTTCTACCGCCACGATTAGCACCTCTACCTGCGTAACCTCCAGCACCGCTACCTGCCTGATAACTAGTATTAGTGTTACCGCCGGCACCTCCCCCGTCACCAACAAACCCGCCACCAAAACCATTAGCCCCAGGCCCGTTAGTACCTCCAACAGACCAATGACCTCCACCATATCCAGCTACAGTAGTAATATTAATAAAATAACTATTACCTCCTATTAATCCAGTAGATCCATAAGAATTATTAGTTCCATATGCACCTACTTGAACCGTATATGTTGTTCCAGGAACAACAGGTATATTATTTTTCCAACCTAAACCACCGCCACTGCCGCCACTGGCACTAGAATTATAGCTTTTTGGGCCGTTTGCCCCACCACCTACAGCTACTACGTGTACATAAGTAACCCCCGTAGGCGCTTTCCACGAAAAAGTACCTGCGCCTACGTTAGTACCAAATAAAGCCTGTCCAGGAGCAGCATTAAACGTAATTGAACCCCCGCCGCCTAAAGCGGAGGTAACCCTGGTCGAAATCCTATTAGTAAATGCCATTATTTATCCTTAAGCAAAGTTTGCTTTACCGCCAATTACATGGGCTACTGCACCATTTATTGTAATAATAGATAATCCTAATAAATTTATAGAATTTGATGTATTAGCCGGTATAGTACCACCAGACCACTTAATAACATAAGTAGTTCCATTAATGGTTAAAGTTGTAGGTGTTGCCATAGTACCTAGTGGAGATATAAAACTAACACCAATTATACCATCATTAGCTAATTGTACATTAGTTAAATTTATCGTAGTACCTGGATTATAGTTAACATAAAAAGTACAAGAATCCGTAGTAGAAAATGTAGAAGTACCGTATGCAGGAGTATTCATTGTTTCTTTTACTTCATTTACTAGTAGTCTTTCAATTATAGATGAACTCATTATCTATCTCCATATATTGTTGCACAGCTAGTCCATATAGTTGCAAATAAGCCACTAAAAGCACCTGCGTATGATAGCCCTGTAAATTTACCTCTAGCTAAAGCGCTTAACATACGCATATCGCATATGACACCATTAGCAGTAGTGCATGTAGTATTTAAATTATAGAAAAAGTTTGTATCTTTATATCTATAAGTAGTAGTATACCAATCAGTACTTAATAAGCATACTAATATAGTAGTATTTGCAGGAATTGTAGCGCTACCCGTTAAATTAACTTGTCTAGCGTTACTAGTACTAGTAGCAATACTAGTGCCTGTTACGCCTGTTACAGTACTATAAGTGCTTGTATTAGGCGTAAAATAAAATAACTGACAACCTTCATAACCAGAACTCCAGTATTGTGAAGTATAAGCATATAAATTAACTGTTACCGGAGAGCTAGTAGTATTACGAAGCGGCATAACGCGCATACTATGTCCAGCATAATCTTGTACGTTATCCCACTTAGTTGTATCTCTACTAAAACCTAATCTATTACCGTTAGTAAACTGTACTCTACGGGGTAATTCATTTTCTGCATCAGCACCTTGCATATATTGACTAGTACCAGAAGTAGTGAATCCATCACCTAATGCCATAGCCATAAATTGTATAGCATTATTATCAGTATGACTTTGATACGCTGTCCACGTAGTCCAGGGACCACCACTTGTCCATTCACCTGTTGAATAAATATTCTGACGGTCTGTATGACTAATAGTACTTCCGATATTGCCAAATCCTTCTGGACTTATTAAATAAGGTACTGCAGGATCCGACATAAATGGCTGATTAAAAGATAAGTTACCTTGGCCATCAGTTTGAATATATTGGTTATTAGCACCGCTTGCTACAGGTAAGCTAAATACAGCTCCTCCTGATTTTTGTATTTGATCTGCTGTGATTCTTGACATTTATCTGTCTCCATATTGTAAAGCGACTTGTTTCCAAATCCCGGGCATTAAACCGGATAAACCACCTGCATACGTCATAGGACTAGTAAATCTTGCAGTATGTAATGTTTGTAACATACGCATATCACATATAATACCAGGATTAGTAAAAGTTGTATCTAATTGACTAAAATAATTAGTATCCCTAAACTGATATGAAGTATAATACCAATCAGTACTTGATAACCCTACTATTACAGTAGTATTAGCAGGTATTGAATACGAACCAGATAAACTATTTTGATTAGCATTAGTACTTGATACACTAGCTAAATTTGTACCGGTTACAGCTGTAACAGCGCTGTATAATCCCGCATTAGGGGCAAATACAGCTAAACAACCGCCCTCATACCCAGACCCCCAATAATTGCTTACATATGCATATATATTTACAGATATAGCAGCGCTAGTGGTATTACGTATTGGTAAAAGTCTAAAAGTAATACCAGCATCACTAGTAGAATTATCATAATGAAAAAAGTTTCGGCTATGCCCTAAACGAGTACCATTAGAATATTGTAGTGTTCTACCAAATTGATGTTCACTATCGTTACCAAACATATTTTCACTAGTACCAGAATCTTGCATACCATCGCCAAGAGCCATATTCATAAATTGAATAGCATTATTATTGCTTCCAATATCATAGTTGTAATATGTGGTCCAAGGGCCGCTACTTGTCCATTCTCCAGTACTATAAGTATTAGCTCTATCACTTCTAGACATTATACTACCAATAATACCTACCCCCTCTGGAACAGGTATTCCAGGTATTGAAGCTACATTTGGGTTGGTCATAGAAGACCAACCCAAATTTGCACTACCGTCAGTTTTCATGTACTGACCTGCAGTACCATCAACTGTAGGGATATTAAATGCAGCTACCCCCCCAGTAAGTTTTTGTATTTGGTCTACTATAATTTTTGACATAAAATTCTACCTTATAGTACTGGGGCTGTTGGAAGTGTTACTGCTAAAGGGAATCCTGTTAATGTTGGTAGATCTCGTAAAGCTTTTCTATAAGCAGTTACTTCTGCTTTTTGAGCATCGGTAAATGATGCCCAGCGATCTGCAAGTACTAAGTTATCAGAAGCTCGTAAAGCTTCATCTCTTTTCCAAGTTAAACTACGGGCAGTACTACTAACTAGTAATTCTGCTAATTCTGCAGCAACTTCTTCTTCAGTAGCCGCACGAATTGTATCTCCATCTTTAATAATACGACGAGCATCCATTAAGGAATCATCAACTAATGTCCAATCAGCGACATTTTCATCTGGTCCAAGTATACCAACAATGTGTACACCTTTATTATTTTCAAATTTTACAAACATATTATCTATCTCCGAAATTGGTTGCAGTTTTAGTCCACAAAGGGGCTAGTAAGGAGGTACCGATACAGGTACCTGAAGTAGGAAGGCTAAATCTTGATGTATACAACGAAGTTAGCATACGCATATCACAAATTATACCTGTAGGGTAGTTATTTACACCTGAAAAATAGTTAGTATCTTTAAATCTATAAGTAGTTTGATAGGATACTGTACTTGCCAAACATACTATTACAGTAGTATTAGCAGGAATAGAATAAGTTCCAGTTAAAGCAGTACCAGAAGTATCTGTGCTAGTTTGCCCAGTACCCATATTACTAGTAGTAACACTAGTAACAGTACTGTATACGCTAGTATTAGGAATTAAAACAAATAAATTTGTTCCTTCATATCCCTGTTCCCAATAATCTGTAGCATACCCTGCTAAAGTAACTATAATGGCAGCATTTGTAGTATTACGTAAAGGCATCATACGTAAGCTGTGTCCCCCATATCCAGTAGCATTTGCTCGCATATAAGAGTCGCGCTTATATCCTAAACGATTACCATTACTAAACATTAAAGCGCGGGCGCCAGAACCTCGGTCATCATCTCCAAGATAATTCTCTGTGGTGGAGCCGTACCCGCCTTTACCATCTCCTAAACACATATTAACAAATTGTATTAAATTAGGGTCTAGGTAGGCTTGGTAGTTTATATAAGTACCCCCTGGGCCAGTACTAGTCCAAGGTGATGGCTGGAAGTTGTTAGCACGATTTACTGTACTAGAAACGCTACCCACGATACCTTTACTTTCTGGGGCTATAATTGGCGCTATACTTGTAGGAAATGTAGCGCCTGCACCGAAGGATAAATTACCACTAGCATCTGTTTTTAAGAACTGGCCTGTAGTACCGTCGGAGGCCGGAAAGGACAAAGCTGCCCCTCCCGGTCTTTGGATTATGTCTGCTATTAATTTTGACATTAATTATCCTTATGTATTTGAAAGAATAAATCCAGTTGGATTCATTACAAAGTGGTAGGCTCCGTTACTAATAGTATAGGCTGCAGTACCTGAAATAGTTAGCGTATCCATACTAAAAGTCATACGGGAAGCAGCTAAAGTTTTATCTGCACTAATAGTACTGATAAAAGGAACTTCATTAACCGATACATTAGCAACGGCTGTTGCTGTTGCAGTAGCCGCCGTACTAATTGCAGCAGCTTTAGCTGCATCTACATATGATTTTACAGCAGATTGTGTAGGAACTTTAACAGGACTATTTTGTGACAAAGTAGCGTCTGTACTAAATTCATCAATTTGCGCACCTAGTTGAGCACCAACAGAACCTAAACGTAGACTTGTTAGTCCAGATAAATTAAAAGCATTAGCATTAAGAGTTGCACTACCTGTAGCTTGATTAACAGAGAAGTATTTACCTACCCGGAAATTACCATCTTGGTCCGTATTAACAAAGAATACACGACCAGGGAAAGTTTCTAAAGTTTCTTTGCTACCGTCGGCTAACTGTGTTGGAGTATTAGGATAATTAGTAGTTGCAACACCGCCAGTACCAATTGACAAGAAATCATGTCCGGTTAAACGCACACGACTATACTTATAACGTACTTGAGTAGTTGTACCAATAATACTATATCCAGGCTTTTCTTGTGCTAAAGTTACGGAGACTATACTACTAGCGTTTGTCCATCCACCACTTACACTTTGAATAACATAACTATAAGTATCGCCAGTAATTGAAATACTACCGCCAGCAATAGGTAATGCAGTTAAATTACTAAGTACAAGTAAAAAGCCTTTTTGTCCACTTACTGAAGCTAAGGAGAATACTCCCCCACTAGTAGCGGTAATAGTATCATTATTGTTAAATGTACCAGTAATTGGCCCCACATAAATTTTACTACTTGAAGTCTGAACACTAGTAATAATAGCAGTTGCTCCTGCACCATTACTAACGGTATCACCTACATTAAAATTACCTGTAAAAGAACCAAAATTTAATTGGCTACCATAAATTGTACCTGTTACAGCAGTTTCAGTAGTATCATACCCACTAGAAGTTACGCCATATGTACCATAACTATTATTACCATTTAATGCGCGAATCTGTCCACCAGTACTTGTAGAATAGCCAAATGCACAGTAGTAAGTAAAACAAGAAACAATTTCTGCTTTACCATTATCTTTACACCAGTAACCTACCCCATTATCATTAATAATAGTATATCCATGAAATACCATAGATTTATTACCTGTAGCATGTACACTACCATCAACTAAAGCACCTACAGCACCTGAACCAATTGCTGCACATTCTAAAACATAAGGGGATTTTAAATATATAGGAGTAGCTGGGTTTAATCTAACAAATACGCCTTTAATAGTACTAGTAGTAATATCACTATTAGTTCCTGCGGGTACCGTCCAACCAGTCATACCTTTAAATGTCATTTTATTAAGGATAGCACCATCACTTAATAAGAACATTGTAGCTTGTGTATTTAAAGTAGTACCGTCGTCGCTATTACCTGATTTAGGCTGAATAATTACTGTGCGCTGATTATCCCCAACAATAGCTACATTACTAGGAACTGTAATTGGTAACTGTTCGCTATATATACCTGTTTTAACAAAAATAGTGGAACCAGTAGAAGCTTGTTGACAAGCAAATTTAACTGAAGCAAAAGGAGTACTTAAATTAGCTCCATATCCTACAGTATCCGTACCGTGAGGAGCTACATAATAAACATTAGCACTTTGAGTAGCACCAATCCAATCAATAGTAGAACCATCTCCCGTAACTGTTAAACTTTGCCCCCTGTCGGTTGCCTGAATTACAGGCAGTATATTAGCTCCTCCAGTTACAAAAGTTGCCCATTTACCTGCTACTACATCTGTATTTAATCCAGAGGCTGCTGTATGATCAGATACTGCTATATAAGTATTACCTATACCATCTTTTACAACATCATCTTTTAAATATAAAGCGCCAGTTACCCATGAATCTCTCCAGCGAATACCGGAATTAAATTTTAACCAGTTACCTGCGGAAGAATCTGTGGCAAACACTGTTGAAGCGTGGGGGACTAAACTAATATAAGTATTACCACCATATACAACTACTTCATCAATTCCATACTGTACTGAAGCTGCCCATGCACCGCGATTTTTAAATCCGTAAACTAGTTTATTCCAGCTAGTTGTAATTATAGGATTAGTATCTTGATTATCAATAATTGCTTGGAATAGCGAACCGCCATAAGTTACTACCTGCCCGATAGTATATGCTGTACCACTAGACCATACACCCTGATAACTAAAGCCTTGTGTTAGTAATTCCCAAGCAGGAGTAGAAGTAGGTAAAGTTGCTGCTTGAGTTTGTTTACTGCGGTATGTATTTGAACCGTAAGTAACAATATCATTTAAGTAATATGTAGTAGCAGCATTATAAATACCTTGATATTTACTTCCACTTACAAATAGTTCCCATTGGGTAGTACTAGTAGGAACATTACCTGTTGTATTAACTTTTGCACGATAGATATTAGGGCCATATGCCGTCATATCGCCAGGTACATATGCAGTTGCGTTATTGTATACGCCTTTAGCACTAATACCCTCTACAAATTTATCCCAGTATGCTGTAACCGTAGGGTCATTAGATACTGAATCTTGTTTTGCAATATATACGGAACCGCCATATAATACTACGTCATTCTTTTGATAGGCAGTTACATTGCTATAAGTACCTTCGTACTGAATACCATCTGCAAACTGCGACCAATATGTCGTATTAGGAGGTACAATACCTGTTCCATCTAATACAGCTACGTAAACTTTACCACCGTAAGCAATACCGTCACCAACATGGTAGGCAGTTGCAGGGTTAAATACGCCCTTGAACTTAAAGCCTTCAACCATTAGTGCCCAGTAGGCTGTGTCCGTAGGTAAATTACCGCTTGTTTTTAGTGCGTAAGTATAAACATATACATTACCACCGTATTTTACGATATCATTTGACTCGTAAGTAGTGGAATTAACCCACTCACCAGCAAAGTGAAAGCGTAACTTTCCTAAATCTATTAGTTGACTCATATTATATTAGCCTCATAAGTAAGTGTCCGTTAGTATCCCAAGAGAACTGAACAGTATCTTTTGACCAAAACCATTGTTTATAGTCATACTTGTCAATAATACCATCTTGGGGAAGAGACACTGGAGTGTCGCCGTCTAAAATTTCAATATCTAATCCGCCATTGTCTGGATTCATTCTGAATCCATAAAATACTTTGTCGGCTAAATCTGTTCCTGTATAGAATCCACTCATTATGAGACTCCCTGTAATATAGAGAAAACTACATCAAGGCTAGAGTCTACTAAAGCTGACACGATTAGTTTATCGCCTGCATTCAGTACTAACTTATTACCCTTCATTAACTCAAAAGGTTCGCCAGCTTCTATACGTTTATCTTTGTGTACGTAGGTATCTGCCGATCCTCTACGCATTTTAATAGTAAAAGGTATAGTAGTAGACTTTAAGTTACTAACACTACACCCAATTACGATTGATTTATCTGCTGCAGTAAATACCACGACTTCTGTGGTTCCTACAGCGTTGGCAATTGCATTGGTAAAAGTTGTTGTTGTCATATTTTACCCCAGGGCAATTGCCATTATAATAGCCTTTTCGTTAGCTATCTGCTCAATTAAGGCATCTTGTCCACCACCAGAGCTAAAACTAGAGATTGTGCCGTTTGCCTTTTTATAGTACATAACACCATCTGCATCATTTATTGCTACTTCGCCGAAGTCTAAGTCTTCTGGTTGTGGAATATGTCCTATTTCTGAGCTACGTTTGAATTTTATTACTGTAGCCATAGCGTGCCCTTATTAGTAAGTGCCGCCATCAATTTGAGCTAAATACACATTTCCAGCAGTTAGCGAGAATTGTGTAGCATCAAATTTAGCTAAACCTTTAATTACGTTTGTAGCGGTAGGGATAATAGTTTGTAGAATACTAGTTATTAAACCTTTGCCGTTTACGGTAATTGTAGGAACTGTAATTTCATCACCAAAAGTACCAACTGTTGCATTAACTGTGGCTAACGTAATAGCTGCTGAAACATTAGCGGAACCATTAACACTAGCTAAAGTTGCTGTAGCATCACCTGTGATACTTAGGTTACGCGCAGTTTGCCATGTTGTAGCAGTACTAGCATTACCAATTAAAGCACCATGAACTTCAGATACATTAAGAATCTTGTTCATATTCCAGCTATCATCAACACTACCATATAGGATAGTTGCTGCAGCTGTTGGGCCTCTAACTGTAATACCACCACCATCAGCCATTGCTGCGGTTGTAGCGTCTTTAGCTAACTCAATATTCTTATCGCCGATTGCTACAGTGGTTGAGTTAATAGTTGTAACTGTACCTAATACTGTTAAATCGCCTGTGATACTAGCATTGCCATTAATACTGATATTAGCAGCAGTAATATCATTAGAGTTAAAAGTACCTGCTACTGTTACATCATTAAAAGTAACATTGCTGGTAGTATTAACTGCTTGGCCAATACTAAAAGTAATTTGATTATCAGTTACTGCTGTAGTAACTCCAGTGCCGCCGGTAAATAGTAAAGTATCACTTAGTAAGCTAACTGTATCTGTTCCAGTACCGCCAGCAATTGATAAGTTAGTAGCAACGTCAACTGTTGTAGCTGCTGTTACTAGACCTTTACCATTTACTGTTAATACAGGGATTTTTACAGTACTACCAAAAGTACCTACATTACTATTTACAGTAGCCAAAGTAAGCGCGGCATTTACATTTGCAGTGCCGTCAATACTTGCTAAAGTTGCTGTACCGTCACCACTTAGGGTCAAGTTACGAGCATTTACCCACTTGGTAGAACTTGAAGCATTACCAGTTAAAGTACCGGTAATATCAACTACGATTGCGC
>Ga0075465_10000205_pt1 | contig 10175 bp, 5 predicted proteins | sample DEB19_08_DNA_6_FD_71484 | JGI IMG/M metagenome (GOLD analysis project Ga0075465, IMG submission 71484) | Aqueous microbial communities from the Delaware River and Bay under freshwater to marine salinity gradient to study organic matter... | ecosystem: Environmental > Aquatic > Marine > Coastal ...
GACAATAACTTTAAAATGATCGTTTTTAAAGTTCCTTTAATTAATTCTGATGAATACATACAGCAAATATATACTATTTTTTTTATATACATAAGAAACCTATGTATTATTTTAAAAAGTTTAGGTGAGGTACTATTTTAGTAAGAATCTAAGTCTTAACGGAACAAAATATCTAATTCTAACTAATGCAATACGCAAGAGCCGATTCAAACCCTCTAAAATCAATCTAAAACCTTCGTCGCTGTTGATTGGTAATAATTGTACTGCTCTTTTTCTTTCCAGACTAGATTTTATTTACCGTTGGGGTGTCGGCTCTTGCTAATTAAAACAGAATTCGCAGCGATTTTTCTAAAAATCAACGTAATTTCGTCCAAGTAAGATTGAAACATGGAAAAATTACACAACTTTATAAATGGGGAATATTGCGCACCAATTGGTGGCGAATATTTGGATAATTTTGAACCCGCAACTGGAAAAGTATACAGCCTAATTCCTAATTCAGACGCACGAGATGTAGAATTAGCAGTTATAGCAGCGGATAAAGCATTTCCGATTTGGTCAAAAATGAGCGTAGAGGAACGCAGTGTAATCTTGGTTCGTTTATCGGAAGGAATTGAAAAAAGAATGGCAGAATTTGTGGCAGCCGAATCCCGCGACAATGGAAAGCCGTTGACTTTGGCTGCCCACGTTGATATTCCTAGAGCGGTTTCTAATTTTCATTTTTTTGCGACCGCAATTCTGCATTTTGCTTCTGAAAGTCATTATATGGAAGGCGTTGGAGTTAATTATACGATTCGCAAACCGTTGGGAATAGTTGGCTGTATTTCTCCATGGAATTTACCTTTGTATTTATTCTCTTGGAAAATTGCACCTGCGCTTGCCGCAGGAAATTGTGTTATAGCAAAACCATCCGAAATCACGCCGTATACTGCCTATTTACTTGGGCAAGTTGCAAAAGATGCAGGAATGCCAGATGGCGTTTTGAATATCCTTCATGGACTTGGCGGAAGCGTTGGAGATGCAATTGTCAAGCACCCGAAAATAAAAGCAATTTCTTTCACTGGTGGAACCCAAACCGGAGAATATATTGCACGAACGGCTGCGCCAATGTTTAAAAAATTATCGCTGGAATTAGGCGGGAAAAATCCAAATATTATCTTCTCGGATTGCGATTTTGACGATATGTTGAGCACAACGCTGCGTTCTTCCTTTTCCAACCAAGGACAAATATGTTTATGTGGTTCGCGGATTTTTATTGAGCGACCAATTTACGAGAAATTCAAAGAAGCATTTGTTGCTAAAGTTTCCAAAACCGTAGTTTCCAATCCAACAGATCCCAAGGCAGTTTTAGGAGCGGTGGTTTCTCTCCCACACCTTGAAAAGGTGCTTTCGTATGTGGAGCTTGCGAAACAAGAAGGCGGAACAATTTTAACCGGTGGAGAACGCGTAATTTTAGAAGGAGAGTTTAAAGATGGTTATTATTTGCGTCCAACGGTAATTGAAGGACTCGCGTACGATTGTCGCACCAACCAAGAAGAAATTTTCGGACCGGTTGTAACACTCACTCCTTTTGACACAGAAGAAGAAGTATTGATGATGGCAAATTCAACGCAATATGGATTAGCAGCAACGTTATGGACAAGTGATCTCAAGCGTGCGCACCGCATGGCGGACAAAATTCAATCCGGCATTGTATGGATCAATTCTTGGCTTGTGCGCGATTTAAGAACACCATTTGGAGGTGTAAAAAGCTCAGGTGTTGGTCGCGAAGGCGGTTGGGAAGCATTGCGCTTTTTCACGGAGCCGAAAAATGTATTTATCAGCTATTAAATAGCGATTTTAACGCTGTTGGCATCCATCGAAATGAAGGCCAACAGCGGAAATCAACTTTATTATTTCACAACCAATTGCTTTGTTGTGCTATTGTTTTCAGTGAATACCTTAAGGAAGTAAACTCCGGAAGACAGATCACTTAGATCCATTTTAATTTGTTTCGCTGCTACTTGAACACCAGAAATAACCTGTCCTGTAATATTCACTAATTCAATTTTTTCGATAAGCAAATCGTTTGCAGAAATTGTAACAAACTCCCCTGCTGGATTAGGATAAACAGAAATGGCATCTGCACTGCTGTTTTCATCTAGTCCAAGATTTAAGCAAAAATTAGTTGTATTACTCGTTCCAAAATCAGCTTGTGCTTCCGTTAATTCGGCAATCACTGCCTCCGTAAATAGAATCTGGTAGCTTCCTGGTCCATTTGTGCAACTAGAACCATTCATTCCATCGCCATATGAATCCATAATTTTAAAGTTGTAACACCCAAAATCCAAACAAAAGTTTTGTGTTACAAGCGTAGGAGTTTGACTATTTGCATAGCCGTTTCCACTGTATAATACTACATTTGATGCATTAGATAATTCCCAGGTAGTTTCCGTTCCCCAGCAATCTAAATTCAAATTTAAAGTAACATTGTTCCCATTTACGACTGTTGTAAAAGTGGAAGAAGTTGTGTTATTCAATAAATTCTCATCCGTTGCACCATTTGGATTTACCACTATTGCGTTAAATGTATTTGTTCCACTCGTTAAATTGGAAGTTGGAAGGGTTACCAGTGCCGTTTGCCATTGGCTTAATGCACCGCTCCATGCAAAATTTTGGTTTGTTAGACCATTAAAACCGTAGTTTATCGTTGCGGATGTTAGTATACTTGTTCCCGAATTGGTAATTGTAATTTGAGGTGAAACTTGCGCAGAACATATTGTTCCACTTACACCAATTGGATTTGTTATTCCAGCATCCAGCGCAAGCGGTGGCGCACCAAATGGATCGTAACCATCAATAAAACTTGCACCAGAAGAATTTGGATCCAACCAGATTTGTAATTGATTTGTACTATTTGAACCAGACGGATTCCAGGAATAAGAAACTTTTCCATATTCATCCGATAGAACAGAAGCACCGCAGGCGGAAGCGCCGCCATGTAATTGACCAATAATTCTGTGGTTTTGATCAAAAAGTGGTGAACCAGAAGAACCGCCTTCCGTCACACCTAAATCCCAGCCGGAAACTCCCCAGTGACTATTTGCTGGACAAGTTCCAAATGTTGTTGAAATTAACGGTTGATTTTCAAAAGATATCTTTTTAATATCTCCGGAAGGATGATGGATTCCAACCGCAGATGTTGGCGCAATTCCAGTATTATCCCAACCAGAAAAATAAGGAACATAGGCTGAAGGAACAGTTGCACCAACTAAACCACCAGTAATTTCTACTAGACAAAAATCGGAAGCTGTAGCTCTTGCTCTTAATACAGCTCCGGAAAGCGATTGGAATGTGGGATTTGTACCATTGGTGCAACCTACAGATTGCCAATTGAAACGAAAAATCCATGTGGCTGGATTACTGTAACAATGATCCGCAGTTAAAACGTATGGTTTTCCATCGTTTAATGCATTATTAATCAACGCACCAGAGCAAAAACCGCTACTTCCTGAAACTAGCATTACAACACTATTTCGTTGATTTACCCATGCCGCACCTTCTGGACAATTTGCATTTACATTGCATGTACCAGAACTTCCAAATGCCTTTTCGACAAATTCTGCAGCAGTTCGATAGCCATGCGTAACTTTTGTAATTGTTAAATTAACAGGAATTTGAGCGTTTTGAGCAGGAATATAGTATTCCACAATTGCTGAATTACCAGGAATTAATTCTGTCCCAAGCTCTCCTTCATAAAGATGATAAGCAGTGAATTTACCTAAAATAAAATCCTTTTTCGGATTGTAGACATACAACTCATTTCCCTCTGGAATTGCAACATTAGCGAAAGTAAGATTGACAGTTAATGCATTTTCACACGTGACACGAACGCGCCATATTTTTGCGCCATTCGGAAGCGTAATCCAACTTCCGGAGTTTTGCATTGTAAGATTTGTTTCGTTATTGAACCCAAAACGCCACGGACCAGTTCCTGCAGCATCGGTCACTAGATCTTCAGCTTGCAATACAGAAACAACTGGCGATGCGAAGGTATATTCTTGCAAATCAGCAGAATTTAATGTTAGATCCATACTTTTTGGATTTCCCCCATCTCCCTGTTGGGAAAAGGAAAAGTTGCAAAGTAAAAGAAAGACAGAGAATGTAATTTGTTTTTTCATGGTTTACTAATTGGATCAATTTTACTAGTCAAGAGACGAAAAATAATCATTTTTAGTTGGTTAAATTTATTTTTATTTATTTTTTATGGATGTTTCGGCGGAATTTCTAAGAATTTCTAAGAATTTATATTAGTGTCCAAATTGTATTATTTACAAAGGAACAATAAGTTAGGTAAGATTCCATGCGATTTTCCAGTTTTCTAGTTTCAGAATTCAGCCTTAGAATTATAGAAGATTTTTTTGCAGTATATTTGTCTGGGTAATTTGCTTATTGAAAATATCAGTAATCAGATCCCGCAAAGTAAAATTTGAATATACAGTAGAATGATCATTGGTATTTGTGGAGGGAGCGGTTCTGGTAAAACAACATTATTGAAACGTATCTCAAATGAATTGAAGCATTTAAATCCCTCGATTTTTTCGATGGATAATTATTACTTACCTATTGAAAAGCAACAGTTGGATCAAAATGGGGAATATAATTTTGATTTACCAACAGCATTGGATAGAAATCGATTGTTTTCGGATTTAGAGAAATTGAAAAAGGGCGAAACAATAGAGGTAAAAGAATACCATTTTAATGCGCCACCCGATAAAAATACGCTAATTACAATTCATCCTTCGGATATTATTATTGTGGAGGGACTCTTTTTATTTTACTACGAAGAAGTAAGAAAACTAATTGACTATTCCATTTTTATGGAGGTAGATCATGCAACACAACTGGACAGAAGATTGTACCGAGATTTGGAAACTCGGGGATACGATCGGGAAGAAATAATTTACCAGTGGGAAAACCATGTTTTACCATGTTACGAAAAATATTTATTACCATTTGAAGGCCAGGCAGACTTTCGTTTTCACAATGATTCTAGAGCAGACGACGAATTTGAGCGCTTGATGTATGAATTAAACAAGCTGATTGCATTAAAAAAATAGCATAAAATGCTGAAAAAAAACCTGTTGAAATATCGCTTTTTAATAATGGCTTTACTTTCTACTGGTATTTTTGTTCTCTTATATTTGTCAGTTTTCTCCTCGAATTACGAGCACCATATCTCTGCTTTTCAGGATAAATTCACCAAACAAGAAATAAAATTAAACCGATTTCTTGGCTACAAGCGAAAAGAGTTAAAAGAAAATGGCAAACTTGGCGATTGGAAAGATCTGAAAGAGCACTCCGAATTTAATTTACATATCTACAGAAACGATTCCCTTCTATTTTGGAATACGAATCAACTGCCAATTATTCGTTTTGCGGATATTCATTTCCCCTCTTCCGGAATTATCCATTTACAAAATGGGTGGTATTATGCAGAAATGTTTGCGGAAAATGATTATGTTGTTTGTGCCTCTTTTTTGATTAAGCACGACTATTCTTATGAAAATAAAGATTTAATCAACGAGTTTGTTTACCCTTTTCAACTGCCATTTGATGCGTCAATCTCGCTGGAGCAGTACCCGAAACATGCTGTTTATTCGAAAAACAAAACCTTTTTATTTTCACTTATTCCAAATTCTTATCAAACTTTCAGCGAAGGCGAATCGCAACTATTACTGCTGCTTTTAATTACAAGTATTGGAAGTTGGTTATATCTCCTACTCGCATTCAGTAAAACGATTGAAAGAAAATACCGCTGGCTGCTGCTTATTGCTCTGTTACTTATTAGGTTTTTCTCGCTTAACTATGTTTGGTTTGGATTTATGCATGACACACATGCATTTCAGGCCAGTTTATATGGAACCAACGAATGGTTTCCTAATTTTTTTGAATACCTCACCAATTGTTTGCTTATTGTTTTTGCTGCATTTTTTTTAAAATTTGAACTAAAAAACACCAAATCAGACAAAAAAAATAAGTTTCTCGCCTATTTCCTGTTTTTGGGTACAATTCCATTTTGGGCATTTTTGCTCTATTTGAACAAAGGATTAATTGAAAATTCCTCCATTCCACTAATAATAGATCGGCTTTTTTCCCTCAATCTTTATTCCGTTTTGGCACTAATCAGTATCGGGTTTCTGTTTTATGCGTATTTTATTTTAACTCGAGAAGTTGTTTTATTGCATAAAAGATTGCAAAATAGTGGGTCGCAACTGGCAATGACTTCCTTTTTTGCGGGAATTGGATTCTTTTTGTACGAAATCAATTTCGGACACCAATTATTGTTTGCGTCAATTTTCCCACTTCTATTTCTAGGCGTTTTAGTGTACACAATCTACCGAGACAAACGCTCGTTTCAACTCGGTTTCGGAATGATTTTTCTAGTTCTTTTCTCCCTTGTTTCAGCATTGAATCTAGCAGAATTCAACAAAAGAAAAGAAAAAAGTGAACGAGAATTATACGCCAATCAACTTGCAACAGAACAAGATATTGTAACAGAAGTGGAATACGCCTCCCTTACTGAAAAAGTGAACAAGGATAACTTTCTTTTGAATTTCATTAAAACGCAGAATAATATTGGAAAATCTGATTTTGAAGCAGGATTGGAAAGAAGAATCTTCCATGGTTTCTGGGAACGGTACGAAATGAACTTCAACCTCTTCGACACCAATGGTGTCTCTTTAATTACGGGTGTTGAAAATCAAAAAAATGTCTTTGATGAGTTAAATGAAATCGTGAAAAAACATGGTCAAATTTCCGAGATAGACACGAACATTTTCTTTATCAGTGATTATACCGGTCAATACAGCTATATCATTCGCCAACCTATTTATAGCGATAGCGCAGCTGCAATTTTATTCTGTACGTTAAAATCAAAAAAAATACCAGAAGAAATTGGATTTCCTCGCTTATTAATCTCCTCCAAGGCACAAGTTTTTGAATCTTTGGAGAATTATTCTATTGCCAAATACCACGAAAACAGACTAGTTACAAAATATGGCGGTTTCAATTACCCATCAACAGTTCTTCCAATGAAAACGTGGTCGAATGAAGGAAACGGCTATTACAACCACGATGGATACAACCATTACATTCTAGAAAAGTCGAAAAATGATGCAGTTGTACTTTCCAGTAAAAACTACACTTGGATTGAGTTGCTTACTTCGTTTTCCTACTTATTCAGCTTTTATGGTGTTTTATTGTTACCGCTCTTATTTCAATTCAATACGTCTTCGATTTTTAAACGAACACTCACATTGGCGGTTAAAATTCAGTTGCTGCTAATCGGTTTGGTTTTTGTTTCTCTTCTAGCCTTTGGCTGGGGAAGCGGAGTTTTTGTGCGCAATCAATACAACGAATACACCAATTTTGTAATTCGAGAAAAGCTTGCTTCTGTAGATATCGAACTACATGGGAAACTTGGTGCTTCAGATAGCCTTTCGATTCATGAAAACGGGAATTATGTAGCATTTTTATTGCAGAAATTCTCTAAAGTATTCGTCACGGATATAAATTTCTACGATGTAAAAGGTCAAATTATTGGCTCTTCCCGTCCGAAAGTGTTTAATATGGGGTTATTGAGCGAACAGATGAATCCGACTGCTCTCTATGCTTTTTTAATTCAAAATAAAAGTGAATTTGTTCACGAAGAAAAGATTGGGGAATTGAATTTTGCTTCGGCTTATTTACCCTTCTACAACCACGAAGCGAAACTATTAGGATTTGTAAATTTGCAGCATTTCAGCAAACAAAAAGAATTTGAGAATCAGATACAAAAATTCTTAGTTGCAATTATCAATGTATTCATGCTTCTTCTTGCAATTTCAATTGTTTTAGCAATTTTTATTTCCAATTGGGTAACAGCACCATTGCGCATTTTGCAAGAAAACTTTTCTAAAATACGGTTTGGGAAATACAACCAGCAAATTTCCTACGACAAAGAAGATGAGATTGGTGCGTTGGTAAAAGACTACAACCAAAAACTTCAGGAATTGGAATATACCGCCCAGCAACTTGCACAAAGTGAGCGGGAATCTGCTTGGCGGGAAATGGCGAAACAAGTTGCACACGAGATTAAAAATCCATTGACACCAATGAAGCTTAGTATCCAACATTTGTTGCGCGTATACGATCCAAATGATCCTAATTCTGAACAAAAACTAAAAAAAGTTGCCACCTCCATTGTGGAACAAATTGACGCTTTAACTCGAATTGCCAACGAGTTTTCAAACTTCGCGAAGATGCCACGACCGCAGGAAGTAACATTAGATTTAATTCCTATTATTGAAAATGTGCTGGAAGTATTCAAAGAAGAAGCAACTTGCGAAATTAAATTAGTAAGCGATTTAAAGTCCGTTTTGGTGAATGCTGACAAGGATCAGATGATTCGAACGTTCAATAACTTACTAAAAAATGCTATACAATCCATACCGGAAGAAAGTACCGGAAGAATCACAATCTATGTGGAAAGGAAGCAAGAAAAAGTTCGGATTTCTATAAAAGATACTGGTGCAGGTATCCCGAAAGATCAAATTGATAAAATTTTTGTTCCCTACTTCACCACTAAAACTGGCGGAACAGGATTGGGATTAGCCATGGTAAAACAAATAATTGAAAACCATAACGGAACAATTACGTTTGAAACACGAGAAGGAGAAGGAACAATTTTCACTATCAATTTACCGGAAGCATACCAAAATCAAAATTCAACATCGCAAATTTGATTGGTTTATCCTATGAAACGAGCAGGTAAATTATAATTAATATATCAATTAATACGCTAATTGCTGCGATAGAAAGAATCCATTTCATTGGTGAAACTGCCAATAAAAGACTCAATGTTGCCATCGTTGGAACAACTATCATACTTAATAAAAATGTACTTTTTACAGCACCTAAACCAACAGCAACACCCCCAAGGCAGCCAACAATGGTTAAAATCACGAAAATTAATCCGAAACGATTAAATTCTGAAGCGTTTAAAAAACTATCTATTCTGCTAATCGGATGATTCGAAGTACTTGCATTTGTGCGCATCGCTTAAAAATTTGAAATTATACAACAAATATCGTCGCATTTTTTCACGGATAAAATGAGTTTAACTAGATAATTTCCTGATAATTATCAGTAAAAAAGAGCAAATTCTGAGTGCCTTTAGTCGTGTGAAAAGTGGAAAACATTTTTTGTGCGATCAATAATGAATTGGTTTGTGCCCAAAATAGTTAGACTTGCGCGTTTGTCGACGTATTGAAATAATTTGGTATTTTTGCGCTGCATAGGAAGATGGATGAATCGAAAAAAATAGCTGTAATTGGTGGTGGAAGTTGGGCAACAGCTTTGGTCAAAATTTTATGCAATAACCTTTCCTCTGTCAATTGGTGGATGCGAAATGATATGGCGGTTGAGCATATTCTGCGGTACCGACACAACCCGAACTATTTACAATCCGTTGAATTTGATCTTGATAAAATTAACGTTAGCACGGATTTAATTGAAATCATCCAGCCCGCTGATATTGTGATAATTGCAACACCTTCCGCTTTTTTAACAAAAATATTTGAAGGTTTTCCTGCCGAAATAATGGAAGGGAAAGTGATTTTTTCTGCCGTAAAAGGTATCATACCCGAGTACAACGCAATTCCAGCGCGTTTCATTCATAAAACCTTCGGTACACCATACGATAACATCGGAATCATTTGTGGGCCTTGTCATGCCGAGGAAGTAGCGTTGGAACGTTTGTCGTATCTTACCATTGCGGGACAAAACGAAGAAACGGCGGAAGAAATGGCGGAGTATTTAGCTTGCCGTTATATTAAAACAACTGTTTCAGATGATCTTTTTGGAACCGAACTTTCTGCAGTACTGAAAAACGTGTATGCTTTGGCATCTGGGATTTGCTCAGGTTTAGGGTATGGCGACAATTTTCAAGCGGTTTTAATTTCCAATGCAATTCAAGAAATTGAAAATTTTATCGATGAAGTAAGTCCAATTCACCGAGATGTAAAATCAAGCGCTTACCTTGGAGATTTACTCGTTACAGCCTATTCAAAATTTTCGCGCAACAGAACCTTTGGTTTTATGATTGGAAAAGGTTATTCTGTGAAAACCGCACAATTGGAAATGGACATGATTGC
>Ga0075465_10000206_pt1 | contig 10171 bp, 19 predicted proteins | sample DEB19_08_DNA_6_FD_71484 | JGI IMG/M metagenome (GOLD analysis project Ga0075465, IMG submission 71484) | Aqueous microbial communities from the Delaware River and Bay under freshwater to marine salinity gradient to study organic matter... | ecosystem: Environmental > Aquatic > Marine > Coastal ...
CCCGGAGACAATTTGACCGCCATTAACAAACACAACCCAACAAGCACACACACATGATCACCACACACACGCAATGGGCCGCGCCTAAATCCTTGGCCGCCCAAAGACAAAGCCCTTGGCATATTATCCGGCTCAATGACGGAAATTACCAAGCCGGCCATCACGCCCTCACGGGTCATGGCGACCCCCTTGATGCCCGGAGCAACGCCCTCCCCGCTGGCAGAACGCCCGGAAGGGCCCTTCGCGCATTCCGGCGGAAGCTGGCAAAATTGCCTGTCGCCTTTTGACTCAACACCTAGCCACGCGCTCCCGAGCCCCAGCTGGTCCGAATGGACTGGTTGGGGCTTTTTTGTGTCCACCCATCAAAGACAACTGAGCACCAGTGTTAAGCTGATCCAATAACAGTTACCGGAGAGTTGATCGATCCGGCTCGTGGACACATTGCGAGCACAGCTCACCCCCAACAGGGGATGTAGCTGCGCTCGATTGAGTGGAGAGACTGATCGCTCCGGACTGTGGTATCGCTCGCATCTGAGGGTCGTGCTCGGGTAGGCCAATGTACACACGATGTTCCCTCGCTCACGGCCCCGCTAGGGGGCCTCCTTTTACGCTGGTGGGATTTTAGGCGTTGCACGCTCCAGCTACCGATACTGCGCCGTCCGAGCCTTCAGGGGGCTGTGAGCGGGATCTCTTTCTCCGTAAGGGGGCTAACGGGTTAAAAGAAAAAACCCGGCTGGATGAGGACACATCCAATCGGGTTTCTCTTTCTGGTGAAAGTGAGACTGGCTACGGCGTGTCCTCGCCCAACGAAGGGCACTATGGAGCACAGACCATCACCCAGTCAAGCTAGAAAAACCCAACTGGATGATGACACATCCAATCGGGTTCCCCTAGCTTCTCTCAACGAAGATGGGTCCATTGGATTGACCATTCGGATTGCCGTCAAGCATTGATATTGGGATTCGCATTGGATTGGGGATTGGGGATTGGCATTGGGGATTCGCCATTGGATTGGATTGGCATTGGTATTGGCGGATTGGCGGATTGGCGTTTCAGCTAAATTGCTCCCCCTCCAATTCGTGAACACGGGCTTCGGCCTTACCCAATCGGTAGCGGAGCATGGCGACGGCTTCATCAGTGGATCCGCTTATCAGCCCCTCCACCCGGTGCTGTAGCTCTACCTTCTCCGCCTCTAATCGCCCTACATCCTCTAGGAGGGCCATGACATCGTTGGCTAGGGCCTTGGGAGTATTCATGGGCGCCGCCCCACCCAAGAGGGCCTCCAGTGCCGGGATCACACTGGGCTCCACCCATCGCTTCCACTGGACCTTGGTACTGGTCTTGGGGCGTCCACGGGGCTTCTGGGCTGTGGAATGGCGTAAGGGCTTAGCGGACATGGTAATAGCTGATCAATGTATTGTTGGTACCAGTAATGGGGCTGTTTATCAGTCTTCCGGTGGGTCTTGGGGCTTCCGGAACACGGCCATGCTCTCCAAACCCCAGCCAACAAACAGATCGTTCAGTTGCTGGAGTAACATATTGTTAACTGCCAGCACCAATTCCAGCAACAACATCACCAACATTACGCAAATGCCTACCAGCAAAGGCGCTATGATGGCTACGATACGCAAAATCCTTAGTAAAATGCTCATAAAATCCTCATCAATTGTGCAAAACGCACGAAAAAACCGTGCAAAATGCACGACCATTTCCGTTTGTCTGCTTTTGTTTTTGTAATTATGTTAACTCTTGTGCCTCCACGCATGTGCGTAATCGTCTCCGGTAACTCCTTAAGTGGCCCACTGCTATAGCTTAAGCACTTTCCACTGCCTTCGGCTTGCTTTTGTTGCTCTAGCTCGTGGATCCGGTGCTCCAACGCCACTAGCCTCATGGCTAATGCGCTAGCCCACTGCTCCACCCTCTCCCCCTCCTCTTCCTTCTCCTTACTTATAGCAACGGTTCTTTGTGGGCGATCCTGATGCCCTGTACGGTTCTTTTTCATGTGATGGCTATGGTTGGACCCGTTATGCCGTTCTTGGCCTTCTGGGTGGTCTAGAGCCGCCAATAGCCGTAGGCACCAAAGAGGATACCCATGCCGAGGAACGTGCTCAGGACGATAATGGCGAAGCCAATAAGTACCCCAAGGTCGGTGTCGCCGAATGGCGGTTTATCGTTGGGGGTCATGGGGTGGTGGGGTCCGGGGTGTTCGGGGCGGTGCTGCGACCGTAGGCGATGGCATCAAGAACATCGTTTTTTCCCACCGGTTCGCAGTCCCGAAACAGTTGCCCAACCCACTCCGCATCCAACTCCTCCTGCGTCTGCTCCACCGGCAACGGCAGTCCTGCAAGGATGTCCCGTGGCCGCGCCCAATGTGTTGATCCCGAAGCGCAAATATCCGAGTTCCATTGGCCGGAAAACGGCTCGATTCCGCAGTAAAGCCAAATAACCCTACCTTGATTTGACGCGTCCTCCCTCGTCGGCCTCTGGCTCACCGGCCTCCAAATCGACGCCTGCGGCGTCTTCGCGGGTGACTGCGCGGGGGCGTGGCGGGCGATGATGGCCCCCCTGTCGGTCATGCAATCAGATAGCTCTATTTCTCTTACGGCTTCCCGCATCCACTGTTCAACTTTCGGTTCGGTGTTGTCGTGTGTGTTCATGGTGATGATGGGCGCCTGATGGCGGGGTGGGTCAAGAACTCGTAACGGAACTTGGCCAGCTCCGAGTTGAGGTAGAATAACCGTTCGTTCATCAGTTCTATCTGTGCTCTCAGGTCGGCAATTGTTATCGCCTGAACCTCGGTCGGCGTAAGATCGTAACGCCTGCTCACTTGGCACCCCCTTCACAAGCGGCGTGGTGGTCATACCATGCCTTGGTCTCATACTGGGCCTCACGGCGGGCGGCGCGGTTGCCGCTGCCATTGCGATGCACCTCGTTATTGGCGAGGATGCCCAGCCGAGCGATTGACCTCTTGCTGCCGTAGATGGGGTCGAGCCACCCAAAGGCGGCGGCGATGCTGACGAGGTGAACACGACCTTGGGCGTCGTACCTGAATGACTCGGGGACATTGCGGGTAGCTACCGCGAACTGAAAAGATAGGGGGATCATTGTGGGCGGGCTTTGGTGAGAACTTTTCTTACGCTCGTATGGGATCTGCCAATTGCCATGCCGATTTTGCAGTGGCTAAGGTTTTGATCACGCAGCTCCCAGATCTTGAGCTTTTCCTCGTTGGTGAGGAATGTTCCGGCGATCATGTCCTTGGCGTTTTTCGGCATCGGTTGATTTTTGCTAGCAGCCATGTGCGAATATTTATAGAGCATGTTTTCACATGCCGCCATTGTGTCCGATATCTCACTCATTGTGGGACCTCCGCTTGGCGGCGTCCAAGGCCAGCTTGAGCGATTGAATCTCCAAGCGCATCTCACGCATGCGTTCATTTTGATTGAGGTGGATTCTGAGCGTACTCTGGTACATCTCTTTCCAGTTTTGGGCGGGGTCGATGTCGACCATGGTAGGTTGTGTGCTCATGTGGGAGGTAGTTTGTTGGAGGTTAATGCGTCGTTGCAAGTTTTTTCTTCGCCCTTAGGAACGGGACGGTTACCCGTCACGGCCCACTCGTAGCAGAGCAGGTAACCATGGGCATCAATGATGTTGTCGGACTTAGCCATGTGCATCTCCCGACTAAGCTTGATCAAGAGCATCATCAGCATGGCTTGAGGCGGCGTAATGTCCTTTTTCAGGATCGGGTGAAGGAGACCGGACCACATCTTGGCTACCTTGGCGTAGTCATCGGCAGGGTTGCCGTAGGTCTCGTTGCGGTCGTTCAGTACTAGCTTGGTCGCTTCGTCGGCGTAAGTCATACAGTGTCAAACTGGCTCTTGGATTTTTTGGATGCCTCCACAATTTTGGAGTCGTTAAATAAGCTGGGCAAAATAGGCGCCTTGGCGTCAGGAGAATAGATCGGCCCACTCATGCCCTCCACGCCCTCTGGCATGGCTTCGTGCTTTGGGATGTCGTATGGCACATACCCAGCCAGCACCTTTTGGCCGCCGTACTTGGCCTCCGACTCGGTGTAACCACTGTGGCACTCCACGACCTTGCAGCCACGGTACAGCCTCAGGGCGGTACCAATGGCGACTGCTGCGCTAAATGCCTCAACGGTGATGCGCCTGCCATCACTGAGGCCCATGCGGTATTTTCCGTAGGTGGCCATGTTAATAACTGTTTTTACGGTTTTCTTTGGCGTCGTTCAGGGCATCCTGCTCGGCCTGCCATACTTCGTACTGATTAACCGTGTACACCCCGTACTCGGCCAGATCCTCTGCGGTCATCGCACTGACGCACCACCAAGTGGCTCCTTCGGCTTTGCACTGGGCTTCAAACACCTCGTTCTGGGCGGTTATGTAGCTGTTCAGTTCTTGGCTTTGTTTTTCGTTGTTCATCTTGTTGTGGATTTGAGTGAGGACTAGGTTGGGGGCGGATCGCATTGCCGCGATGCTCCTGCCCCAGTCGGATCCAGTGATGGTGTGAAATACTTCAGGCATGTCCAGTATTTTTCTCTAAGATATTACGCTCGGTCAAAAGATCGCGCTTCAGGGCTCGGCCGGCATCGAACTTCCCGGGGTAGCGCGCCCGGAGCTTTTCAATGTTGATCGTGGCAACAGCCGACAGATCAGTGTCGGTAGCTCGGCAGAGCAGAGCGAGGTACCACATCACATCACCGATCTCTTCGCGAAGATTCACGATATCCAGAGGCTTCGCGTAAAAATAGTGCTTCTTCATGGCGTCGAGAATCTCTCCCGACTCCGTGGCAACGCCGATTGCTCCATGGAGCAGATCCCCGTCCACATAGATCCGCATTTTTGGGATCGGGGCGGTACGGAGAGCGTGGTGCTGATAATCGTCTAGCTTGGTGATTTCGTTCATGGGTTAAACTTCGTGGGGGTGGCCGTGGCGGGCGGAATCGATGCGAGCAAGCTCGTCAATCTCGGCATCCGTGAGGGGTTGCTCAAAAGCGAACAGCTCTTCAAGAGCCTGCTTGCGTTCTTCGTCGCTGATCGTGGTGTTGTTTTTCGTGTCGTAGTTGTGCATGACCCGACCAGTGATGGAGGGAATATTTCCAGTCACAAGCTTTTTCTCAAAGAAAAGTCTGGACAATTGCTCTAAGCAATACAGATATCCACATCGCAATGGACAAACTAGCTACTAAATTACGGGAGGCACAGCTTTACGCTCATGCCTGCCACAACACCGTGTCGGGCTCAAATTTCCTTGAGCTGCACGAATTCTTCGAGGAACTCTACGGAGCCTACGAATCAGCCTACGACTCGGTCGTTGAGCGCATCATCGGACTGGGGGATGAGAAGTTGGATCTTCCCACGGTAAACATCGAAGCCGCTAAAGCAGCGGCGGAATGGCCAACCAAGAACATCGACATGATTCCATCGCTTCAGGCGCTGGAGGAGGACATCAGGGGGGTCATCGAGGAGTACTCCAACGAGAAGTCCAAGTCGGCAGGCACCAAGAATCTTGTCGCCCAGATCGCTGACGATAGCGAGGTCCGCTCCTACAAGCTCAAGCAACTGATCAAATGAAGTCACTCATCCAAAGCCTTAAGCTCATCGCGGACAGTCTGCTCCCCAAGAAAAAGACGGTCACTAAAATCGTTCTTACTTGCCAAGGAAACAGCCTGAAGGTTGAGCTTCAGTTCAAGCCCAAGTTCAACCCCAAGGACATCACGTTCGATCAAGCAGCTGCCGTAGAGGGCGTGAAGGCAATCCGGGAATTCCTCGATGAACACGCCAAAAGCCAAGACCCGAGTTCTAATTGAATGGGAGGCATTTTCCACGGTTACTCCGTACAATCCGGAGAAGAAAACATCGCTCGTTAAGTGTGGCGGTGAAACGTGGGTTTATGCCGACAATCCAGAAGAAGCACTGAGTAAATTCAGGCAAGCACATCCAAAGGTAACATTAAAATATATCAGACATGAGCAAGAAATTGAAAGTGGGTCGCCCAAGACTGGGTCGAAGCCTAAGGGTCGTGGTGAGCGGAAGCGTGGATCCAAAAACGGCAATGGTTCTGGAGAAGATCCGCAAAAGCCTGCCACCGGATAAACAGAGAATCGGCTTCGCGATGGACGCGATTGCCAATCACTACAACCAAACCGTTTAATAAATTCAGCATATGAGCCAAAATACAATTACCACTATCACTGAAATTCTCGGACAGGCGCCAGCCTCTTGGGTCAATGGATCCTTTAAGGCAGTCGTCACGAAGACCCGCGACGCGCAGGGCAAGACGCCCGGTAAAGCCACCCTTGTTGACCCAGACAATCCTGCGTCCCAGATCACGGGCTCGTTCTTTGGTGGGTACCCGACCAAGTGGGAAGGCATGATCTGCGTCTTCTCTGGTGGCGGAATGAGGCGCACGGAGTACAATAACTCCCCCCAGATCACCTTCAACGACAAGACTAGCGTTGACGTCTTCCAAGCTCGCTCTGGCGCCGGTACGGCTGGTGGTGAACCCGGCAAGCACATGCCAGTTGCCCCATCGCAGGCCGTCATCTCCGCCACCAAGGTTAACTTCGCTGATGAGATGGGGCGGATCGGCTTGATGTACATCCATGCGGTTGGTCAGGCCCGTAACGCCAGCGCGGTTATCAAGGCCCAGCATGGCATTGATATGACCGATGCCATGTTCCAGTCCTGCGTTGCCTCGATCTTCATTGAGGCGAACAAGAATGGTCTGGCGCGGTACATCCCGCTCGATCCAATCAAGGCGCCACCGGCTACTGCTCCCGCCCCTAAGGTGGCGGATCCAGAAGCCGATGCCGGTTCACCGTTCTAAGGCTACCCGTGAGCTTCTTCTCTCAATCAGGACACTGGTACGTCAAAAGCTCCAGTGGCCAGATCGAAGCCGCGCACGACCTTGACTTGCGAAAAGCTCGCAAGGTCAGTGCTCGGCCTTCGGTAACAACAGTACTCAAGGAGCGGTCCAATCCCGCCCTTGAGACTTGGAAGCAGAACATGATCTTTGATGTCGTCATGAAAAACCCCATTCGCACGGGGGAGGACGTCGAAGCGTACAAGGGTCGCATCGCTAAATTGTCTGCCAAGCCGGCAACTGACGCCGCTGACTTTGGCACCCAACTGCACGATGCCCTAGACATGTACCCTGCGCCGTGCCAAGACCTCAAACTTCAGCCCTACGTCAACGTGTTTGGCCCGTCCTACGAAAAGGTGGTCAAGCGCCGCGTGTGTTCCGAGATCATGCTCTGTGATGATGATATCGGTATCGCCGGCAGGACCGACTTGATTGCTGACACCCATGAGTGGGGTCTGGCGATCATCGACTACAAGACGTCAAAGTTCAAGGGCAAGTCGGCCAAGTTCTGGGACTCCTACAAGCTTCAGTTGTCCTTCTACGCCAAAGCGTATCAGAAGGCCAATGGCTTGGCGGAAACGCCGGCAATCGTGAATTGCGGCATCAATAGCGAGGAACCGACAGAGCCGGTATGGAAGGCATACACGAAAGTTGAACAGGAGAAGGCATATGCGGAATTTCTCGCCGTTGCCTTTCTTTGGTTCTGCACAAAGAACTACTGGCCTATGGGCGATAATCAACGTTGGATCATGCACGCACAAATCAACGGTAAGTTGATCTCTTCGTAACACACAAAATGGACACAGCTGAACTTAATAATGCGCTTAAGGGGCGCATGGAGGAACTTGTCTCCATGCTATTCCCTAATGCCAAGGTGCGCGGCCATACGGCTTTCCTTGGCGGTATCGATGGAGCTGCGGGCGAAAGCCTCCAGATCCATATTTCGGGGTCTCGTATCGGTTGCTTTATCGACCATGCGAACCCCAGCGACAAGGGCGGGACTCCGCTCTTTCTTTGGTCCAAGGCCAAGAACATATCCTTCGCCGATGCGGTGAAGGAGGCCAAGGAGTGGCTCGGCGTTAAGGATGATCACGCATCAGTGCGAAAGTATCGCAACAAGACGTACGCCCAGCCCGACATCAGGGGTAAGAATATCAGGATCGTGGAGACCAATACCCCGGTCATGGAGTATCTCGTATCGGAACGTGGGATTGATCCCATTGTTTTGATTCGGAACAAGGTGGCCGACGCCTTTGAGGGTAAAACCATTGTCTTCCCGTACTTTGAGATGGGTAACGACAAGGCGGTCCATGTTAAGTACCTGAACGTCGAGCGCGATGCCGAGGGCAAGAAGAAGATGTGGTCGAGCGATGGCACCAAGCGGTGCCTCTTCGGAAAGATCGCGATTGATGACAACGTTCGCGAGATCGTCATCACCGAAGGCGAGATCGACGCCCTGTCCTACCAGTCGGTTAGCATCCCTGCGGTCAGTTGTCCGAATGGGGTGTCCGATCAAGAGTGGATCGAGCTGGACTGGGAGTGGTTGGAGCGATTTGAGAAGGTCTATATCAGCACTGATATGGACGGCCCGGGTCGAGAAGCTGCCGAGAAGATCGCACGTCGCATTGGCCTGCATCGCACGTTCATCGTCTCCTTGCCCCACAAGGATGCCAATGACTGCCTGCGTGAGGGCTTAAGGCGCGAGGGCTTCCTTGAGTGCCTCGCCAAGGCCACTCAGATCGATCTGGAGGACATCAAGAGCGCATCGGCGTTCACCGATCAGGTCTGGGACCTGTACGACGCCAAGGCAGGCAATGCCGGCTACAGCACGCCATGGTCCGATCTGCCCTTCCGGATCCGTCCCGGTGAGTTCACCGTGGTATCGGGCTACAGTGGCCATGGCAAGACCCAGATGCTCAATCATCTGATCGTCCACCTGACCAGTCTTGGCGCCAAGGTGTTCGACGCTTCGCTGGAGATCAAGCCAGCCAAGACCCTGCACATGATGTCAAGGGCCGCGCTAGCCAAGCGGGCTCCCGACAACAAGCTGGAGTTGCAGGACTGCATCAACTGGATGTCTGAATCCATGTGGTTCTACGACCATGTTGGAGTAGCCAAGAAGGATCGCCTGCTGGAGGCCATGAACTATGCGCGTAAGCGTTTCGGTATTGATGTCTTCGTGATCGACTCGCTCTTCAAGTGCGGCGTCAGTGGCGAGGACTTCAATGGCCAGCGTGGGTTCATGGATGAACTTACGGCCTTCAGCAATGATACCGGCTCACACGTCATCCTCGTTGCCCATTCGCGTAAGAGCGAGAACGAGGACCGGGTGCCAACCAAGACCGACATCAGCGGGTCGCAAGACATCAACAATGCGGCTTTCAATGTGCTGATCGTGTGGCGCAATAAGCTCAAGCAACGCCGCCGGGATGAGGCGCTCCAGAAGAACGATCCGCTCAAGGTGGCAGAGATCGATGGTTGGTACGACGGGAAGATCCGTCTCGACAAGCAGCGGTTCGGAGAGGGCGAAGACAAGGACGTATCGACGTACTTCGACCACTTCTCGTGGCAGTTCCAATTAGCTCAACATACCAGACACGCTTACTATGCCCAAGGCAGAGCGAGTACTTGAACCTATGCGGGTGCAGGACTGGGGGCGTTACGTTTTTCGCGTAACCTCCCAGTCCCGTCCTGATCATACCTATCAGGTTGATCTACTGGCTAATGGCGGAATCGGGCATTGTTCGTGCGAAAACTTTTCCATCAAACGCCAGCCGCTCATCGATGCCGGGGGAGTGCTCGGTAATGACAATTTGCTGTGCAAGCACATCAAGACATGCCGCAGCCACTTCCTCGATCAGCTCTTATCGCGTTTATCCCAAAACGAAAACCCCCCAACACAATGATCAAACGTACACTGATTAAGATGATAATCGCATTCCCCGTCATACTTCACGGGAACAATGCTCAGAACTGGCCGGCAAACACGCACATTGACGAGGGCGTCTTCCTTGAGTCCATCGCAGAGGTGGAGAATAGCGCCGGCAAGATCGGCAAGAAGGGCGAGATGACGCCATGGCAAATCATGCCCACTACATGGGCTGAGTACACCATCGAGCCCATCGAGACCGCGCCACCACAGGTACAGGCGAAGGTAGCCTTGCGTATCTTGCGCCACTTCTCGGCCATACTGACAAAGCGAGGCCTGATCCCGGCGCCGTATACCCTAGCGCTAGCTTGGAACGGTGGCCCCAACCGGAACGCATGGCCCACCTCTACCCATGCTTAC
>Ga0075465_10000210_pt1 | contig 10079 bp, 11 predicted proteins | sample DEB19_08_DNA_6_FD_71484 | JGI IMG/M metagenome (GOLD analysis project Ga0075465, IMG submission 71484) | Aqueous microbial communities from the Delaware River and Bay under freshwater to marine salinity gradient to study organic matter... | ecosystem: Environmental > Aquatic > Marine > Coastal ...
CCCGCAGAATCTGCACCCCCCACCCCCGCAGAATCTGCACCCATAACCATCATAGAACCATCACTTAACCGTCACTTGAAACATCAAGGCGCGAATCGCGCGGAAATGTCGGCGCAGATTTTCGGTTTGACGGACGTGACCCCGGAAGTCCTGACCGACTTTGTGGCCCTGCGAAAGGCGAAGAAGGCGCCGCTGACCGCCACCGCCGTGAAGGCGCTGCGGGTCGAGGCGGAGAAGGCGGGCATGACGCTGGATGCGGTGCTGTCGCTGTGCTGCCAACGGGGTTGGACGGGGTTCCAGGCGGCGTGGCTGTTGGCCGGTGGCGGGGCCGCGTCGGCGGCGATTCAGGTCAAGAAATCCGGTCGCCACAGCGGCTTCGAAAAACTCGATTACAACGAAGGGATCAGCGCAGATGGCTCAATCAATTGACGCGGTTGTGATGGGGTCGGCAAGCCCTGTGCTGGTGCAGGCGCGGGCTGCCGCAGGGGCCATGATCCCTGTTGGCCGGGTGCAGGAAAACTGCGCAAGACACGGCGTGTTCATGGCGACCGGGACCCGGCTGAGCCGGCGCGTGGTGTGGACGGTGTGCCCAGGCTGTGCCGAGGATGCCCGCCGCGCCGAGGTTCAGGCCGCGCGGCTGGTGGCGGAGAAGGCCGCCGCGGCGGAGCGGGAGAAGCACCTGCTCAGGGCGGCGATTCCGGCGCGCTTCGTTGGCCGCACGTTTGATGGGTTCAAGGTGCAATCGACCGGGCAGGCGCATGCCCTGGCGGTGTCGCGGCGCTTCGTGTCGGAGTGGTCCGAGGTTCGCAAGCGTGGCGCCTGGCTGGTGTTTTCCGGCCCGCCGGGCACCGGCAAGAGCCACCTGGCCGGCGCCATTCTGCAGGCGCTCATGCCGGGCTGTGTTGGGCGGTACATGACGTGCATGGAGCTGATCCAGCTGCTGCGGTCCACCTGGCGGCGTGACTCTGACGTAAGCGAGGTGGATCTGCTTGACAGCCTGGCCCATGTGCCCCTGCTGGTGATCGACGAGATTGGCGTGCAGTACGGCACGGAGAGCGAGCAGACGCACCTGTTCGATGTGCTCGACAGGCGCTACCGCGAAATGAAGCCGACGATTCTGCTGACGAATCAGGACGCCAAGGGGTTCCGCCAGTTCGTGGGTGACCGCGTGTACGACCGCATGACCGAGGTCGCGCGCTGGGTGCCGTGCAACTGGGGCAGCTACCGCAAGGCCGCCCGCATGGAGATGGGCGAGTGAGAGACCGCTACAACGCCGAAGAGCTGGCCGCCGCGCTGGTGCTTGACTATGCCAAGGCCGGCGGCGACGTTCCGCAGTCGGCTATCACGCGGGCACTGTGGGTGCTGGGTGACCTGGTGGGTGCGCAATGAGTGCAGGCATGGTGGGTGGTGATGATGGCCCTGTGCACCCAGGTGTTGCCGTGCCCTGCGGCCACTGCAGCCGCGCAGCCCGTGGTCAACGCACCGGCCGCTACCACCTGCACTGCGTGCGCTGCTGCGCCCGGCTGGTGCGGTCGTGCCGGCCATGGCGCGAGGCGCAAGAGGCCATGCTGGCCCTGATCGCACGCCAGCCGGGCCGTCCGTCGAAGGCGGATGTGATCGAGGCGCTGCGGGCGCTGGACGAGACTGGAGCCGCGTGATGCAGATCAACCTCAAACACAACTTCGGTGACGTGCTGGCGCGGCTGGGCGGGCAGCAAAAGCAAGTTGCATTTGCTGCGGCCGTGGCGCTGACGCGTACCGCTACCGCCATCAAAGACGCCATCCCGGCCGAGCTGGACCGGGTCTTTGACCGCCCGGCGCCATTCACCAAGCGCGGCGTCTACGTCAAGCGGGCCGACCGCAACACACTCACCGCAGAGGTGGGTTTCATGCAGCGCCAGGCCAGCTACCTGCGTCTGCAACTGGCGGGCGGCACCCGACAGCCCACAGCGCGCGGAATCAGGCTGCCAGGCAATGTCGAGCTGAACGCCTTCGGCAACATCCCGCGCGGCCTCACAGACAAGCTCAAGGCAGCAGCCAAAGACGGCACGCTCGGCGCCGCAGTATCCCGCAAGCTCGGGGTGGGTGCGGCATCCCGGCGCAAGGGCGCAGCACCTATCCAGCTCTTCTACGGCCGCCCCACCGGCAAGGGCTGGGACAAAGCGCCCATCGGCATCTGGCGCCGCGTACCAGGCAAGCCCGGAAAGTTGATTCCCGTCATCGTCTTTGAGGACACGCCGGCCAGGTACACCAAGCGCCTTGACCTCATGCGCCTGGCCCAGCCAATCGTCGACCGTGAGTTCAGCAAGCAGTTCGACCGTGCCCTGCGCGAAGCCCTCGCCACCGCCCGATGACCACCGCCCGCCCCCCGTCATGGGTCCTTCCCAGACCCCAAGCCACGCGGGTCATTCTCGCCGCGATCTTTCGCTGTTTCGCGGTGTTGCTAAGGGGGTTGTATTGTGCTGATTGACCTGTCGTCTCCAGCAACGCAGGCTGTTGTCGGTGGCATTGTTGGGGTGTCTCAGCAGGCTATCAGCGCATTGGTGAATGATGGGAAACTGGAGTCTGGACTTTCTACGGGCCAGATGGTGCTGGCCTACTGTGAGCGACTGCGAGATCAGGCAGCCGGCCGGCTCGGTGATGAGGTCGGCGGCCTCGACCTCGTTCAAGAGCGCGCCGCCCTGGCCCGCGAACAGCGCATCGGCCAGGCCATGAAAAACGCCATCGCCCGCAGCGAATACGCCCCTATCGGTGCCCTGGCCGATGTGCTTGGTATGGCGTCCAGCGCCGTGGTAGATCGCTTCGAACAGCTGGAGGGCACGCTGCGCAAGGCCTGCCCTGATTTACCAGAAGAAGCGCGCGCCACCGTCATGCAGGTGATCGCCTCCGCCCGTAACGAGTGGATCCGCTCCACCGCGCGCCTTGTCACCGAGCAGGTCGATGCACTGCTCGAAAGCGACGACGACGCCATCGACCTGGACGACGACGCCCCATGAGCACCAACCCCAAGCTGTCACGCGAGGCCATAGCCGCAATCAAGTCATCCGTGCGCATGGGCCTAGAGAGTCTGCGCGCCGAAGTCCCGCAGACCCTCAGTGAATGGGCAGCCTCCAACTTCGTCCTGGCTGGCGAGAGCAGCCACCAGAAAGGCGCCTGGGAAGCCTGGCCGTTCCAGGTCGGAATTCTTGACTTCATGAGCAACGACCAGATCGAGGAACTGGCCGTCATGAAGTCCAAGCGCGTCGGCTACACCAAGATGATCACCGCCTTCATCGCCTACAACATTGCCCACCGCCGCCGCAAGCAGGCCTTGTGGCAGCCCACAGACGACGACCGCGACAGCTACGTCAAAAGCGAGATTGACCCGGTGCTCGACCCGCTCACCGGCGTGCAGGCTGTCAACAAAGCCCGCAAGCTCGGCAAAGGAGCAGAAGACACCATCAAATTCAAACCCTTCCGCGACAGCGTGCTGCACCTGCTGGGCGGCAAAGCGGCCCGGGCCTACCGCCGCATCACCGTCGCCGTCGCCATCCTCGACGAATGGTCCGCCTTCGACCAGCAGATTGAAAAAAGCGGCGACCCCGGAGGCCTGGCCAAAGGCCGGCTTGAAGGCGCCCCCTACCCAAAATTCGTCGGTGGCTCCACCCCAAGGTGGAAAGGCCTGTGCCACGTTGAGCGCGCATGCGACAACGCCGAATCCTTTGTCCGCTTCCACATCGACTGCCCCCACTGCGGCGCCGAACACCCGCTGTCATGGGGCGGCAAAGACACCGCCCACGGCATGAAGTGGGAGCGCGGAAACCCCGCCAGCGTGCGCCACGTCTGCCCCCACTGCCATGGCAGCATCACCCAGGCCGACTACATGCCCGGCGGCAAACCACTGTCCGGCGCCTGGGTCTGCATGCGCACTGGCAAACGCTACGGCATGGACCGCATCTGGCGCGACGCCATGGGCATTCCGTGCAAGCCACCCCGCACACTGGGCGTGCACATCTGGGCCGCCTACAGCCCGCAGCGCAGCTGGGAAAGCATCGTAAAGGAATTTGAAGAAGCCCACGCAGCCCTCTCCAAAGGCGACGTCGGCCCCATGCAGCTATTCGTCAATGAGACCCTGGGTGAAACCTGGGAAATCAAGGGCGAAGCCGCAGACGAACACATCCTGCAGCAGCGCGCAGAACCCTTCCCATTGGCCACCGTCCCCGTGGGCGGCCTGGTGCTCACGTCCGGCGTAGACGTCCAGCGCAACCGCTGGGAAATCGCCGTGTGGGCATGGGGCAGGGGCCTTGAGTCGTGGACCATAGACCACCACACCATCGAAGGAAACCCCGCCAGCGAATCCGACTGGGAACAGGTCACAGCCTACCTGCAGCGCCGCTACCCCCAAGCCCACGCATCCGGCGGCTCGCTGGGCCTCAGCGCCATCAGCATTGACTCATCCGACCAGACACAAGCCGTCTACAACTGGGCCCGCACCGCCCAGTTGCGCCTGCCTTACCTGCGCGCCATCAAAGGCGACAACAACGACAGCCGCAACATCGTTGGCGGCAGCAGCCTGCAAGAAGTCAACTGGCGCGGCCAGAAATGGGCGCGCGGCATCAAGCTCTGGCTGGTTGGCGTAGACAACGCCAAAGACTACTTGCTGGGCCAGCTCGCCATCGGCGCCCCGGGGCCGGGCTATCTTCACTTCAGCGCCGACCTGCCCCGTGAATGGTACGAACAGCTCACCGCCGAGCAGCGGATCCTGATCCGCAAAAACGGCGGCGAGTCTTACCGCTGGGTAAAGCGCCGTCCACGCAACGAAGTCATGGACTGCAGAAACTACGCCCTTCACGCCGCCATGGCCCAAGGCCTGCACAAATACGACGACCGCAAGTGGACCCAGCTCGAAGCCGCCGTGCAACCCGCCCCCGACCTCTTTACCCAACCAGAAAAATCAGCAGAAACACCAGCACACCAGCACCAACCAGTCACATACAGCTACAAAAAACAAAGCACCCAGCCCACGCAAGCACCCGCCATTCCGTGGAAAAAGCCAACCCCCGCCAACTTCGCCCGCGACTGGTAACCCGCAGCACCGCCCATGCACACAGCCAAAAACACCCCAGAAACGCTGCAAGCCCTGCTAACTGCCGAGCCCGACCTGGTCGACCGCATCTTTGACTACATCCTGGCCGAATTCCCGCAGATCGCCGGCCAGCCGCCCGAGAAAATCGCCACCACCAAGGCCGCAGTCAGGGCAGAATTCAAAGGCGAAGAATGCTACATCGCGGCCCGTCCCGTCACCGAGCGGCAGCAAACCGTCAGCCAGGTGCTGGCCCTGTTCAACGGCCGCAACGCCACCGAAGTCGCCCGCCGCCTGCGGCTCAGCCGGGCCACGGTGTACCGGATGCTGAAACAACCGGGTCAATCAAAACCGTCTCAAATTTCCGGGAAATGAGACAGTGCCGCCAGTACCGTGACCACTCCGACACGGCACAGCAAAGCAGCACACCACCATGGCCCACACCCAGGCAGACCTTGACGCCATCAAAACGGCAATCGCATCCGGCGAACAATCCGTCGAAGTCGGCGGGCGCAAAGTCGTTTACCGCAGCGTAGACGACCTGCGCAAAGCCCGCGACGACATCGCAGCCGAGCTGGCCAGCGCCGCCAGCACCACCACCAGCAGCGTGCGCCGTGGCTCCTTTGCAGTGCGCTTCAGCACCGCGCGGGGGTTCTGACCATGGCCAACCTCGCCACCCGCCTCATCGACCAATTCGTCGGCGCCATCAGCCCAGATGCCGGCATGCGCCGCCTTCGCGCCCGTGAGCTGCTGACCCGCGCCTACGAAGGCGCAAGCCAGAAAGACGGCTGGCGCCCCCGCCGCGCAGGCGCCAGCGCCAACACTGACCACCTGGCCGACGGTGCCACCCTGCGCACCCGCGCGCGCGCCCTGGTGCAAAACGTCCCCTACATCGCCCGCGCCCTCGAATCCCTGGTGGCCAACACCATCGGCACCGGCATCACCCCGCGTAGCCTCAGCAGCAGCAGCAAAGCCATCGACGCACTCTATGCGCAATGGGCCAAAGTAGCCGACGCAGACGGCCGCAACGACCTGTACGGCCTGCAGGCCATCGCCTACCGTGCCATGGAGCAAGACGGCGAAGTCCTCATCCGCCTGCGCGCCCGCCGCATCGAAGACGGCCTGCCCGTCCCCCTGCAGCTCCAGGTGCTTGAAATCGACTGGCTCGACAGCGCCAAAATGGGCAGCAACGGCAGCAACGCCATCATGAACGGCATCGAATACGACGCCCTTGGCAAAATCGTCAACTACTGGATCTGGGACCAGCACCCCGGTGAACTCATCGCCGGGCGCCGCAACAAAGCCGCCAGCTACCCCGTGCCGGCCGAGCGCATCATCCACCTCTTCGCCCCCCAACGCCCGGGGCAGGGCAGGGGATTCAGCCGCCTCGCCCCCGTCATCGCCCGCGTGCGCGACGTCCAGCTCTACGAAGACGCCGAACTCCAGCGCAAAAACCTCGAAACCCGCCTGAGCGTGCTCGCCTCCGGCGACGTCACAAACATGAGCATGACCGAATCCGAAGCGCAAGACACCGTACGCCAGACCGGCGAACTCGGCATGCTCGCCAGTGGCGGCATCACCCAGGTGCCCAGCGGCGTGAATTTGACCGTGGTCGAGCCCAAAGCCGCAGGCGGTTACGTGGAATACGTCAAATACCAGCTCCACCTGATCGCCGCCGGCATGGGCGTCACCTACGAGATGATGACCGGCGACGTGCGCGAGGTCAACTTCTCCAGCGCCCGCGTCAGCATGCTTGAATTCCGCCGCAACGCCGAGCAAATGCAGTGGCTGCAACTCGTGCCCAAGCTGTGCGAACCCATCTGGAACGCCTTCGTCGACGCCGCCGCGCTGGCCGGCAAAATGCGCGCCACCGACCGCGCCGTCGATTGGGCCACCCCCAAGTGGGACTACGTCAACCCCGAGCAAGACATCAAAGCCGACCTGGCCGAAATCAGCGGAGGCCTCACCACCATCAGCGAGAAACTCCGCCGCCGTGGCTACAAACCCGAGCTGGTCTTTGCCGAAATGAAAACCGACTTCGACCGCCTGCGCGCCGACGGCACCCTCGACATCATGCTGCAGATCCAGACCGGCCAGGCACCGCAGGCGCAGGCCGCCGCCAAGCCACCCGCCTGACCGCGCTGCACAGCCAAGCCCAAAAAGCCCGCGCCCGCCGGGCTTTTTTGTTGGCCGCAACACAGCCTTCAAAATCGTCTCAAATTTCCGGGAAATGAGACAACCAAGCGCCGACCATCGGCGTCATGCCAACACCCAACACGCTCCAGACCCGCACTGCAGACATGCCGCTGGTGGGTCTGCAAATGGAAGTCCGCAACGTCACCCGGGCCGCAGCGTCCGAAGGCGAGGCCGCACCCGCAGCCCGTTTTGAACTGGTCTTCACCACGGGCGCCCCGGTGCGCCGCTACGACTACCAAAACGGCCGCTACTACATCGAACAGCTCGAAGTTTCGTCCGAGGCCATCAACACCGAGCGCCTGGTGCGTGGCGCCCCGCTGCTCAACAGCCACAGCGCCTACACGCTGGAAGACCAGATCGGCGTTTGCGACCGCCCCACCATCGCCAACGGCGAAGGCATCGTGCAAAGCCAGCTCAGCCGGCGCGAAAGCGTGCGCGGCATCGTGCAAGACCTCGAAGACCGCGTCATCCGCAACGTCAGCGTCGGCTACGTGCGCGAAGCCATCGAAATGGTGGCCCCGGCTGAACTCACCGGCATGTGGACATACCGCGTCACCCGCTGGACCCCCATGGAAGTCAGCCTGACCCCCATCCCTGCCGACATGGACAGCCAGGTCCGCAGCATCAACGGCCGCCTGCAAGACGCCGAAGGCCACGAAGTGCGCGCCTACCCCTGCGCCATCACAGAAATAACGCCCACGGTGGGCACTACCGCCGCAACCACCCCTGAAGGAAACCGCAACATGCCTGGAAACAGCAACGCCGCCGGCGGCACCACCGCCCCCACGGAAATCACCCCCGCACACGCCGCACACGCCGCAACTGCAGCGCCCGCAGCGCCCGCCGCCGCAGCTGCACCGCAACCCACCACCGACACCCGCGCCGCCGACATCGCCGACCTGTGCGCCCGCCACGGCGTGCCCCATCTCGCCAGCGGCATGATCCGCGCCGGCACCACCACGGCAGACGCCGGCCTGGCCGTGCTGGCCGAACTCGCCCGGCGCGACAGCGCCTCCGGCGGCCACCGCAACGTGGGCCGCATCGAAACCGTGCAGGACGAAATGACCGTGCGCATGGCCGGCATCGAGCAAGCCATCCTGCACCGCGTCTCCACCACCGTCAAGCTCGACGACAACGGCCGCCAGTACCGCGGCCTGAGCCTGCTGGAAATGGGCCGCGACTTCCTGGAAGCCCACGGCCAGAACACCCGCGGCCTGGACCGCATGACGCTGGCCTCGCGCATGCTCAACTTCCGCGCCGGCGGCATGATGGGCACCAGCGACTTCAGCACCCTGTTCGCCAACGTCGCCAACAAACGCCTACGCAGCGCCTACGACGAAAACGCCGGCACCTACGCCCTGTGGGCCCGCCGCGCACCCAACGCGCCTGACTTCAAGAGCATGTCCGTCGTCCAGCTGGCCGGCGCCCCGGATCTGCTGCAGACCAACGAAGCCGGTGAATTCAAATACGGCGCCATGACGGACGGCGGCGAAAGCTACGCCATGCTGACCTATGGCCGCATCGTGTCCCTCACCCGCCAGGCCATCGTCAACGACGACCTCCGCGCCTTCGAGCGCATGGTCACCGCCTTCGGCTTCGCCGCCCGCCGGCTTGAAAACCGCACCGTCTACGCCCAGCTCACCGCCAACGCCAACCTGGCCGACGGCGGCGCCCTGTTCAACGCCACCGCAGTGACGACGACCGGCGGCCACGCCAACCTGATCACCTCCAGCGCCCTGGCCATCGCCACCCTGGGCGCCGGCCGCACCTCCATGCGCCTGCAAAAAGGCCTGCAGCAAGAAGAACTCAACCTGGCGCCCAGCTACCTCATCGTGCCCGCCGCGCTGGAGCAAACCGCCTACAACCTCACCAGCGCCAACTACGTGCCAAGCACCAAAGCGGAAATCAACGAATTCCGCGTCGGTGGCCGCACCGCAGTGACGCCCGTGGTCGAGCCCGTGCTGGACGCCAACAGCGCCACCGCCTGGTATCTGGCCGCCGCCAACAGCCAAGTGGACACGGTCGAGTACTGCTACCTCGACGGCGCCGAAGGCCCGGTCATCGAATCCGAAGTCGGCTTCGAGACCGATGGCATCAGCTACAAGTGCCGCCTCGACTTCGCCGCCAAGGCCGTTGACTACCGCGGCCTGCTGAAAGCCACCGCCTAACAGCGCCACCCCGGGGCCACCCGCCCCGGGCCGCACCCCATCCCGACCCCTGGAGCCAACCCAATGATCACCTACATCAAAGAGGGCGAGACCCTCACCCTCACGCCCGCAGCAGACGTCGCCAAAGGCGTCGGCTACCTCTTCGGCGCAGGCCTCTTCGGCATCGCACAAAACACCGTAGCCAGCGGCGCGGCCGGTGAATTCCTGACTGAAGGCGTCGTCACCATCGGCAAGACCAGCGCCCTGGCCATCGCCGTGGGTGACCGCGTGTTCTGGGACTCCACCAACAAAGTCGTCAACAAGACCACGACCAGCCAGCAGTGCGTCGGCGTCGCCGTCACGGCCGCAGCCAACCCGTCCAGCACGGTCGAAATCAAGCTCGGCCAATACCTGCCGGTGGCAACGTAAGGCGCAGCCCGCGCACTGTAGCCGCCGCATACACCCACCACGTCAGCACGCACCATGGCCGCCCCCTTCGCAGCACTTGAAGCCCGAGTCACCGCGGCCGTCTTCACGCGCCTGGCCAACGCCGATGCAACCGCCTTCAACACCCACGGCGAGCCGCTGACCTTCACCGTCCTGTTCGACGCCGCCAGCGCGTCCCTCATGGGCGGCATGGTGGGCGACGTGGCCCCGCAGGCGCAGTGCAAAACA
>Ga0075465_10000211_pt1 | contig 10056 bp, 2 predicted proteins | sample DEB19_08_DNA_6_FD_71484 | JGI IMG/M metagenome (GOLD analysis project Ga0075465, IMG submission 71484) | Aqueous microbial communities from the Delaware River and Bay under freshwater to marine salinity gradient to study organic matter... | ecosystem: Environmental > Aquatic > Marine > Coastal ...
GCTTTTGTAGCGGATTGTTTGGAAACAATTATTGAAATTGGCGAGGAATATCAGGAGATTTTTGAAGAACATGGCGGTGAAAAAATACAGTTGGTTCCCAGTTCCAATGACCATCCCTTGTTTATTGACTGTTTAGTCGATTTAATTGAAAAAAGAATCTAATTTTTTATTCCCAAACTAGTTTTGTAAATTTGCAAACAAAATAAGCACTTAGGTGTTTGAAAGAATAGAAATCACACAATAAAACAATAAGAATCAAGTATAATCATGAGTAATACAACAGAAAAACTGGCTTACAAAGTTAAAGACATCAGTCTTGCGGAATGGGGCCGAAAAGAAATTACATTGGCAGAGGCAGAAATGCCAGGATTAATGGCATTACGTGAAGAATTTGCAGGTAAAAATCCTTTAGCAGGTGCGCGCATCGCAGGATGTTTACACATGACAATTCAAACAGCTGTTTTAATTGAAACACTAATTGATCTAGGGGCAGAAGTTACTTGGTCTTCTTGTAATATTTTCTCTACACAAGATCATGCTGCTGCTGCTATTGCTGCTGCGGGTATCTCAGTTTATGCTTGGAAAGGTATGAACGAAGAGGAATTCGATTGGTGTATTGAACAAACTATTTTTGCGTTTAAAAATGGTGAGCCTTTAAATATGATTTTGGACGATGGTGGTGACCTAACAAATATGGTTTTTGATCGTTATCCAGAATTAACTGCTGCTATCAAAGGTCTTTCTGAAGAAACGACTACTGGAGTTCACCGTTTGTACGAGCGTGTTAAAAATGGAACTTTAGTAATGCCAGCAATCAATGTAAATGATTCTGTTACTAAATCAAAATTTGATAACAAATACGGTTGTAAAGAATCTTTAGTAGATTCTATTCGTCGTGCTACAGATATTATGATGGCAGGAAAAGTTGCTGTTGTTTGTGGTTACGGAGACGTTGGTAAAGGTTCTGCTGCTTCATTACAAGGTGCTGGAGCACGTGTAATTGTTACGGAAATTGATCCAATTTGTGCGTTGCAAGCTGCAATGGACGGATTCGAAGTAAAGAGATTTGATAACGTTGTGCATTTAGGTGATATTATCGTTACAACAACTGGTAACAAAGATATCGTGGTTGGTCGTCATTTTGAAAAAATGAAGGATAAGGCGATTGTTTGTAACATCGGTCACTTCGACAATGAAATTAACATGGCTTGGTTAAACGCAAACCATGGTTCTACAAAAAACACAATCAAACCGCAAGTGGATATGTACACAATCGATGGTAAAGATATTATTATCCTTGCTGAAGGTCGTTTGGTAAATCTTGGCTGTGCAACTGGTCACCCATCTTTTGTAATGTCGAATTCTTTCACAAACCAAACGCTTGCTCAATTAGAATTATGGCATAACAGCGCTAATTACGGAAATGATGTTTACATGCTTCCAAAACATTTGGACGAAAAAGTAGCGCGTTTGCACTTGGCTAAAATTGGCGTAGAATTGGAAGAACTTTCTAAAGATCAAGCGGATTATATCGGTGTAGATGTTAAAGGTCCTTTCAAGGCAGAACACTACAGATATTAAGAATTAATTTTCTGATACATTAAAAGGAATCTCCAATCGAGATTCCTTTTTTTATGCCCAAAAGATTCCACTTTTCAATTCTTTGTAGAAAATGAACCTTGATTTAATCTGTGGTTTTTATGCTTAAAATAAGATGAAAAGCAAACCCTTTCCGTTTCCGAAGAAAGTTCTATATATAACCGTTCTCACTATCCTAAGAAGCAGAGAAGCAAGATCCGAGAAAGAGAGCCGAAGCCCTATGTTGGATGTGCTGCTTTTTTAAAATATTACTACAAATCAGTAGTTTAACCGGATAAAATTCGACCACGAATTAATCTAATAAAAAAAAATAGCAAAAAAAATAATATTATTTGTTGCAAAAAATTAATTTGATACATTTGTTTTCTTTTTAATTGAAGTTAAAGTAATTAACTTTCTATGCATTTAAAATCAAAAACAAATATTTAATAACTAATTTATTACTATGAGAAATGTAAATTTTAAAAAGGTATTAAAGCAATCCTTGCTATTGATTGTGTTGATACTTTCAACTTCCACTGTCAAAGCACAGTTAACAGGAATAAAAACTATTCCAACAGATTATGTTTCGATTGCAGCTTTTGTTACAGACCTTAACACACAAGGTGTTGGTGCTGGCGGTGTAACATTGAATGTTCCTGGTGGATATGCGGAAACAGCAACTGCTTTGATTTCTTTAACTGCATCAGGTACTGCAGCAAACCCAATCGTGATTAAAAAATCAGGAGTTGGTTTAAATCCAATAATCACCTCTTACACAGCGGGAGTTGGGACTCCTGGAACTGCCGTTCAAGATGGTATTTTTGCTTTAGTTGGTTCGGATTATGTTACAATTGATGGAATCGACTTAATTGAAAATGCTGCAAATACAACAAACCCTTCTACGATGGAATATGGTTTTGGGCTTTTTAAATCTTCAGCAACGGACGGTTGTCAGTTTAATACAATTAAGAATTGTACAGTTACACTTAGTATACTAAATAATGCAGCGGGAACAGCTCCTGCATTCGATGGTTCACGTGGAATAAATGTGGTGAATGCGCTACTTGCGACACAAACAACGGCTTTAACTATTACAGCTTCTTCTGGTTCAAATTCATTTAACACATTCACGTCGAATACAGTTAAAAACGTAAACATTGGTATTGCTTTATCCGGATTTGCCGCTACATTAGAGGTTGGGCCTGCACCATCTTCTATAACTTTTTTAGGGGATTTAAATAACACAATTGGTGGTTCATTAACAACTGGAAATACTATTCAAAACTTTGGTGGGGCAGCTCTTGCGGCAAATCCTGCTGCAGGTATTCGTACCGTGAATCAATGGAATCAGGTTGTTAGTTTTAACACGTTAAATAATAATATTGGCAGCGGTGGAGGAGCTAATCATGTTTCTACACTGAGAGCAATTTTAATCGGTGCTGCTACCTCAGCAAATGCGGATATTAATAACAATACAATTACGTTGGTTTCGGGAGCAACTACCTCTCAAATGGATGGAATTAGTTCCGCTGCGGGTTCAACAGCTGCTTTAAATACGGTTAATATAAATAATAACCTTGTTCAAATTGCTTACTCGACAGCTACAACTGGTGCAATTAATGCAATTTTAAATTCAGGAACTGCAGCAACTGTTAATATCAATGGTAATACTGTTACAAATATTGCATCGCTTCCTGCCTTACAAAATATTATTGCGGGAACTGGAACTGTTCTCTTTATTACTGGTGGCTCACCAACAACTTTGAACATTAATAATAATACTATTTCAACCTTTACTAGAACATCAACAACAAGTGGAACGACAAGAGGTATTGTTATTACATCACCAGCAAATGCAACAATTTCAGGAAACACAATTGAAAGCATCGTTTTTTCTGCGTCAACTTCAACCGCTGGTATTGATGGTATATACAGTTTATCAAGCGCTGTAAATGTTACTATTTCAAATAATACCATTCGGAATTTATCAACACCAACAACGGGTACGATAAATGGTATTCGTGAATTCGGTGTCAGTGGAAACAAAATAATCACTGGAAACCAAATTTATGGATTCTCAACCACCTCCGGCGGTATTGGTGGCGCTACATTTAATGGTATATTTTGTACTACAGGTACGGTAACAATTAATAATAATTTAATTTATTCATTGATCTCCACTGGTTCTACTGGAGGCGTAGGAGGTGCAATTACAGGAATTAACATGGCAAGCTCTAGTGCTGCTTGGACAATCTCCTCTAACAAAATTTACTCTTTATCTACAACATCCACTTCTACGACTGCTGGTGTTGTAAACGGAATCTTAGCTTCTTCAGGCTTTGGTTCTATTACGAACAATGTGATTGGATTGCTTAATGCAGGATTTTCTGCAGGAACAGATGCAGTTAGGGGGATATCACTAACAAGTTCTTCTACAGGTACAATAAATGTTAATTACAATACTGTTTATTTGAATGCCGCAACTACTGGAGTCAATTTTGGTACGTCTGCACTTTTTCACTCAGGAAGTACAACTGCAGCAACTGCGACTTTAAATCTTCAAAATAATATTTTAATAAATGAATCGACTCCTATTGGAACTGGATTTACTGTTTCATTTAGACGAGGACTTGCTGCTGCAACAAACATGGCGGTAACTTCTAATAAAAATTTATTTTATGCAGGAATCCCTAGTGCACTTCGTTTGATCTATACAGATGGTGCTGCACAGCAAACATTAGCAGGTTTCCAATCTGTTGTTTTGCCTTCAGGGCATAATGTGAATTCCATAGTAGGGGAAGCTGCATTTACAGGAGCAGGTTTCGGAACGGTAGGTAACTTCTTTACTAGTATAACAGGTTCATCAGTTAATTTCTTAAAACCTGTTGCCGGAATTACAACACAAGTTGAAAGTGGTGCAAGTAATATTTCTGGTATTACAACAGATTATGCTGCTGTTACTAGAGGTGGTAATGCTGGCTACGTTGGTACGGGTAATAACCCAGATATGGGTGCTTATGAATTTGCAGGTGTATCTCCTGCTCCAGTGATTACATTGAACTCCTTAACGCCTTCTGCAACAGCACAATGTGTTGCTTCTGCAAGAACAGTTAATGTAGCTGTGACAACTATTTCGGGAACAATTACAGGAGTTAGTTTATCCTATTCCATAAATGGAGTGGCACAAACTGCTATTACAATGACGAATATTAGCGGGACAGCATGGCAAGCAATTATTCCAGTTCCAACTCCTGCGAATGCAACAATAGTATGGAGTGTTTCAGCAACAAATTCACTTGGACTCAATAATACTTATACGGGTACTTCTTATTCAGATGAACCACTAACAGGTATTTCTGGAGCCGCTTTTGCTTCTTCTACAATTGTTTGCGCTGGTAGTCAATCAATCTTAACTGCAACAGTAACAAACGCAAACAATCCGGTCTATACTGCTCCAACAGCCGTTACTAATCCCTTGGTTGACGAGGATTTAAGAAATATCACTATTTCTCAAGGGGCGACGGTATTATTAAGCAACACAACAAATTACAATACCCTAGTAGGAACAATTGGAACAGCAACAGGAACAGCAGGAAGTTATTCAAATTTCACTACTTTCCCTGCTACACCGTTACAGGCTTCACAAACATATAATTTATCAATTACCGTTGCGGATAGTAATGATGCTTCTTATTACACAAAGGGAGCTGGATTGTATATCGATTATAACCGTAATGGTGTTTTCACAGATGCCGGTGAACAGGTGTATATCTCGCTAGCTTCTTCGGGAACTCAAGTATCTCTATACACTGTTTCATCAACATTCACCGTTCCTGCAACTGCTGCAAATGGACTTACACGAATGAGACTAATTGCAAACGAAGGCCTAGTTTCAGGATCAACAATGACTGTCGGTTATGGAGAATTTGAAGAATATACGGTAAATATTACTTCTACTGCCGGAATTACTTCAGTTACCTGGTTGAACGGTGCAACAACAGTTGGAACTGACAACCCATTAACGGTTAACCCAACAACTACAACAACTTATACTGCAAATATCACTTCTGCAGGTTGTGTCGTTTCTCCATCACCAACGGTTACTGTGACTGTAAATCCATTACCAACGGCAGCAACTGTAAGTAACTCCGCTCAATGTGGAACTCAAATTCCTACCGCATCAGTTACTTCAACAAGTGGTTTGCCTGCACCAACATTCAAATGGTATTCTCTAGCTGTTGCTGGAAGTGTATTGCAAAATAGTACTTCTACAACATTTACTTCTAGCGTAGCTGTAACAACAACATTCTATGTTGCTGAACTAAACACAACAACGGGATGCGAATCACCTCGTGTTGCTGTTACTGTTACTGTTGCAACTGCTGATGGAATTTTAGCAGCCACTAACAATGCTTCAATTTGCATTGGTTCATCTGTAACATTGACTGCCACAAATACAAATCCTACACCAAACCAAGCCTATACATATACTTGGACAGGTCTTGCAGGAAGTGGTGTATCATCGGTAAATGGGAATACTGCAATTGTGACACCTACTTTACCAGGAACATACACGTATAGTTTAGCTGGTATTAATGGTGGTTGTAATGCTGTTTCTTCTATTAATTTAACTGTTAATCCATTTACTGCAGCAATTACTCCAGTGAATGTGACATGTAATGCTGGAAACAATGGCTCGTTTACCTTAGGGATAACAACTTGCGGAACTTCTCCATATACATATTCTGTAGGTGGTGGAGCTTACGGAGCTATCCCAACAAATTTAATTGCTGGAACATATTCTGTTCTTGTGAAGGATGCAAATGGTTATATATCTGCTGCATTACCTCTAATCATAACTCAGCCTTCGGTTACAACTTCTAATCCAACAGTTACAAATGCTAGTGTTTGTCAAAACTCTCTTAATGCGCCAGTTTCAGGAAGTTCAACGGTGACTGGTTTTGCTCCTCAAAACACAAGTTTTGGAACAAATTTATCGTCGGACGGAACAGCACCAGCAACTTTTACAGTTACACTTCCTTCATTGCCTGCTGGCTCGGTAATTACTGGAACTACATTATTATTAACTAATGTGAATGCTATTAATGGATCTTGGAGAAGTGAAATAAATGTAGCACTTTCTGGTTCAACGACCTTGGCCGCAACTCAGATTTCGACTTTAAATTCTGGAGGTTTAATTAGTCCTGATGTATCAATCACTATTCCTAACTTACCAACAACAGGTGGAGCTGTAACTTTATCATTAACTGAATCATATGATGACTTTGGTGTGATAGATGCAACATTTGGAAATGTTCAAATCATTGTTTCATATACTGCAGCAGCAACAATTTCATGGTGGACTGCGGTAACAGGCGGTACACAAATAGGAACAGGTTCACCTTTTGAATCTGTAGGAACAAGTGTTTTACCAACAACGGCAACACCAGGTGTTTATACGTTGTATGCTCAAGGTCAAAATGGTGCTTGTCCAAGTCCAGCAAGAACTGCGGCAACTGTAACTGTTAACTCACCTCCTGTCGTTAATGCAGGTGTTGACCAAACGGTATGTTCTGGAATAGCTGTTACACTAGTTGGCTCAGGAGCATCAACATACTCTTGGAACAATAGTGTTTCAAATGCTGTTTCATTTATACCAACAGCAACAACTACTTATACAGTTACAGGAACTAGTGCTAATGGATGTGTAGCTACAGACCAAGTTCTTATCACTGTTACTGCAGTTCCATCTCTATCTGCAACTGCTTCGCCAGCTGCGACATGTGATGGAAATTCTGTGTTAACAGCAACAGCAGCAATTCCTGCACCTAGCTATTGTCAGCCTACTTATGCCACCGGATCTATATATGGTGATTATATAAGTTTGGTTCAATTAAATACATTGAATAATGCAACGGTTGGTGCAGCTGCGCCATATTATACATTGTTTCCAACAGCTGGGTCAACAACTACCACATTAACCGCTGGATCAACGTATACTATTACTTTAGCTGCGGGAACTTATACTCAAAATGATTTAGCAGCTTGGATTGATTTCAACCAAAATGGAACTTTAAATGATGTTAATGAAAAACTAGGCGAGACAGATAACCATGTTGCTGCGCCAGCTACAACGTCATTTACTTTTACAGTTCCATTAACAGCTAAAAATGGAACAACTAAGTTACGTGTACGTGACATGGATGCTCTAGTAACCAATTCAATGGATCCTTGTGCAGCGCAATCAACATATGGTGAAACAGAGGATTACACAATTACAATTGTTGGCGGTGTACCTTTATATTCAGTCGCTTGGAGTCCTGCAACATATCTTTCAACTACTTCAGGTTTAAGTGTATCTGCTTCAGGTATTGCTGCGAATATCTCTTATACCGCGACGGCAACATTTGCTTCAGGTTGCATTAGTACTAGCACAGTTGCAGTTGTGTTTAATCCACTTCCTTTAGTTAATGCGGGTATCGATCAAATAATTTGTGTTGGAACAGCAGTAACATTAAACGGAACGGTCGCAGGCGGTGCTTGGTCAGGTCCGGCTGCTGTAACTAATGGAGTAGCGTTCACACCTCCTGCTGGTGTACATACATTTACATATTCTGTAACAAATGCCTCTGGCTGCACTGTCACTGACGCGGTTGTCGTGACAGTAAATACGCTTCCTACTGTAAATGCAGGTGCGGATCAAACAGTTTGTGAAGGAATAGCTGTTACATTAAATGGAACGGTTGCTGGCGGAACGTGGTCAGGGCCGGTTACGGTAATAAATGGAGCAGCGTTTACACCTCCTGCTGGTGTGCATACATTTACCTATTCTGTAACAAACGCTTCTGGTTGTATCAACACTGACGCAGTAGTCGTTAATGTCAATGCACTTCCTCTAGTTAATGCAGGTGTAGATCAAACAGTTTGCGCAGGAACGGCTGTATCATTAAACGGAACGGTTGCTGGCGGAACTTGGTCAGGGCCAGTTACTGTAACGGATGGTGTAGGCTTTACGCCTCCTGCAGGAATTCATACATTTACATATTCAGTAACGAACGTTGCTGGTTGTATAAATACTGACTCAGTAGTCGTTAACGTAAATGCTCTTCCACTAGTTAATGCAGGCGCAGATCAAACAATTTGTTTTGGAACAGCTGTAACATTAAATGGAACTGTTGCTGGCGGGACATGGTCAGGTCCTGTTACTGTAACAGATGGAGCAGTCTTTACGCCTCCTGCTGGTGTGCATACGTTTACCTATTCTATAACAAACGCTGCTGGTTGTACAAATACGGACGATGTTGTTGTTACTGTAAATGTGCTTCCTACTGCTGATGCTGGTTCAGATCAAACAATTTGTGAAGGATCGGCTGTAACATTGAGCGGAACGATTGCTGGTGGCACATGGTCAGGTCCTGTTACTGTAACAGGTGGAGTTGCGTTTACACCTCCTACTGGTATACATACATTTACATATACTGTAACAAACGCTTCTGGTTGTTCTAACACTGACTCGGTTGTCGTGACTGTAAATGCACTTCCTTCAGTTAATGCTGGTGCTGATCAAACTATCTGTGCAGGAACTTCTATTGTTCTTTCAGGTTTAGGCGCTGTATCTTTCTCTTGGGATAATGGTGTGACTAATGCTGTTGCGTTTACTCCGACTGCAACTGCAATATATACTGTAACTGTAACTGCGGCAAATGGTTGCCAAAACTCCGATCAAGTAAATGTAGTTGTAAATAGCACTCCAGTAGCTACGGCGACAGATAACGGAAATGCAACAATCACCGCTGGAACAGCTTTAGCGTACCAATGGATTGATTGTGCAACAGGCGCAGCTATTACTGCTGCAACTTCACAAATATTTACAGCAACCGCTAACGGTTCATATGCAGTGGTTGTTGGTGATGGGACTTGCACAGACACTTCTTCTTGTGTTGTGATTAATAATGTTTCAATTAAAGAAATAATGAACAGCGTTGTTAATCTATTCCCTAATCCAACAAGGGATTTTGTAACCTTAACGATGACAGCTTCAAATGCTACTGTTAATGTGCTTGACGCTCAAGGAAAAGTACTACAATCGATTAATGTTGTAAATGGAGGAACAATTGATCTTTCCACTTATGAAACAGGAATATACATCTTTAGTATAAAAACTGAAAATGGTACTTCTATTCAACGTATATCGAAAAACTAATTAATTCAATTAGTCATCTATAAATAGATTGATAAGTTTAAACTAAAAAGACCGATGGAGATTATCTTCATCGGTCTTTTTAGTTTAAACAATTAGGTTTTTTTATGAGAGCTTTTTTTAAAAAAAAATGTGAATTGTAATGTGAAAATTGTATTGGTTAGTTCAATTTTTGAGTTGTGCTCTTTAATTTAATCTGTGGATTTTAAACCTTAAAAAATGTCAAAAAGCAAACTCTCCCCGTTTCCGAAGAGAGTTCTATATATAACCGTTCT
>Ga0075465_10000212_pt1 | contig 10022 bp, 6 predicted proteins | sample DEB19_08_DNA_6_FD_71484 | JGI IMG/M metagenome (GOLD analysis project Ga0075465, IMG submission 71484) | Aqueous microbial communities from the Delaware River and Bay under freshwater to marine salinity gradient to study organic matter... | ecosystem: Environmental > Aquatic > Marine > Coastal ...
AGGGCAAGGGGCAAGGGGCGAGGGGCGAGGGGCGAGGGGCAACTGGCAAGGGGCAACTGGCAAGGGGCAACTGGCAACTGGCAAGGGGCAAGGGGCAAGGGGCAACTGGCAAGGGGCAAGGGGCAAGGGGCAAGGGGCAAGGGGCAAGGGGCAATCCATGCCCCTTAGAATCCCGGGATTATCCGCGTGCGATTATCGCCATTTCATTGACTATCCTTTTGCGTGATCCGTGCGCGGGAAATGCAACGATTGAATCCCGTGCCGATACAGCGCAAAGCTTGCAAGTAGCGCACGTCACTTCGTCGCGATAAGTAGCAGGGCAAGTGATCACTTTGTGCCCCTTGTATTCTGTCGTTTCTTTGGGGTAGTCAATGGGCACAATGGCGACAACTGGCAAGCCGTGCCGGGTTAAATTTGCAGCATGTTCAAGATCGTTGCCCGATAAATTGATTGTAAAACCGTTGTCATTAGCGTGCCGGATAGCAGCTATGTTTTCGGCATTATCCGGATAATGTGTATACGTAAAACCACGTTTCCCGCTATTGGCTTCAACTAATAAGGCGAGCTTTTCAGCGTCAATGGCCCCGTCGTTGCCGGGTAAATCACCAGCGACATTATGTCGCCACAATTGCCCCGGTTTAATCGCTCGGATTTTATCCGTGAATTCTGGCCAGTCTGTACCCATTGTCCCGGCTGTAACTTTGTTCCACGTCATTGACGTGTAGTAGTCATCAGCGTAACAACCAGCCCCCTTTAATGGGCATGTTGGGGGGCACGTAGCGCGGGAGCTATAAGTGACGGGAATAGGGCCGGTTTTAATGTTTGCGGATTTAGGAATATAATGGGTTTTCATGGTTTTTTTTCCTGTTTTGATTTATTGGTTTATACCAGTTTACTCTCGGTTAATAGTTTTCTAGGTAATCTGTATTGCATGCCGGATTTTAAGTGTAATGCCTCAAACCCGCGTCGCTGTAGATTGTGCGTTAATTTGTAAACTTGTCCCGCATACTCTATCGCCTCCCCAATTATGCCCCGGGGCATTGTCGTGAATTGGCTTGCTGAATATCCGCGATATCCGCGAATTTTAGAGGCATTGTTGGTTTGCTTATCTACTATGCGAAAATTCTGGCCAGCGTGTTTCATTGCGTGCTGGAATTTTGAGAAGTCACAATCTTCCTCAAGATATGCGAATTGACCGAACATATAGCTATACGTAGAAATGTCGTTTTCAATGCCGAGCGCGACAAGTGTTTTAAATGGTACTTTTAACCAACCATGCCCGGGGTCGTTGTAAAAAGTGAAGGTTTTTATGTTTTTTGTGTTTTCGTTAAATTTGAGCAACATGGTTTTAGCCCCTTAAAAGTTCTGAATAATGATAGTGCCGTCGGTACATTCGAGCACCACTGTGCTTCGTTCTAATTCGTCGCGATTCTCTAGGTTGTAAGCTTGTAGAACGTCCTCAATACTTTCGTATTGAGAGAAATCACAACAAATGGCGATAACGTCCAACTCGCAATCGTTAGGCTCCCCGTGCACCCATAGGCCGTCTAACCAGTCAAATAGAGTATTTAAACCCGCATACGTAAATTGCTCTGGGCGCGTGCTATGGAATGCGTCATGAAAGATTGACTTAGTGACTTCGATATACATGGTTTTTTCCTTTTGTTTCCGCGTTATTGCGGTATATAGGTATAGTAATGTAGTCACATAATGGTTGCAAGTGTTTTATTGTAGTAATGTAGTTTATTTTTAATGTTATGTTATAACATGCGATTTATGATCAGTACTTGTCCGATATCCGTATCACATGATATGCAATCCGATATTCCTAAAAGTGATCCATTTTCCTTTTGATATCGCTTTTAGCTATAAGCGCAATTCAGTAAACCGAGTAAGGGCGCACGGCCAATAGGCCCGCTTGCCCGCTGGCATGTAGCATGACAATCAGCGTAAGGCGTAGGGCTATCACGCCCTATCGCCTCTCGCTATTTCCGGTAATATCAATTACCGGAAATAGTGATTCCTTATAAATCAAGGACTTGCGCGGCCTATCGCCGTATCGGCGGGCTAGCAGGTACCCTATTGGTCGTTTCTTTTGGCTAGTGAGTGCTCGCTCTACGCCGTTTCGTTTTTTGGCCGCTCGTCTCGTGCCGCAGCTTTAGCCCTATTTCACACAGTGAATTATGTTTCAAAAGCAAACGGCGTTACGGCGTTAGGCGTAGGGGCCTACTTGTCACGGCGTAGGGGTCTACTTGTTACGGTCAAACTAGCCTCAGGCCAAATCACCACAACCCCAAAAAATTTTTGCAAAATTCAAACGAATTGCGCCCCACGCAAACACCCGATACACTTTCCAACCATGACGACAAACCTGTGTAAGTGCCTTGCGCCCCGACGCCCCAACCAAAACAACTGCTTGGCGTGCCACGCCTATTCGATGCGCAAGCATCGGGCTGATAACCCGGTGTCTGCGCAGCAGCGTGTCAAGAACACCTGCCGCAGCTACGCTCAGGTCTACCTCAAGCGCGGTAAGATCCAGCGCAGGCCTTGCGTCTCTTGCGCCAGTCCCGCCTCCCAAATGCACCATGAGGATTACACTAAGCCGCTCGTTATCGTGTGGATGTGCCGTCCTTGCTGGGTAAAAGTCCACAAGGAACCTGCCGCCAGAAAGAAACTCGATACGGCGATTGTCCAAAAGGACCCCTTCGCCTCCACAGGTCGATGACCTCAAAAATTTTTGCAAAATTTTCACAAAGGACGCCCCGATGGCATTGCCCCCCGCTTCCATAAAACCTGAAGACGTTGAGTCTGACCGCCTACGGCTACAGCTACGGCTTGCTTTGCTGCAGGCGCAGGAGTCGGCACGGGCAAACTTTATCGACTTTGCGCGATACGTCTGGCCATCAGCGATAATCAGTGCCCACCATCATAAAATGGCCAGTGCCTTTGACCGAATCATGAACGGGACCTTGAAGCGGCTGATCATTGCCATGCCGCCACGGCACACGAAGTCTGAGTTCTCGTCCTATCTGCTGCCTGCCTACGCGATAGGGCGTAGGCCTAACCTGAAGATCATTCAGGCCACCCACACAGGCGAATTGGCGGTACGCTTTGGTCGGAAGGTGCGCAACCTGATGGACACGGAAACCTACAGCGAAGTCTTCCCCGACGTGCAGCTCAAGGCCGACAGTAAGGCTGCTGGCAGATGGGACACGGCTGAGGGTGGTGAGTACTTCGCGGTGGGTGTTGGCGGCGCAATGACGGGTCGCGGCGCGGACCTGCTGATCATCGATGACCCGCACAGCGAGCAGGATGCGCAGTCGGCCTTGGCGCTGGAGAATGCGTTTGAGTGGTACACATCAGGCCCGCGTCAGCGGCTCCAGCCCGGGGGCGCGATTGTGGTGGTGGCCACGCGCTGGGGGACGATGGATCTTACGGCTCGACTGCTCAAGGCGCAGTCCAGCCACAAGTCGGACAAGTGGGAAGTGATTGAGTTCCCGGCCATCTTCGACGAGGGGGAGCCAAATGAGCGTCCGCTGTGGCCAAGCTTCTGGAAGTTGGAGGAGCTGCAGGCCGTAAGGGCCTCACTGTCTATGCAGAAGTGGCAGGCACAGTGGCAGCAGAACCCTACGAGCGATGAGGGGGCGATCCTGAAGAGGGAGTGGTGGCGCAAGTGGACGAAGGACTACACGCCGCAGCTCGAGTACGTGATCCAGTCATACGACACGGCGTACTCGCGCAGTGAGACGGCGGACTTTTCGGCGATCACCACGTGGGGGGTGTTTACAGCGAACATGGACAGTGGGGCGAATATCCTGCTGCTGAACGTGAAGAAGGGGCGTTGGGACTTTCCGGAGCTCAAGCGGATCGCGAAGGAGCAGTACGTGTACTGGCAACCGGACAACGTGTTGATCGAGGCCAAGGCGACGGGCACCTCCTTGCAGCAGGAGCTGCGCAAGGTGGGGATTCCGGTGACGATGTACTCACCGGGCGGGCGTAGGGCGGGACAGGACAAGATCTCTCGGGCCAACGCGGTGGCGACGATACTGGAGAGCGGGATGGTGTGGGCCCCGGACACGGACTGGGCGGACGACCTGATCGAGGAGTGCGCAGCGTTTCCAAACGGGGACAACGACGACTTGGTGGACTCCACGGTGATGGCGCTGATGCGGTTCAGGGCGGGGAACTTCATCAGTTTGACAGATGACGAGGATGACGTGCCGAGCGATGCGGGGGCTGTACCTGAGTATTATTAGGGGCTAGAATGGAGCGAAGTACGTCTTGCCCCTTTAGAGGAATCTCCCCGTGATGCCACCGTCGTCCGCCAAAGATATGTTAATGCAGGTCAAGCGTTACGCCGATGGGGGAGACGTCTCTTCTGCGGGGCTAGCAAAAGCCATCTCCAGCGGACTCACGCAAGAACAGTACGACAATAACATTCGGGCGTACATTGCCAAGACCAGCAACCCGCTCGATGCGCTGAACGCAGCCACTGAGAACGGGGTCAGCATGGCAGATATAAACCGTGCGCTGGGCACCAAGGCGGCCTCTGATTACTTCACGACTGACTACAATACCGAGACTGCACCTAGCACCAATGTGGCCACGGGCTTTACCTCTCAGATAGCGGAAAAGTATAACGCGCCCGGTGGGCAGGGGTTGACCGCTCTGAACAAGAGAATAGGTGAGATCGGTGCCCAGTACGGGGAAAACACGCCTGAAAGCGCAGCGGCCTTACGTGACATATTCATACAAGAACGTGGCAGCATCGCGGATCTGCAGCGAGCAGGCTTTGACCCCAGCAGATTGCTGGGGACGGTAGCGAAGAAAGCCCCACCCAAGCCTCAACCGCCAACTGGTGGTGGGGTATCTACAGGCTATCAGCCGCTACCCGAACCGCCACCCATTTACGCACCCGGCCAGCAAGCGCTGAATGTGCCATTCCGCGATAGCCCTGTGCGTACATACGATCCCCGTTACGGGTACACGTACACCCCAGCGGCGCAGCTACTGTCGGCGACCGGCTCGGGGATGAGCTGGACGCCTCCGTCGGTCACCGGCAGACCAAGAGAGCTGCTGAACGTGCCGCTCCCTACGGCGGAGAACCCACGGCTATCCTCATCGCAAGCGTATGCCCGTGACTTAAAAGCCAAGCAAGAGCTGGATGCGCTAAACATGGCCGGTGGTCGTTTCTCAGGCCAACAGGCCCCAACGCCAATCTTTGGCGAAATGGAAAACCCCAACGCCGTTAAGCCCATAGACCTTCGCTTCTACGCGCCACCCCCCGTCGGAATGCAGAGCGGTGGCCCTATAAAAAAGCCTGAGGGTACGGCAGATGATTCTGACCGTGCCCCGGTAGATTCCTCAAAAACTGCAGACCAGTACGCAGATGTTTTTGGGGAGATGGATAATATTGATAAACTTTCCAGCTTACTGAAAGGGGGGTATCTTGGTGCGAAGTATCTGTTATCAAGCCCGAACCAGTACTTAGAACACGGTAGGTATCCGGACGTTATTCGGGAAAAGCTACAGCAAGAATACAGAGATCTTGGCACCGAGCGTATTGACGCAGGTCCGTTGGACGCAGCCCTTAATTACGCTGGGGCATACGATTGGGCGGTGCGCCCTGACGTTGATCCTGAAGATGCACGAAAAATGGCAGAAGCCTATCAGCTACGGTACTACATCGATCCCAATCGTGTCCCGCAAAACGAAGTTGCAGACTATTATCGAAATATGGCGGGTGTAGAGGCTGGTGTGCGTGACCGGGCCTTGAATAAGCGGCTAAGTGATGTTGAGTTAATGGCGGAAGCGGTTGCGTATGCGGCAGATCAGACGGGGACTCCTGTCCCACGAACAAGATCACAGACGTATGCGGATATGTTTAGGGAAACTCCACCAGAGGCAAAGGGTAGAGATGTTAATTCTGTCAACACACCGAAAGAAAGTTATCTACCGGGTTTTCAAACGGGAGGCTACGTCACACAAAAACAGGAGGGCGGACCCGTTTCAACCCCGATGAGTAACGCCGAACTTCTCGCCCAAATTGATCGCAGCACCGCCGCTACGCCTAACGCCGTAACGCCTGATCGCGACCCGGTTAAGAGTGAAAGCGCAGGGATGTTGTCGCGTCTGAATGACGCGTTTGGAAGAAACATCTCCCAACCGATAGTGGGCTCTGCCATCGACATGACTGCTGGAATGGGGGACATCCTCCAGAGGGGCACCAAGTATCTGGCCAACCGTGCAGGGGTTGAAACCAAACCGTTTACGCCAGTTGCACCGGCTATACAGGAAGCCGCCGGAACGGCAGGCTACGACCCGTACTCTCCTGCAGCACTTGCAGCCAGTGTTCTGCTGCCCGCCGCAGCGCCGTTGCGCACCGCCGCTGCCGCGACACGCCCCATGATGAGCATGGCGGCTGCTCCCGGCAGCGCGAAGCAGACGTTGTCGTTGATTAAACCTATTCTAGACAGAGAAGCATCGGTTGCCGCCAGTGCAGAGCTTGCCGCTATGGGCGCACGCAAACTGGCTCCTGACAATGTCACTGCAGAAATTGCAGCAGCGATAGCCGGTGGGGCGGGGTACAACACCTTGGACAACATCTTGAGCGGCGCCTCAAGGGGGCCGATGACTAGCGGCATGGCTGCTAAAGAGAAGGGTGGTGTTTTTAGACCCTTAACAAGCGAGAGTAATCCGGCACAACGTAGCAATCTAGGGGAATTATTAGATAAATACGATTCAGCGTTTATGCAAAATAACGTTCCGGAAGACGTATCTCAAAGTATTGTAGAAAAGGCGCGTCGGTATTTTACCACCAGTTTTGGTACAACTGATGACCCGTTACGCATGGCGATATTAGAAGGAAATTTAAACCCAATCCCTTTAAAAGCGGATGGCTTTAGCACCGATTTTAGAGACTATTTGGTAAACGCCGCCAAAGAAAGTTATAAACAACAAAAGAACCGTGTGGCAGCAGGCGATAATGATGCTTCATCTGAAGTTTCATCCGCGCTTGAAGATTTTGTAAAAGAATACGATAAAAAAACTAGGTTACAGGGAAATATTTATACACGAGGTGGGTTGCCATACGATCAATCTCAAGCAATGCAGGCATCCGTTAAAGATAGATTAATTACCCAAGGGGTTCCCCCAAAACTGGTAAATGCCAATGTAAATTTAGTTGATTTAGATAAGCTCGGATACATACCTACTTCTCGTATGCCGTTTATACAAGACTTACAAACAGGCAACGATAAGACCCTTGCAATGGCTTTGCAAAATAACGAACCTATTTATGATTTAGAGAACGGTTATGTAAGCCTACCTTTTTTAAAGCCGGAACAATTAGCCGAAGCTGCGCAAGAGATACCCTTGGATACTCTTAGAAAAATGTCTTTCCCAGAGCTGGTTATTAAAAGTTCAGAAATTACAAACAGGGATGCCGGACTTAAAGACGCAATAGATAAAGCAAAGCAAAATAAAAAAGTTTTACCAAAATATTTCTTAAACGAAGGTGTTAGGCCCCTAATAGATGCTAATGCAAATCAACGCTGGTATCAGATTACAAACTCAAAATACACAGAGTTGGAAGGCAATACAATGGGCCACTCTGTTGGGGGTTATTCTCGCGTAGGGATTTATAATCTTGGTGGAAAAAACGCATTTGATTCAGGTGTAGCACAATTATATTCGTTGCGTAATACTAAAACAGGAATACCAGCAACGACAATTGAGATTGAAAACGCAAACCCTGTACCTATAGGTAAGACCGATAACCCTAAAGTTAAACAAATAAAAGGTTTTCAAAATGGGTTACCTCCCTCAAAAGATGCTGTTTTTAAACTAATAAAAGAACTTTCCATATCACCCGAGAATGTGCCAATTGCGGAACGGTATACTAAAGATATTAATGGTAATCCTTTAGACTCTCCGGTAATTATTAGTTGGCGAAATGAGTATATGGAGTACCTTGATCAGATTTCTAATGCGCGTAATTACGCCCAAGGCGGCTACGTCACCAAAAAAACCAAGGGTGCATAACCATAACGTGTGTACAATAGCCCCACACCTATACAAGGGACTTAGAAATGCCCATTGATAAAGTATCGAACCTCATGCCCGCCTCCGACATGCTGGACATGTTGGGGGATTCGCCTGACATCGAGATCATCCTTGAGGATGACGGCAGCGCCATCATCGAGTTGGGCGAGGACGAGGACGAGGAGGTTGGCTTCTACGGCAACCTTGCTGAGGTTATTGACACCGATGAGCTTGGGTCCATATCCATTGACCTGATGGCGTTGTTTGATGCGGATAAGTCCAGCCGGTCGGACTGGGAGCAGATGTACTCGAAAGGTCTTGAGCTTCTGGGCCTGAAGATCGAAGAGCGCACCAAGCCATTCCGTGGCGCGGCAGGGGCTGTACACCCCATGCTGACAGAGGCGATTGTGCAGTTCCAAGCGCAGGCGTTCAAGGAGTTGATGCCAGCTGGTGGCCCCGTGCGTACCCAGACCGTGGGCAAAGAGACGATGGACAAGGTCCAACAAGCCTCTCGCGTACAGGACTTCATGAATTATCAGATCACGACGGTGATGAAGGAGTACACACCTGAGTTCGATCAGCTTCTTTTCTACACCGGCTACGGCGGATCCACCTTTAAGAAGGTCTACTACGACGCGCAGGTAGGTCGAATGGTCAGCAGGTTGGTCCTACCTGACGACCTGTACATCCCCTACAACGGTTCAAGCGTTATTTCCGAGTGTCCTCGCCTGACTCACCGCATTCCGATGGACTCTAACGAGTTCAGGAAGCGTGTGGTGGCCGGTGAATATCTGGACATTGACATAGAAGCTGAGATGTCACCCACTGACGCAAGTCAGATCCAGTATTCCATCGATAAAACCACAGGCGTTGTGCAAACCGGCGCACCCGAAGAAATTTTCCTGTTGGAATTTCAAGTGGAGTTGGACATTCCCGGCTTTGAAGACATGGATGAGGACGGTGAACCCACGGGTATTCGTCTTCCTTACGTTGTCACGCTGGATGAAACGAGTTCGCGGGTCGTCGGTGTACGCCGAAACTGGGTAGAAGGTGACGAATTAAAGAACAGGCGCGAATATTTCGTGCATTACGTGTTGGTTGAGGGCCTTGGGGCCTATGGTTTGGGGTTTGTTCACCTGATTGGTGGACTTTCTAAGACCGCAACCAGTGCATTACGTCAATTACTTGACGCAGGCACCCTGTCTAACCTCCCAGCAGGCTTTAAAGCCAAGGGCGCAAGGATTTCAGACGACGACAGCCCGATCCAACCGGGCGAATGGCGTGACATTGACGCGGGTGGGGCTGAACTTTCTGCCTCATTGATGCCGTTACCCTACAAAGAGCCCTCTCAGACACTGTTCCAGCTCCTCGGCTTCACGGTTGAGGCCGGAAAACGTCTTGCCAGCACGGCAGACATGCAGGTGGGGGACGGAAATCAGCAGGCAGCAGTCGGAACAACGATTGCCCTGCTCGAGCGCGGTTCGATGGTGATGTCGGCCATCCACAAACGCCTGTATTACGCCCAGACGCAAGAGTTTGAGATGCTGGCTAAGGGGTTTGGTGAGTACCTGCCGGACGAATACCCCTATGACGTACCCGGTGCGAGCCGCAAGATCAAGAAAGCCGACTTTAACAACATGGTTGCCGTGTTGCCGGTGGCCGATCCGAACATTTTCTCTGCGGCGCAGCGCATTACGCTAGCCCAGACCCAGTTGCAGCTCGCGCAAAGTGCGCCGCAGATGCACAACATGTATGAGGCGTATTACCGGGTGTATGCAGCACTGAATGTGCGCGACATCGACGGTATTTTGCGTGCTCAGAGCAACCAGCTGCCGAAAGACCCGGCCACTGAGAACGCGGACCTCATGGAAGGGATGGAGCTCAAGGCATTCGCAGGTCAACAGCACGATGCGCACATTGCGGGACACATCATGGCTGGGCTTTCACCAATGATGCAGGCAAACCCCGCTGGTGGCGTC
>Ga0075465_10000213_pt1 | contig 9990 bp, 4 predicted proteins | sample DEB19_08_DNA_6_FD_71484 | JGI IMG/M metagenome (GOLD analysis project Ga0075465, IMG submission 71484) | Aqueous microbial communities from the Delaware River and Bay under freshwater to marine salinity gradient to study organic matter... | ecosystem: Environmental > Aquatic > Marine > Coastal ...
ATGATGGAGAAGTTTTCTTTTTCAAATCTTGCGAACAAACAAGTAAATACATTGATTTTCCCAAATTTATCTGCTGGAAACATTGCATATAAATTACTACAGGAAATGACCGAAGCAGAAGCTATAGGTCCTATTTTGATAGGATTGAAAAAATCCATTCACGTTTTACAGTTGGGTTCATCTGTACGCGAAATTATAAACATGGTAAAAGTTGCCGTGGTTGACGCTCAAAATAAATAGGATATGATTGGTCATTTGAATGGTAGATTAATTGAAAAAAATCCAACTGAGCTAATTGTTGAATGCGCTGGTGTTGGTTACGAAGTAAAGATTTCATTGAACACTTTCTCCGCCTTGGGATCGGAGGAGTCTGTGAAAATTTTTACCAAACTTGTCGTTCGGGAAGACGCTCATATTTTATACGGTTTTGCTTCAAAAGAAGAACGAGAAATGTTCAACCATTTAGTTTCTGTTTCAGGAATTGGACCTAATACAGCAATGATCATGCTTTCTTCCATGGTTCCCGATGAAATTGCCCATGCGATTCAGTCTGAGGATGTGCGAACAATTCAAGGAATTAAAGGAATTGGTACGAAAACAGCACAACGGGTAATTATTGATTTGAAGGATAAAATGTTAAAAATGGTGTTTTCATCCGAAAATATTTTTAATCAAAACAATACGAATCGATTTGATGCGTTAACTGCATTGGTTTCTCTGGGTTTTGATAAAAAATCCGCTGAAAAGGCTATTGATAAAATAGCCACAGGAGATGAGACTGTTGAGAAGCTAATTAAAGAAGCATTGAAAATATTGTAATTTGAAGGAGAATAATATAAAAGGTAATTTTTTAAAGAAACACCCATTTTTATTGGTGTTACTGTTATTTCTGTGCTCAAATCTTCCGGTTTTTGCGCAAGATACTTTGCAATTTCCAATTCAAAACAACATCGATCCAACGCAATCTCAACCACAAAGTTTTGATTTAGGAGATCCTTCCTCTTTACAACAAACTATCGTTTACGATCCAATTACAGGGACATATATTTTTAAGGAAACAATTGGAAAAGGGCTGAATTTTAGAAATCCTTCCATGATGACGCTTGAAGAATATTTGGAATACGAGCGTCAAAAGACATTACGAGAAAATTGGAAAGAAAAAATTGACGAGCAAACTGCGCAAAGTCAACCAATGGAATTTCCTATTAAAATTGGTAGTAAGGCATTTGAAAATTTCTTCGGCTCCGATCAAATCACGATTCGACCTCAAGGTTCCGTTGAATTATCCTTTGGTGTAAATTCTTCGCGCTACGACAATCCAATTCTTCCCGTTAAACAAAGACAAATTACCCGTTTTGATTTCCAACAGCAAATTCAATTAAATCTTGTTGGACAGATTGGAACAAAGTTAAAAATTGGAACGAGTTACAATACGCAAGCAGCTTTTGATTTCGATAATGTTTCCAAGCTAGAATATACAGGAAATGAGGATCAGATTATGCAGAAAATAGAATTGGGAAATGTTGCAATGCAATTACCAACTTCTCTAATTCAAGGGTCTCAAACTTTGTTTGGTGCAAAAACACAATTGAAATTTGGACGCGCTACTGTAGATTTAATAGCTGCTTCTTCGAAAGGTAAACGCCAAGAGATAAATATTACTGGTAAGGCGCAAGTGCAACGTTTTGAATTAGGTGCAGACAACTATGAGGCAAATCGTCATTATTTTGTGAATTTGTACCACCGCGATCACTACAATGCCGCAATGTCTACTGTTCCAATTGTAAATTCTTCTGCTTACGTTACGCGTATGGAAGTCTGGCTGACGAATCGCACTAACAATACTGAAAATACTCGAAATATAATTGCTTTTGCAGATATGGGCGAAGCAAAAGCAGAAAATTGCGAAGGTGCTCCTGGAGGTTATTCACCAAATGAAATGCCAGATAATCAAGCAAATAACCTTTACGATTGGGCATCAACTCAGCCATTGGTGCGAGGATTTGCTAATGCGGTTTCCGCTTTGAGTTCTCAAATTGCTGCTCCTGGTCCGTTTCAACAAGCTATTCATTATGAAAAAGTTGAAAATGCTAGAAAATTAACAGAACAAGAATATTCATATAATGCACTACTTGGCTATATTTCTTTGAATTTACCACTGAATAACGATGAGGTTTTAGCTGTTGCATACGAATATACTTACCGTGGGGAAACCTATCAAGTTGGTGAGTTTTCAACCGATGGAATCGCTGGACAGCAAGCATTATTGCTAAAATTAATCAAACCAACGATTACAAATCCTAAAAATAAGGTGTGGGATTTGATGATGAAAAACGTGTATTCTATTGGTGCTTATCAAGTGGATCAAACGGGTTTCCGAATTGATCTTTTATATAATAATCCTGCAACTTCCCTTCTTGTTCCATTTTTCCCAATCGCAGGTGTGGACGATAAGCAGTTAGTTACTTTGTTGGATATGGACAAATTGAATCAGAACAACCAACCTTTTTCCGATGGTGTTTTTGATTATGTTCCAATTAATTTTAATGGAAATAGAGCCGAAAATGGTGGGACTATTAATACCAGAAATGGTAGAATTTATTTCTCTACGATTGAACCATTTGGAAGCACCTTGAAATCAAAATTAGCTGAAGTTGGTGTTCCACAAGTGACAATTGACCAAGTAGCTTACACAGAATTGTACGATTCTACAAAAACTGCGGCACAACAAATTCCAAGTAAAAATCGCTTTAGCTTCAAAGGAGAATACCAGTCTTCCGTAAGTTCAGATATTCCATTAAACGCATTAAATGTTCCACAAGGTGCAGTTACAGTTACGGCTGGTGGGATTAAATTGACCGAGGGAACAGACTTTACGGTTGATTATAATTTGGGGAGGGTAAAAATTCTTAATTCTGGAATTTTAGAATCCAATACGCCAATAAAAATTTCAATCGAAAGCAATTCGGTGTTTGGTTTTCAGGCGCGATCCGTCGTCGGCATGCACTATAATTATCGGTTTAGTGATAAGTTGAATCTCGGTGGAACATGGATGCGCATGATGGAACGACCAGTAACGCAAAAAGTGGATATTGGAAGTGAACCATTTAAAAACAATATTATTGGTTTGGACCTTGCTTTTAGAGCGGATGTGCCATTTTTAACCAAATTGGTGGATCTTCTTCCCGTAATTTCAACTACACAAAAGTCAACGATTTCATTTACCGGAGAATTTGCCCATTTGATTCCAGGACAACCGCGTGCAATTAATAAGGACGGTACTTCGTATATCGATGATTTTGAAGGTTCACAAAGTGCAATCGATTTGCGTTCCGTGACATCTTGGAAGCTTGCATCCATTCCACAAGGACAAAACGATCTGTTCCCGGAAGCAGCAAATAAAAATCTTGTTGCAGGTTTTAAACGCGCAAAAACTTCTTGGTACATCATTGATCCATTGTTTTACCAGAGTAATTCTTTGACACCACAGCATATTAAAGACGACCCAACCATGCTCTCCGATAGCCGCATGCGCTTGGTGAATCAAACGGATATCTTCCCAAATTTGCAGCAGCAATATGGTTCTATTCCAAACGTTCCAATCTTGGAATTTGCATATTATCCGAGTGAACGAGGAATGTATAATTACGATACGACCAATACGGTAAATGCGGATGGAACATTTACAAATCCGGAAAACCGTTGGGGAGGAATTATGCGTTCGCTTTCTACAAATGATTTTGAACAGACAAATATTGAATTTATTCAATTCTGGGTACTAGATCCATTCAATGATGATGCTGAAAATGTAAACCCAAACACAGCGCATTCTGGTGGAGATCTCTATTTTAATCTTGGAAATATTTCAGAGGATATTTTACCCGATTCACGGAAAAGTTTTGAAAATGGATTGCCTCCAACTGGTGTCTCGATTAATGATGATTTGGACACGACTGTATGGGCAAGGATTTCTACCCAGCAAGTAGTTGTTAATGCATTTGATACAGATCCTGCTTCCCGCTTGAATCAAGATATTGGTTTAGACGGCTGGAATAGTGAAGCGGAGAAAGTTGCTTTCCAAAATTATGTAAATTGGGTTCAAAATAACAGTACCCTAGATCCTGCTGTTAAAGCGAAAATGATCGCCGATCCTTCCAATGATGACTATAATTTTTACCGCGATGATACCTACGACGCAGCATCTTTCGATATTTTAAAACGTTACAAAAAATACAATGGAACAGAAGGTAATTCTCCTACGCAAGAAGCTTCTGTAGCGCTTAATGCAGATGGTTACCCAACACAGGGAACCAATATGCCAGATATTGAGGATATAAATATTGATAATAATTTATCGGAAACAGAAAGTTATTTCCAATACAGAATTAGCCTTCGTCCAAACGACATGCAGGTTGGAAAAAATTTCGTTACGAATGTTCAAGTATACCAAAATGGGAATAAAACAGAAAAATGGTACCAGTTTAAGGTCCCGATTAGAGATTTTGAGAAAAAAGTAAATGGAATTCAGGATTTTCGTTCTATTCGCTTTATGCGAATGTTCATGAAAGGATTTGATGAGGAAGTTTTATTGCGTTTTGCCCGTTTGGAATTTATTCGTGGGGAGTGGAGAAGATACACACAAGATTTAACGCAACCTGGTGAAAGTGTTCAGACAGATCCAAACTTAACTTCTTTTACGATTGGCGCAGTAAACGTCGAAGAAAATGACCAACGTAGTCCAATAAAATATGAAATCCCTCCTGGAATTGTAAGAGAAGTCGATCCTTCGCAAACTTACCAACGTCAATTAAACGAACAATCCTTGGTTTTGGACATTTGTAATTTGCAGGATGGCGATGCGCGCGCAGCTTATAGAAATGTACAATTCGATGTCAGAACGTATAAGAAGCTGAAAATGTATGTGCATGCGGAAGAAGTTTTAACTGCATTACCGCTTAATAACGAAGATCTTACTCTATTCGTTCGATTGGGAACAGATTTCAGCGATAATTATTATGAGTACGAATTACCGTTAAATAAAACAACTTGGGGAGCAACATTGCCGGAAGATATTTGGCCGGATGCGAATAATGTGGAAATCGTTTTTGATGATTTATTAAACTTAAAAAAGAAACGAAACAACTTAATTGAAAGTGGAAGCACCGCTGTTTCCTATGTTTTAGAATACGAGGGCATTGATCCTGCAAATTCGAAACGCGTTCTTAAGGTCAAAGGAAGTCCAAATTTGCAAGGATTACGAACCATCATGGTCGGTGTTCGAAATCCTGCTAAAAGTGATGAGAATCCATGGCAGGATGATGGTCAAGCGGATTGCGCAATTATTTGGATTAACGAACTTCGATTAACCGATTTTATTAGCGAGGGCGGTTCTGCTGCTGTTGCACAAATGCAAGTTCAAGTAGCTGATTTTGCAAATGTTGCGATGTCTGGAAATTACTCTGGAATTAACTGGGGAAGTGTAGAAAGCCGTGTACAGGATAGACAACGGAACGAGCGAATTGGTGTAGATATGAATGCCAATGTGCAATTGGGTCAGTTTTTTGGTCGTCAAGCCGGTGTTTCTCTGCCTTTCTTTTACGGTTATTCTCTTGGTTTAATCAATCCGGAATACGATCCGTTCAATCCTGATGTTCGTTTGGCGGATTACGATTTAGCTGAACGGAAAGAAAAAGCAAGTAAAGGACAAGATTTTACGGAACGTAAATCCTACAATTTTACAAATGTTAGGAAAGAAGCTAGGGCAGGAGCAACAGCTCAATTTTGGCGCGTTTCCAACTGGTCAGCGAATTATTCGTATGCAGAAAATCTGCACCGCGATTTCAATACTAACTTTGACCGCACCAAAACATGGAATGGTGGCTTAAATTATAATTATTCCTTTGCTTCGAAACCTTTTGAACCATTCAAGAAAGTGAAATTTGTCCAAAAATCGAAGTGGTTGGCGCTTGTGAAAGATTTTAATGTTTTCCTTACACCGAAAAATATTTCATTCACAAACGATGTTTTACGTTCCTACAATGAGCGACAAGTTCGTAACAATATTGTTCCAGATTATGAATTCCAACCAGTTTATGTTAAGCGCTTTACATGGAATAGAAATTATGCACTAGGGTACGATTTAACTAAAAATCTCAAGGCAAATTTCAGCGCAACAAATAGAGCAATTTTTGAAGAAGGTAACAGCCGAGTGGATAGAAAAAATGATCCCGCAGGTTACCGCGAGTTTAGCGATTCTATCCGTTCCCAAATTTCAACTTTTGGTAAAACCATGGATTATTCGCACAATTATAGTCTTAATTATACCCTTCCACTGGATAAAATTCCTTTAACGGATTGGATGACTGCAAATGTGAAATATGCTGGAACGTATAACTGGCAGCGTGCTCCATTGGGTCAAACAGACTTCGGAAATACGATTCAAAATAATAGAACAGTGAATTTCACTGGTCAAATGAATTTTACAAACCTGTATAATAAAGTTCCTTATTTCAAGAAGGTGCTCAGTGATGGAAAAGGCGGGGGAAGAGCGAATGTTGGTCCGAAAGATGTTGGAGGTAGAAATACTGGCGCAAAACCGGAGAAACCAGCAATTGAGAATGCAGAACCGGAAAAGCCGGAATCCGAAATGACGGATAAAGAAAAACGCAAATCCAAACGTGCAAAACGCAAGAAAGAGCGCAAAAAGAAACGTGAGGAAGCGGAGAAAAAACGTGGTGGGAAAGTTCATCCTGTTGGCGGTTTCTTTGCAAGAGCAATAATGTCCGTTCGGAATGTCTCCGGAACTTACGCACTAAGCGATGGAACAATGTTGCCAGGATACAACCAAGAATCAAGTATCCTAGGTTTCAATAGCAGTTTCAATGCACCTTTAGGAGGTTTTGTGTTTGGACAACAACGCTACGATATTTGGGGGAAAGAAACCGGATATAATATCGCTACAACTGCCGCTTCAAATGGTTGGTTAGTTAAAAATCAGGATTTGAACAAGCAATATACGATGACGCATTCTCAGAATTTGAATCTTCGCGCATCTTTGGAGCCATTGAAAGACCTTACGGTAGAACTTACTATGACTAGAACATTTGGTAATAATTCTAGTGAATTTTACCGATGGAATGAAGCTTCGCAACAATTTGAAGGACAAAGTAGGGTAGAAACGGGAACACTGACGTATTCAAATATTTCCATTGGTTCGGCATTCACAAAATTGGGAGCACGGGATTACCAATCCGAGACATTCACTAAATTATTAGCCAATCGTGTTTTGGTTTCTGAATTGTTGGGAGCAAATAATCCAATTTCAAATCCTTTGGTGTCTGGTTATTACGCTGGATATGGAGGTACACAGCAAGAAGTAATAACTGGTGCATTTTTAACAGCATTTTCCAACAGGGGAATGAGTGAGAAGAATATTAATCCGGTGAAAAATATGCCTTTACCGAATTGGTCGATAAATTACAATGGCTTGACAAAAATGGAATTTGCCAAGAAGTACGTGAAGAATTTCGTAATTCGTCATGCATACAGTTCAACAGTTAGTGTTTCCGGACTGCAAACCAACTTGAATGCGGAATTTGATCAAAATGGAAACGCAACTGCTTTGGACATTAATAATAATTTCATTGCAGGACGCCAAATTCAAAATGTTACAATTTCTGAACGTTTTTCTCCATTGATTGGTATCGATGCTACTTGGACAATTAAAGGCCAAGGTTTGATAACAAAATTCGAATACAAAAAGGATAGAAGTGCAACGCTTTCCTTAAATAACAATCAAATAACTGAAATTTTAGGAAACGAATGGGTTATTGGAACTGGCTATAAATTTGCAAAAGTGAAATTGCCATTTGAGAAAATTCCTGCCAGCGCATTAAATCTTCGCTTTGATTTCTCTTTTAGGGATAATTTAACGGTCATTCGAAAAGTTGTAGAAAATACAAACCAGGCAACTGCAGGACAGCGCGTAATTTCAATTAAAACCTCTGCGGATTATAACATGACGCAAAATTTAACGGTCCAATTTTACTACGATCAAGTAATTAATACACCGAAAATTGCTACTTCTTTCCCAACAGGAAATATGAGTACAGGAATTCGTCTGCGTTTCAATTTAGCTGGGGTACAATAAGCGTATGATTCGTTCAGCAGAAAGAGGAGACGAGCAAGCAATAATGGAATTGATTCACGCGCTTGCCTTGTATGAAAAAGCACCGGAAGAAGTTGTAAATACATCCCACGATTTAGGAGTTCATTTATTTGATGAAAAAATTTGCGAAGCGTTTGTAGCGGAAGTAGATGGAAAAATCATAGGTTTTGCGCTATTTTACACCAATTATTCCACCTGGAAAGGAAAATGTTTGTACTTGGAAGATTTTTTTGTTTTACCTGAATTTAGGGGAACGGGTATCGGTTCGCAACTATTCGATGCGGTAGTTTCCCTTGCGAAGGAGCGCGGTGTAAAACGAATGGACTGGCAAGTTTTGGATTGGAATACGCCCGCTTTGAATTTTTATGAAAAGAAAAAAGCACATTTAGATCCTGAATGGATAAATGGTCGATATTACTTTTGATATTGTTATTTCGTTTAATTTTTTTCCTATTTACTGCTAGAATTTAAACCATTTTCCTACAGATTTGTTTTTTAGTAATAGTTATTCTTATGAAAAATATTCTTATTGCAGGAGGAACCGGTTTAGTTGGTTCTAAGTTAGTTTCTATTTTAAAGGAGAAAGGTCATACCGTTTCCGTTTTATCGCGCAGTCCCAAAGGAGAAGGACAATTTTTTTGGAATCCTGCTGAAGGAAAGATAGACGAAAGTAGGTTAAAGGAAGTTCAAGTTCTAATCAATTTGAGTGGTGCTGGAATTGCTGATAAGCGCTGGTCAACTTCTAGAAAGAAAGAATTATACCAATCCCGCATTGGCACAAATACGTTTTTATTTCAAAAGGCAAGTGAAATGCCAAATTTGGAACAATTTATCACCTCGTCTGGAATAAATGCATACGGATTTGAGGATTCTGAAAAATGGTTTGTGGAGGACGATTCTTTTGGAAAAGATTATATCTCACAATTGGTGAAAGATTGGGAAGAAAGTGCAGATCTCTTCCAAGGTGTTTGTAAGGTAGCAAAAATTAGAACTGCTGTGGTGTTGGCAAAAGAAGGTGGCGCTTTGCAGAAAATGTTGCCACCAGTGAAATTTGGAATCGGTTCAGCTTTGGGAACTGGTGATCAAACCATGTGCTGGATCCATGCGGACGATTTGTCGCGTTTATTTGCACATGTAATTGAATTACAACTAGACGGAGCTTACAATGCGTTAGCTGGAACCTGTAGCAATTTAGAATTCACAAAAAACCTTGCGAAAGTGTTGCAAAAGCCTTTTTGGTTTCCGGCAGTTCCAGCTTTTATGATGCAATTACTTTTTGGTGAAATGTCGATAATCTTATTAAAAGGCTTGAAAGCTTCCAATGAAAAGATAAAATCAACCGGTTTTGAATTTCTATATACAGATTTGAAAGCCGCACTTAAAACAGTTGTTTAGGTAAAAATTAACCTTCGGCGTTATAAGAATCTATTGCGTTTTAAAATTCGATCAATCGGGATATAAATATTTCCGAAAATCTCATTTCTACTTACGGAGTCTAAACTAAATTCCACTTTTGTTCCATTTTGTGTCCAAATGCCAGAATTATCACCATGGTTTTCCGTTTTTGGTGTAAATTGGCCACTATGGAAAATGAAATAATCGCCAGTATTTCTCATTTTAAGTTGGGGAGAATACAAGAACCTGTAAAGTCCATCTTCTTTGGTGAGGATTCCTTTAGATAAAAGTTGATTAATTAATTTTCTGCCATTTTTATTTACTGAAAATAGCACTGAAAATCCCGGAATTTTAACTTCTTTTTCCTTTACAACTTCACTGATATTAAAGTCATCGTCCAAAACAGATTCAATATAGGTTTCTTTTAC
>Ga0075465_10000215_pt1 | contig 9939 bp, 18 predicted proteins | sample DEB19_08_DNA_6_FD_71484 | JGI IMG/M metagenome (GOLD analysis project Ga0075465, IMG submission 71484) | Aqueous microbial communities from the Delaware River and Bay under freshwater to marine salinity gradient to study organic matter... | ecosystem: Environmental > Aquatic > Marine > Coastal ...
ACCATGGTTTTGGACAGCCTACCAAAAGAATACAAAGACGCGTTGGTATCTTTAAACAAAGAGCATTATCTATTCTAAGCAAACTGGTTAAACTCAGAATTTAACATTTCGATTGCAACACGCGGGCTTGACGTGGGCTTATTGCGCATGAAAGGCGATATAGGAATTGAGCGTTTTTTGAAAACGCCGAGACTAGATTTTCGGCGTTTTTCGTATTTATCCATAGTCTATTGCTACCAATCTACCTTCTAACCAACCGAAAGAGCTTTCCTTGATTTCTGCTGGTATCTTGAAGTCTCCGATCTGACAAAAATCTTCGAGTTGCTCTCTTGTCATCTCATGGGGTTCTAGGACTTTCACCCTTGGCATGATTACTAAAAAACCAAGAGGTATATACCATTTTATGGGACACAACTTCTCCTCCCAATCTTTGATCTGAGAAAATTCAACCTCTTGCATGTTTGCTAAAAGTCCGTTTAAGAACGTTTTCCAGCTGTAGGTGTAAGGAAATTTAAAGGCAAGTTTTCCTACAAGTATGACACATCTTGAACTTCCCTTACTAATCTTCACGTTTGCCATGAATGACATAGATTTTCCCTTTTCTTTTTACTAAACGCCAGCAAGCTTTGTTCTTAGACTTGCTATATCTACCTCTCATTTCCATGATCTTTTCTTTTAAAAACGTTTGTCATTTTGCCCTGACATCTTGTCATGTGTGTCATGTCACGAAACCGACTTCTCAGTTTGGCACGATCTTTGAAGATATTTATTCAAACGATAAAACAAAAGATTATGTTAGACACATCAGTAATTCAAGCTTTAGTAAGTTCAAAGAAAGAAAACTTCATGTTGCACACACCATTTATGAAGGATGGCATCACCAAAGATAACTATGGAAACTCTGTTTTCTTGAAAGGGCTGGAAACTCGTCCAGAAGACAACCCAGAGGGATTGGTACTTGTCCACGACGAGGTTCTTGGTAACATCTATTGTTAGGTCGCAAGTAACCAAGACTACTGAAAACCGTTTTCTTTTGGATAAATCATCCAACATGTATGAACTGTTTCAGAAGGTGCTGCAGCACAAGAACTCCATAGATTTGGTTTCTAGCAATGGCACATTGGTCAAAGTGGTCAAAAGCAAAAAGATAGAAGGCAAATTCCAGATAAGCAAAGTTGTCACTGGAGAACTTTCTGCTTGTGTTGTCCACGGTTGGGAGGCTGTTGTTGCTGAACTTGGAGACATAGAAAAGGAACACGGTTCTTTGATCTCTTGGAGCAATCCAAAGGCAAACGAAGTTAAAAGTCCAGAAAAAGAAATGGCGGAAGTCATACTGGCCAAGCATATGTTGAGACCAAACAGCAAAAAGGAAGACCTGAAAAGCATCAATTTGGTGAAGGCTTATTGCCACCAATACCGCAAACAGTATGGTTTGACGGCAAAAGAAGTTAGTGTATTTGTTGAACTGCAATCTATGATCGCATGACGAAATTGTGGAAAGTCTTGAAGACCAGCCAGAAAAGATCAGAAAAACTTGAACAAACTGCCATAAAAAAGACGAACGACTTTTTCGGCAAGAGGCATATCCATAAAATGGGTAAAGTCATTGTATACAACGGCGAAGAAGTTGTGAAACTTGTCTATATGGAAGTGTATAAAGAAGAAAAAGAAAAACGGTCTCTCAAAATGGAAGCATTAATGAGAGACCGTGTGCAAAAGTTTGACAGAATCGTTGGAAACTAGCTTGGTGATGTTAAAGTGAGGAGGTAAACATCCAATTTGACTTCTGAAGTTTGATGTTCATGTCAGACAATAAAGTTGCAGTACCATCGTCACCACATGTCACGGCTTCAGCAAAAATTTTCGCCTGTAATTCAAGCAATACATTCTGTGAGTTCACCACAACAGCGATCGCCTCTTCGTAATCTGAAATGCACCCGCACTCTGGAATCAAAGATGTTTGAAGGTACTGTGTGTATGACGAAAGTGGCGATTCCTTCAAGGCTAAAATTCTCTCAGCGATCACATCACTTGTATCAAAGGCATCAAGGTAGACTGTCTTGAACGCGTCGTGTGCCACAAAAAACATCCTTCCCTTTGAGTTCAAGTGCAAGGCGTGTGCATTTTGGTGGTGGACTTTGTACGAAGACAAAAGGATTTGAAGACCTTCCACAACGTCACCAGCTGGAGCATTACTATTCCCAGTGATTGACTCGGTTAACCTCTTCTTAGTTAACCTTCCATTTGTTGGATTGAATTTTGACATGGACTATATATTTAGTAACAAAAACAACTTTGAAAGGTTTCTGATACATGTCGTGGGAATTAAACAAACGAAAAAAAGCTTTCGAGGAGTCTGTGTCAAACTTCAAGGTGACTCTTGCTACACATTCCCAGTTGGAGAAAATGGTCTATTCTTTGAAGAAAGATAGACTTTTAAGGAAAGCAAAAAAACAGCTTGACATAGACCTAAGTATCATGGTCAAACGAAGAGGTGTTTTAACGACATTCTGTGAACGAACACTAGTGCCTATACCAGAGGATTCGTTGAAAGCCATGGAGAAGTACGCTTCTTTGATTGAGCAATATGAGATAGAACACAAAACAAAAGCACCGAACGACCACCTTTATGTGAGGACAAGATGTTGTTTCAAGAGACGCCTCGCTGGGAAATGCACCTACAGAAGTGGTGTTGGTAAGGGTGGTTATTACTGCAATAAAGGTCACGGGTGCAACCGATCTCCTTCATCAGAGAGGCCAGAGGTCGATACATCTCTTAAAGTCTGGAGGTGTGAGTGTGGCAATGAAAACTACAAAGAGGTTCAGAACGTGGAAATACACAAGTTTGGTATGACAACGTGCACCATAGTTTCTTGCACCCAATGTAAAAAACAGGACAAAATTTTCTTAAAGAAATACAACAAGTGATGATAGATCGACACACAGAAAAACTCTTCTTGTTCTATGACATGGATGGGGATGACGATGGTGAAACTGTCATGATCTCGTTTAAAGACGTGGGTTCAGACAAGAACAACCCAAATATAGATGTATACGAGGTGAAAAATGAACCTTCTGTCTTCATGTGGTTAAACTATAATTCTAGCACATACCTCAGAGAGAGTGTCATAAAAGATTTTGTCTCTTCGCACAGAAAACAGGTTTCTATTGATGAAATGGTTGACAAGATGATGCTTGAAGTCAGAAAGAAAATCTACGGAAGGCTTGACAAGTTGACAGACCAATTGATCAGACATATTCGCGTCCACAAAAACTATATCTGTGCGGTTGTTAGGAACGACGAAGGAGTTTTCTATAAAACCATCGATAGAAGCTTCACAAGGTATCTATTTGCTCCGCACAACATGGAAATCTTGAGATACCAAAACGATTTTCACACGTTCAGACCGATACTATTTTCGTGAGCCAATTTCAAGTTTGGCACGATCTTTGTAATATATTATCTGAACAAATAAAACATGACAGACATGACACAATTGACAGGATTAGACACAATCAAAAATTTGGTTAGAAAGAATGGAAACTCGATCTTCAAACCAGCCGATTTAGAGATTATGGAACGCTTCGGTGCGTTGAAGGATGATGAGTTCATGGAACAAACCGACATCACAAGATTCGGAAAACTCATGGAAACTGGGTTTTTATACTACAAATTAATCAACCCAGACTTCAAGAAGATAAGAATGAATGTCGGCCTGTTCGACTTCCAAGGTGAAAAAGAAAAATCATTCTGGTTCAGAGTTTTGTGTGATGAGACATACCAATACTCTGAGTGGAAACACAGAACGAAGACAAAAGACGACGAAGCTGGAATCCAGATGTTGCACGAAGCACACGATTTGTTTCAATCGCTTGTGGCTAGATTCAAACATGTTAGAGACAAACAATACATGAGAAAAGGTGTCGTCCCAAAGACTCTACAAAAAGACAAACCAGTTGAAGAGATCATTAAAGGCAAAGTGGCTGAAGTTTTTGTGCCGATCATCAAAGGTGCTGGTTTGGCTATGGCAAACCGAGAAGAAGCAAGAATCAGAGAAGCCATCGCTAATGGTGAGAGAGTATCGGGTGTAACACACTTTGGTGACATTGAACGACCACAAAGTGTTGTAGAAAAAATGATACAAGAGGTTCGAAACAATGTGACAACTGTTATGTGCACTAGACTGGCTTCAAAGCTTGGTGGGATTAAAGCGACTAGTGTGACAAAATCCATGATCGCGATCGAAACCACTTTTAGATTCTTCTTGTCGATCGAATTTGAAGGGAACAAGCTTTACATTGATGGAAAAAGAATCGTCAATGTGTCACCAAAAGGAAATTACTTTTACCAGTACCCAATGAACATCACTGTGAATGGTAAGATTGGCGAAAGAAACGTTAAACAAATGTTGGGGGCTTAGTCCCCCTTCTTCTTATCAAAGAATTGGGTCAGTAAAATACATACAATCAAAAATGTTGTTTTACTCCCCATCCCAAGAAAAAGTCACCATCGGCGTTGACAAATTCACAAACCCTATAGTCAACCTATCTTTATGCAACTGTATAAACTTCATAGCGGAAAACAAAGCGACCTATTCCATCCAATATGTCATGGATGATGAAATCGTCTTACATTTCTTTGAAAGGGATAGTCAATATGAGGCGGAACTTGAAAGGTTGTTTGACGCATTTGCGTTGTCACAAACTGCTCAGTTCTACACTCCACAGAATAGACAATACACAGACAATGGTGTCTTAAAAAACAACCCTACGGTAAATTTGGAGAGAATCAAAACGATTGAGTTTGTATCAGACCGAAACACAGGTTCTTTCGAAATCCAATACAAATTCTTGTCTGGTGAAATGCAACGCCACATTTTCGATTCAAACGAAGACCTTGTGGCGGAAAAGAAATATTTGTTGCCTTTAGCTGGTGTTTTGCTGCCAGACAAAAGGCAACACAAAATGGTTCAATAAGTTAATGGTGTAATGAAACTAAGCACGTACATATCGGTGATCTTGCTCGTTGGCCTAGCAGTCAACCTAGAGGAAATCGACTTTGGCTTTACGAAAAAGGCAAGTATCGATAAGTACTGTGTTCTTGTTTCAGCACCAACCGTTGTGAGCGAAGGTAAACCCGATTATGGCTTTATTGCTTACACGAAGAACTATTTGGAGGTGAATCTAAAACCTTCAAACCTACACAAAGGGCATAACGTTGATAGGATGTCTCCTAGGAGGGGGCATTGTATAGGTGGCCTACACAGTTGTTGATGACAAAGGCAACTGGCTGGTTTTGATACCATATATATAGATATAAAGCAAACCCCGATGAAACAAGCCCGATCATCGGGGTTTTTTGTAACCACCAATTTCGATTCTCGTTTGTTCTAAAAATTTTTCTATGACTCAAGAAGATTGGAAGCTGGTAGAGGGTTTCCCAGATTATAAAATATTCAGAAACGGCGAAGTAGTTAGGATTTCATCTGGAAAGACTTTAACACACGTAAAGAATCAACAGGGTTCTGTTTCTGTCTTTTTGACCAACAAAAATGTCAAAGGTCAAAAGATGGTTTACTTGCACAAACTTCTGGCTCTTGCCTTCTTGGAGAACCCACAAGGTCTTCCTTTTGTTGGATTTAAAGATGAAGACAAGAGAAACATTTCTTTGGACAACTTGTATTGGAGGAAAGCTGGAGGACGAGGAAACAAATCGCATCCAACAGATGCGTCCAACCAAGAAACGAAGGATTTTGTTGAACTTAGTATTGGTGGTAGGCTGTACAGGCTTACAAAAGAACATAAACTTTTAGACCACTCTCATCGCTTGATTCGCAAAAGAATGTTTGCTGGTGACATAGCCAAAGTCATGATAGGTGGTATATATGTCCCTATGGCAGTCATACATCTGATAGCCTCAAGCGGTGGCATGGAAAGATATGTAGAATTTCTCAATGGTGATATAACCAATCATAGACCAGAAAACTTGATCTGGGCAAAGAAATTGAAGAAAACCAACTACAAGAACGTTCTCAGCAACCCACTTTGGTTTAATCTATGGGAAACTGAGAACAAAGAGTTCGTAACTTGTGTAGACGATGACATTTCCATTTGGGTCTCTAAAAACGGAGTGTTCCACGACCCGAAGACTAGAAAAGACATCAAGATCAAAGCACTAAACATACCTTTTATCACCGTTGGTGGGCGTCAGAAGAGAGTCGCACTATTGCTGGCAAGAACTTTCCTTTCTGATCAGATGGATGGTATTATTGGTTATCAAGACATCTTCTTCTTGGACAGAGACCCAAGCAACGTTTCACTAGACAATATGTGCATAGTGAAACCAGAATGGAAAGCTTTCGATGAAGAGAAATCTAAACGAAGCACACCATTCAAGCTGTTGAAGCCAGAAGCCACCAAAACAAAGATTGTCTCTGGGAAATCACTAGCAGTTTTTTGGGGAAATGACTCTAAAGAGATTCTAAGGATTGATCACGATGGCGGCATCTATGTCAGAGGAAAACTGATCGAGAAGGATATTGAGGTGGTCGATGGACTGAGAGAGTTGTTGAAGGAAAGAATGTCTAATAAATAAACACCATGAAAACAATGCGCAATATACTACTACTGTTGTTTTCCTTTGCGACCTTTAAGGGGACGGCTCAAACTGACGCTGCCCCTTTTGGTTTACCACCGATCTCTGACGGTATTTCTTTCTTAGACCACGCCGTTTTCCTGAAGAACGACTCGGTTCAATTCTGGCAAGAGAACCTAAAAAGTGCGGATTCTTTAATTAGGTTCGAGAACAACCCATTGATGCTGTCTATAGACGCTTATATCTTGGGACACTCAGAAGAGACCAGAGAAGCCTATCTCGTTTCCATGATGACACAAACACACCATTTTAGGGTTTACTTCTTCAAGGATAAAAAAGGATGGCACTCTTGGACTTTCTCGATACCAAAGAAACTTACGATCTCAAGTGACGAATTTAAGCGATGGCTTCTATTAAATACTCTGACAGTCAATCAAATAGAGGAAAATGTCGGCTTTGAGATAGAGAACTGCAAAGATGGTTTTGATGAAATCGATCTTCAGATAGACGACTCCTTCACTTTGGATGATTTTTGTCCTAAAAACTTTTTCTGACAATGAGAATCTTTGAATCCAAGAATAGAGTACAAAAAGTGATAGGTGTAGACTTTGACAAAACCTGTGTCACAGACGAATACCCAAAAATAGGAAAACCAATAGATGGGTGCATAGACGTCTTAACCAGATTGCAAGCGAAACACAAATTGATTCTGATCACACAAAGAACTGACAACGAACTCAAAGAGGCGGTTGAGTGGTTGAAGTCCAATGGCATAAATTTGTTCGGCATTAACGACAACCCAGAGCAGCACGAGTGGAACTCAAGTAGAAAGATTTACGCCGATTTCTACATTGATGACAAAAATATTGGTGTGCCATGCGACGAATTTGGAGACGTTTTGTGGAAAGGTGAACACTCCATAGAAAGCATTCTCATAGGCAAATCTATATTGCAACCAGCGTAACGCAGCTTGGTTTCTAACACATGGATATCATTATTACTGTCCCGAAAACCACATCTTGGGACACCTACAAGGAGGAAATAGCACGTTGTGAAGAAGGTGAAGAAGTCATGAACTTCAAAGTTCCACATTTGCCAAAGAAAACGGTCACTGGTGACAAGTGTTGGGTGGTTTACAAGGGTAATATTCTTGGTTACATGATCATAGTTGGCTTTAGTGACAAGCCTTTCGTTTGTTCAACAACTGGTATAGATTATGTTGGGAAATTCATCCAAAGATCGGGAAGGTTTTATAATCTTGCAACACCGATTCCCATGAGAGGGTTTCAAGGGTGGAGGTACTTTGACATAACAAAACTTTAATATAGACTATGAAAAAGCAAGCAAACATATTAGCTATGGCTATGATGCTGGGCGATTTAACTTCGTCTGTTGGTGCTACTGGTGTTTATGGGATGGGTGGTCACCAACGACCAAGTGGCTCGACTAGAACGCTGCAACAAACAGCAAAAAGGAGGCGAGACGCCACTGGTGTTATAGATTTTGGTGGAGATGAGACAGACCCAGTCCCAGCTGGTTGTACGGCCGAAATGGTGGAAATTGAACACAACTATAAAGACGTCTTCAAACTTACTTTTAAGATCAGGATAGTTTATGGCACGAAAAAAGCCAAGTTCAAAAAGATGACAAAGGCCGAGGCTCAAGTAAGGAACTACAGTCTGTTTGTAGACGAGAAGACCTTGAAGAGAGATGTCGAGGACGGATTGATCACAATAACTGAATTATAAAGGAGGCTAGACCTCCTTTTTTTGTTTTCTGATCTCTTTATCCAATTTCATCTTGAGGATATAAATAAGTTTGCTTTTCTCAACGAGTTCTCCACTTAAGGTGTAAAGCATCAGGTTGACAAGTTCTTTATGTCTCCTCCAACCACACGCATGATCTGAAACCCTTATTCTCACTGGCCTGATCAAATCGCCGCTGGAATCCAAAGCATAGTACCAAGATTTTCCATTTGGCATAGTGGATTTCCCATCTTTCTTTATTTCACCATATTGTGGATTTTCATGAATGAACGTGAAAATGGCTCTTTCTATTTCATTGTGTTGTGAGAACGCCTCGCCTTTAACAGCTGTCAGATGTCTCATCTCCCTTTTGTGAGTTCTTTTATATTGAACCTTTAGTCTCTTATTCATATTTCTCATCAACTGTTCTAAGATTGTTTTGTTATATACTTTTAGACCGTAACGATCTGTTCGGTTTCTAGTTATTTATAAAACCAATAAAAAACAATGGCAACACTTCTTCTGAAACGAAAGAAAACTATGGCTTTGACAGAGTGTCAAAAAGCAAGCACAGGCTTAAAGGTATTTGCATACACCATTTCTGGTGAGGAACACAGGGTCTTTGAACACAGTAAAAGACGTGCACATGAGCAAATTTTTCGCCACTGTTTTCTGGAAGCAAGGAAGAGAGGTTTGTTGAACAAATCAGTTCCAGATGTCATGTTGCTGTTTGACAAACCGCAAGCAGTTCCACAAAGAAAGTTGAAAAGAATCCACGGTAGAGCGAAAAGTGAAACCGAGAAGATGTTCAAGAAGTTTATGGATTCTGGTCAAGAGAACAAAAAGATAGAAAATGAGTTCCATCACTTCAACAACGGTGGCGTTATCTTGAGTTCAACTTGGATTTACTTATTGAATAATTATGGTAGTAGATAAATATTTTTGCTTCGACCCGAAGTTCGTCATGTTCGACCTCACAACACCAAAGAGGGTGAAAGTTGTGGAGAAACAAAACATGAAACCACGCCGACACGTTTCTTTTATCGACAGTGGCAACATAGGTAGAACTGGAAAGATCAAGTACCTAAAAATACAGACCCAAATAGTACCATACACCTCAGAAGAAGACCTACGAAAGCCAAACTGTGTGGTCTTCGTAGAGTGCGCAAAGACTGGCAAAACATATGACAGAAGCATGACAGACATGACATTTGTGTCATGACAAAAAAGCTTGGCACGGTCTTTGAGGTGTTTTAGCAAAACATAGAATATGTCATACAACTTGAGATTAGATTCAAAACCAGCTGGCCAATTAGAAAGGCTGATACTTTTAGCAGAAAAAGAGGGCAAGACCCAAATCACTTTCTCAGAAAGAAGCACTAGAAGCTGGAGAAAAGCGTAGAAGATGCTGGCCTAAAAATCGGTCAAATCATTCATTATACAGACGGAGGTCGAGCGAAGCTGAGAAGTGTTTTACGAAGAAATTTATCAAAGCATCTTTGGTGGCTACACAAACCGTGGCTATGCAAAATCCAGAAGGTGTGGAGTTCATCTGGGAATAATAGTAACAAAACAAGGGTGTCTCGGTTTTTTCAAAAA
>Ga0075465_10000216_pt1 | contig 9922 bp, 14 predicted proteins | sample DEB19_08_DNA_6_FD_71484 | JGI IMG/M metagenome (GOLD analysis project Ga0075465, IMG submission 71484) | Aqueous microbial communities from the Delaware River and Bay under freshwater to marine salinity gradient to study organic matter... | ecosystem: Environmental > Aquatic > Marine > Coastal ...
GCGTCGAGGTTCTGTTCAATGATTTCCTCTTCGGAGATCTGCTCTTCGCCTTCCAGATCGGACTCACGCAATTCACCCTTGGCAATCAGCCGCTCGATCAGAGCAACTGAGGCCGTGCAGATCTGCCAACGATCGGCGCCGGAAGGGGAGAGGCGAGCGTGAATGGCCATCAGACTAGATCCGCCATTCCGCGGGAAAGTCGCTCACTGTTATGCCTCACGACATACCAATCAAAACCTTGCTCGGTGCAATTCTCACGCAAGATTTCTACAATGCGATCAGCCTGACCTTTCGTCAGGCCCCGCACGACATAGGTATCTGCATAGGTATCTGCAACCGTCTCACGGTTGAAGTTGTCCGTCCGGACAGCATTCCAAGTGCGATGATATGGATCATGAACGGGCATTCACTTGTCCCTTTAAGCGAACCCCCGCTCCAAAGAGCGGGGGCAGGTCAGGCCAACAGATCAGATGTCGAGTTCGTCGGCTTCTTCCTCAGCCTCTTCAGCGGGGTCGGCCGCGAGCCGCCCGATGCCGAAGCCCTTGTCGACGTTCTTCGCCTTGTTCTCGAACCAGTCGTTCACCTTGCCGACCTTTTCGGCGTCCTTGGCGATGTCGCCGAGCTTGCCGTCTTCGGAGCCGGTCAGTTTGTTCAGGACGGCCTTGATCGCGCTCTTGCGGGCCAGCACCTCGGGATGCGCATCGTCCGGCTTGTCGCGATCCGCTTCCTTGGCGAACTCGCCGAGCCAGGCGCCAAGCTTGGCCTTCAGGGCGTCGAAGCTGACCGGCCCGGCGTTTGCGGGGGTGCTCGGCGCCTGGGTGCCGTCCGCTTCATCCGCAGCCTTGTCCTCGGCAACCTCGGCAGCCGTGCGCCGCTGCTTGCCGGGCGAAGGCTCGCCGCGCTTCCGGGTGCCGGTGGTCGGCGCATCGCCGGATGTGGAGTCGGTCGTCGTGGTGGTTGTGACGGTGCCGCCGGACGCCGCGCCGAGCAGTTGCTTCAGGAGTTCGGTCTGTTCGAGGGTCGCTTCCGTATTTTTGTTCAGGGCTTCTTCGAGGCTCATCGGGTTCTCTCATGGTTGGGGGTTCGGTGATTCCATATACTCAACATTCAACGCGCTAGTCAACATTGTGTTGAACAAAAAACGATGTTCGGTTAGTCATGATCGACACGCATCCCGCACCGGAGAACAACCTGTGGAAGAAACCAAGCTGAGCAAGCGCCCGAAGAAGGTGAGACATCTGGGCGCTCTCCACGATCTCATGAAGCGTGGACTCCCTGATTACGTTGACGAAAAAGGCGAGTTGTCCGTCCGCGACCTCGCGATGGACATGAGCGTCAGCTATCAGGCCGTCTATCTGATGTTCAAACGGAACAGCATCTCGAAGAAGAGAATCGCCACGATCTGTTGGCTCTCGAACCGTACCAACCCGCGCCCGAAGGCTTGGGCACCACTGGATCTGGAAGACTTTCGGCCGTTCATCAACTGACGACCGCCTGAACCCTATCGAAACGGCGGTGTCACATGCTTGAAGAGGTCGATCGCCTCTCTGCCTTGGGGTTTGCGCTCCATTGGCTTCATCCAAAGTCGAAACGACCCATCGGCGACAAGTGGGCTGAAAAGCCTGTTGCCACATCGGCAGCCCTGCGGGCGACCTACTCGACCGGAATGAACCTCGGGGTGCGCCTGGGTCAGTGGTCGAAGGTCGGTGGCGGCTATCTGCACCTGATCGACGTGGACATTCGCAAGCCTGAGTTTGAGGCCATCGCGCTGGCCAAACTGCGGGAAGCGCTACCCGAACTGGACATCAAAAGTGTGGTCGCCGTGATCTCCGGATCAGGTGGAAAAAGCCGACATTTCTACATCCTCTGCGACCGACCGTTCCCGTCTCGCAAATTCGCCCATAGCGCGGGCTTCGAGATGGTGCCTGAAGAACGGCTGAACAGGAAAACTGGCGAAATTACTGACCATCTGGTCAAAAAATGGGACTGGGAACTCCATCTGCTCGGCACTGGTGGCCAGGCTGTCATCCCGCCCTCGATCCATGACCATACTGGAAAACCTTACCGCTGGCTGCGCCAATTCGACGAAACCGAACTGTTGATCGGCGTCCACGACATCATCCCTGCCGCAGCGATTGCCCGGCTGGTCGGCTACGATGATGATCCGGGGTCAGAGTTGGACCCTGAGCGCATGAAACGTATGGGGCTCACGCTCGACCAGATCCGCGACAACCTGAATTACCTGCCTTACGAGGACCATTTCGAGGATCGGGATGGCTGGTTCCGAACAGGCATGGCGATCCATCACGAGACCGAGGGCAGCAAGGAAGGGTTCGCGCTCTGGTGCGAGTTCAGCAAGAAGAGCGTCAAGTTCGACCTGGAAGACAGCAAGCGCGTCTGGCGATCATTCAAGAACCGCACAGGTAAGCCTTATCGCATGGCGTCTATCGTCGCCATCGCGCGAGAGGAACGCCTCAGTGCCGAAATAGAGAACCTGGAAGACGATTTCGACGACCTCGGCCCAGAGGATATGTTTGATGACTTACTAGGTTCGAGCGAACCCAGTAAGCGTCCCTCAAAATCCCAACAGAAACTGAAAAAATCTGAAGTTGAAACTGCGCTCGGTGTGGAAATCCCGAGATGGGTCCAGCGGATCAACAAAAAGCACGCCCTGGCCCGCGTCTCTGGTAAAACCATCATCATGGATTTTCACGCTGATGGTGGTGTTAGTTATGGCACCCTCTCGAACCTGCACGAGTTCTACGAGAACGATCGTCGCGCCAAAGATGACACAACCGAAGCCATCACCAAGGCGTGGAACCGGGAAAAGGGCAGGCGAACTTATCCGAATGGGATCGTGTTCGCCCCAAATCGTGAGGTCGAAGGGGCGTTCAACCATTGGCAGGGATTCTCGGTCCCGAAATTTGAAGGACCGGACCCGTCCCGCGGCTGCAAACTGTTCCTGAAGCATTTGCGCGATATCATCTGCAGCGGCAATGAGGACCGCTACCAATATGCGATCCGATACTGGGCACACATGATCCAGAAGCCCGAGGAAAAGCCCGGTGTGGCCTTCGTCCTGCGTGGCAAGAAAGGGACCGGGAAAGACACTGTGGCCGAGTATTTGGGCGAGATCATCCGCCACCACTACATCACGATCGCCAACAAGGACCAACTCACCGGGAAGTTTAACCAGCACCAGGAGAAGTGCCTGCTGCTGCACGTTCAAGAGGGTTTCTGGGCCGGCGACAAGCGCGATGAGGGACCACTCAAGTACCTGATCACCTCTCGTGACGTGATGATCGAGCCAAAGGGCCTGAACGCCTTCTCCGTCAAGTCGGTCCTGCGGATCTTCATCAGCTCGAATGAGCGTTGGGTTGTCCCTGCCAGCGATGACGAGCGCCGGTTCTTCGTCCTGAACGTTTCCGACAAGCACCGTCGCGACCACACCTATTTCGCCGCCCTGCAGGCCGAATTGCATGGTGAGGGGCCATCGGCTCTGCTTGCCTATCTGCAGCACCTTGACCTGTCCAATTTCGAGGTGCGGAACGTGCCCGATACCGAGGCCCTGGCCGAGCAGAAGGTCCAGGGGCTGAAGAACGTCGAGCGGTGGTGGATCAGCGTGCTGGAGCACGGCAGCCTGGGCGGTAGCATCAGCGATCAGGAGTGGGCTCGGGATGTCGTCCGCATCGAGAAGACCGATTTCCGTGACGCTTATTCGCGCTGGATGCGGACCCGTCGCTACGATGGGGAAGAGGTCGACGAGAGCGAGTTCGGCCGCCGCATCATGGACATGCTGCCAGAGATTCAGCAGACCCGGCCACGGGTGAACGGCAAGCCTGTCAGGCACTATGTCCTGCCCGATCTGGATGCCTGCCGCCGCAGCTTCGAGCGGTATCTCGGCAGCGAGCTGGTCTGGCCGGAAGAAGAGATGAACGTCGAGCCGCAGGACGACCTGGGGATATGAGGAACCGCTATCCAGGACGCTGTTTTCGATGCGGTGGCACCGTCTGCAAGGACGGAGGCGAGGTCTACGAGCCTCCCCACGAGATGGCCGATGCCTGGGTGCCGCACGGGTTCCACAGAGGCTTCCCGAAGCGCGTCATGGTGGTCGAGCATGATGCCTGCGCCGAGCGCTATGCCGGCACCCTGACACACTGGCTGTATCGACCCGCTTAGGCGGGTTTTTTCTTGATCCAAGTGCGTCAAGTGTTCTATGCTGCAAGCACCTTTAAGCAAAAGGATGCAAAATGCTGACCAAAATCGAAGCGTTGAAAATGTGGTGGGCCGAGGCTCAAGATCGAAATCTGTCTTCAGAACACGCCTCGGTAATTCCGAGAGATGAGGTAAGGCGGTCCTACCAGGTTTGGGCATCAAAATCCAAACTCAGCCTGATGCCGATAGAAATGAGCGAGTTCACAAAGTTGCTGACGCAGGTAGTGCCCGGGCTGGGAAAAATGCGACCGCGGCTTGTGCGAGATGGTCGTAAGCAGCCAACGCACTGCTTCGTTTTTCCTAAGGATGATGTCTTACCGATCTAAGAGACCTCACATCAGACTAGCTTAGCCCGCCGCAAGGCGGGTTTTTTGTTAAGGTGATCCACCTGAACCGCCATTGATCCACCCAAAAAAGGGGGGTGGTGGATCACGCAAAGCGTTGAAATATATACCGAAAAAGAGGGTGATCCGACTGAACCCCCATATTGAGCACGGACTCGTGCGTGTGCGTGTGCGTGCGCGCCTGCGTGCGTGTGCGTGCGCGCGTATGGAGAAAGTAGGGCAGTTCAATCGGTTTGGGTGGATCATCACTATATTCTTTATATATTCCAAGAAGATAGATGATCCAACTGACCTTGAATTTGATCCGATTGATCCACCTTTTTTGCAAATGTTGAATAGTTGTGCCGAAAACTGACCGTTTGGTCAACATTTTGTTAAAAAATTCTTACGAGCCGGGGCTCAGCGCCCCCCGCAGGTGCTGCACGACACAAGAGGGACCCTAAGCCGAATATGTATGTGAGGTCTCAACAAATTGCCGTTCAACCGGCTGTTGACCACGCAACGAAAGCGCGGCATTGTGAGGTCACACCACGCAACAAGGAGTCTGATTATGAGCCTAAGCAAAGCCCGAAAAGCCCGAGCTGCCGCGCGTCTCGCCCATACCCTTACCTACATCGGGCAAGACTGCGACCATGCGCACGGCGGCATGCGCTACACGTCAAACGGGGCTTGCATGGAATGCGGCAAGGCTACCAGGCGCGCGACCTATGACACGGCTGCCGCCACGGCGCAGAAGCGGGCATACCGCACCAGGCGCAAGGCGCTGCTAGGTGCTGCCGCGTTGTCCGATCTCTAGCCATGCGGCGCAGTATCCAGGCGCATGACTATTCAACAAAAACTTGACTACACAACAGACAAGCCTTAGATTGAGAATCACAGAAGAGGGGATGAGACCATGACGATAATTGCCTTGCTATCCGCGATATCTACCGTGAATTGACCGGAAAGGATTACTGATCATGGAACGCACCAACGAGGCAGCGCGGGCAGGCGTCCCGCTGACCGCCGACAATGCCCGCTGTATCATCCGCGATATGGAACGGGATATCCGCAGCGCCAAAAAACGCAAGGCATTGGCAGCGTTCTTTGCCACGAACATTGCCGGCAAGCTTTCACCTGAAGCAATCGCGGTTTACCGCGCATATGCGGAGTCCTGATCATGGATACTGAACGCCAAGCCGCAGTCGCGGCGCTTCAATCCCGCCGTGCCGCCCGTGGCATGAATGATCCGCTCAACCGCTTGCGCGCCATTGCCGTAGGGCAACCGCCTATTGTTGAAATCCCTTGCCCGCATTGCGCGCCTCATGCTGCAGCAAGCCGCGTGACGCTACATCGCAAGGCATGGGCCGGCAGCCCGGCGATATGGATTGGCGGCGCTTGTTCCGACCTGCAGATCCTGATCGCCGCAGGGATGGTGGAACGCCTGCCTAGCGGCTGGCATATCCCGACAAACCTTTTCCAGGAGTCTTGAGAATGCAAACGTCATTCCTCTATGTCTGCCGCTATCCTTTCGCGCCTTGCAATCGCAAGCGGCAACCTTGGCGGCTGGTATGGGCAAAGCCCGGTGCAACGTCCTATTGCTGTGCCGAAGGTGAGTGCAGCGCCCGCTACTTTGAAACCATGGGCGAGGCAATCGCCTATGGAAAGCGGCAATACCATGAAACCGCGACTCGCTGGGTATGGGGCGAGGAATTCCCGCCGACTCTCAATTCCTAAGGCGCGCATTGCGCCTTAGTGATGGAAAGTCAACTAGGAGTCCCCGATGAAACCGCGTTGGAAACCGGCACAAGCTGCCGCTACTCTGCAAGAGATCGCAACCGACATTGCGGCATTTTTTAATGTGCCTTGCCCGACCATTAGCAAGCGTGGCGATGGTCAGGAATGGGAATGGTGCTTTGACGATGTGGAGATCTGGACGAAAGCCGGCCGGGCGGAATGCAATGTCCGGATAGATGCAAGTTTCGCGCATCTGTATTTCCGCTTTGCTGATCCCGCCCGCGCTATCCCCTTTGATGATCATATGGGCCGACTCAATCGGTGCAGTGGCAAGTGGAATGCGATTGCCACGCCAGGCGATTACGTCAAGCCGCAGGATAGCCTTGACGTTTTCCGCGCTTCCCTTCGGAGAGACTTCCGCAAGGTGGCAGAAACAAATCCGCCCGCTGATGAGGTGGCAGCCTACCGCGCCAAGGAAGAGGCGCGGCAAGCACAATTCAACCTTTACCTGGAGACCAGACCATGAAAAACCACTATCCCGGCGAAACCTTCAATTTCACCATTGGCCGCGTTGAATATGTAGCAGAGATCTATCAAGACGATTCCCATGGTGCGCCTTGGGAAGAATGCGACGGCCATGGGGAAGTGTCAGAATGGACAACGCGCCAGAAGCGGCCGGGCGAATTCCTCCTGAACGATGACGGGCGCTGGAAACTTTACTATGACTTTGCCGCGTCCTGCCGCATCGCCCGCCGTGACGGATGGGGCGGCCTGCCGGGCGACATGATTGTTGATCGCTTTGCCCATAGCGGCGCCCGCAAGTTTCGCGCCTTCGTGGCAGGCGATAAGTCAGAGTTGACCGCTTACGGCAGAGATCGCAACGCGGCAACATCAGCGCTTTACGCCATGTATCGCGCTACCATGACGGCGCGCCAATGGGCTGCAGCCGCTGTCATGCGCGATTTCGAAAACCTCCGCGCATGGTGCAATGATGAATGGTGTTACATCGGAATCGTTGTCCGGCGCGCCGATGACTGCACATGTTGCGGCGCATCGGAGTCGCTTTGGGGCATCGAGTCCGACTGCGGCGATTATGCTTTGGAAGTCGCCAAGGATCTTGCCAAAGAGCTTGGCACCAGCAAGCGCGCAGCCTGATCGAATTCCCGCATGCCCGACAATCGGGCAAGCCATTCAACAGCAACTTGAAGGATCAACCATCATGAACGCGCAAACGAACTTCCCGACCATCGGAACGCCGGTTTACCGCTCCAGCGTCTATGGCGACAAGGCCGGATGGATTGCCGAGATCTCGGAGATCGACGGCAGCGTCTATACCCTGGGCGCCGGCGGCATGCACAAGCAGACCCATGATGTCCGAGTCGTGTTTGATGACTGCACCGATACCAGCGTGCCGGAAAGCATGGCTGCGGACTGGATCAAGGCGGCGGGCCGGTGCAACTGGCTGCAACCGCTTTCACCTGAAGCCGTGGCCGTCAAGCTGGCCGAGTCCAAGGCGGCAAGCATCGCCCGGCGCAACGCGGCAGAGGCCGAACGCCAGGCAGCGGCAGAAGCGGCGGCAGCCTATCGCGACAAGTACCGGGGCAAGATCCCCGCCGATGCGCAAGCCGTCATTGTCGCCGAGCTGGAGCATGACGACTCCGACTCAATGACTGACTACTTCGCCACCCGGACAAGCCGTTGCGTGATCCTCGCATTCTCGACCCACAAGCGCGACCTGTTCGCCGAGATGCGCAAGGCGGCTGCGAACTTCGCCGAGACAGCGCACCTGGTCGATGCGCCCGAGTCTGCAGAGCACCGCGAAAAGTACAGCATGGGCGCCGGCTACTATCTGAAGCAGACCGGCCGCTATTCGACAGGCTGGAAGGTTCACAAGCGCGCCTTGTGGCTGCCGCAGGGCCGCAATGACAGGGCCAAGTCGCTTCCGGTCGGCGAATGGGCCGTGCCAGAGACAGCGCCCGCCCCTGAGCCCGCCAAGCGTGCCTCGGCAAGCGCTGATCAGCCGGCCAAGCCCCAGACCGGCGCCGCGCATAGCGTCAATGGCTTCACGATCTCGGAGCACATCCACACAAAGCGCGGGTTCGGAATGTCGATCGTCGAGACTCCGGAACGTGTCACGCCGGATCAATACACGGCCAGGCTGAACCGCGCGAAGGATCTCGGCGGCTGGTACTCTCGCGCCTGGGGCAAGACCCCGGCCGGCTTTGCCTTCAAGGATGCGGCGAAGGCCGTCAAGTTCGCGGAGTCGCTGTGATGCTTGACAATCAACTTCCCGCCATGATGCGACCGCTTTCCGATATCGTGGCCGAGTTCGAGCAAAAGCGCGCTGCCTTGGAAGGCATCGCCGGCGACTTCGCCGCATCGGTGCGGGCGGCTGAGCTTGCCGCCTCAATCGGCGGCGCCTATGGCGGCAGCATCTGGGACCGCTATACGCCTAGCCTGTCATCCGAAAGGATGGCAGCGGCCTTGACCCTCTCGGCATGGCAACATGTCATCAAGTTCTTGAAGATTGACGAGATCGCCACGGCGCGCGACCTGGACGCCATGAAACTTTCGCTAGCCAATCCGCCCGAATTCACGCTGGACAATATCCGGGCGACGTTCGGCACCTACTTGATTGACCCCCGGCAGCACGTCTTGCGCGGCATTGCCGAGGCATTCGTCAATCTCGACCCGGCCTATAAGTCGCATTCGAAAATGAAAATCGGGGTCAAGGGTCTGCCGAAACGGATCATCCTGGACTCGGCCCTGTCACGCTGGGCCGGTGGCAGTTATCGGGAAAAGCAGTTGACCGATGTCCTTAACGCCATGGCCACACTGCACAATGAACCCCGGCTAGGCTATGCCGAGGTTGACGCCTTGCGCGCTGCAGCCTTGCGGGGCGATGATCCGATCTTCTACGGCATGACCCTTCGCGGATTTGCCAATGGCAACTGCCACCTCCTGTTTGATCCGTCTGCCCTTCTGGCCATCAACCGGGCGATTGCCGAATTCTATGGCGATGCTCTGGCCGATGATCTTGCGGCAGAACCGGGCAAGGTGCGCCCTGGATCGCAGGTTGCCGCGAAACTGAGCTACTATCCGACCCCGGCCGAGGTGGTCAAGAAGATCATCGGCAATATCTCCGGTCATGACGGCATGCGGATTCTTGAACCGTCATGCGGTTGCGGCCGGATCATGGACGGGGCGCGCGAATTCATCCGGGGCAGGGGTTTCCGCGATGTGCGCATTGTCGGAGTCGAGGTTGACCCCGGCCGCGCCGATCAGGCGCGGGCAAAAGGGCACGCGGTCCAGACTGCGAACTTTCTGCAAATCGCACCAGCACCAGAATTCGATCTCGTGCTGATGAATCCGCCCTTTGCCGGGCGGCACTACCTGAAGCACATCGAGCATGCGCTAAAGTTCCTCAAGCCGGGCGGCTACCTGGTCGCGGTCCTGCCCGCTTCCGCCTGGTACGATCACGGGCAACTCGACGGCGGCGGCTGGGATGACCTGCCCGTGGCCAGCTTTGCCGAGAGCGGCACGAACGTGCCGACCGGCCTTTACACCATCAGCAAGGGGCGCTGATCATGACCCGCGACGATTGCGAATGGCATGCACGGTGGCGCCCGGCGAGCGGTCATCCGGGC